>ENA-OQAR01000537-OQAR01000537.1-human-gut-metagenome-genome-assembly--contig:-NODE-537-length-11469-cov-2.128725_pt1 | contig 11469 bp, 17 predicted proteins | sample MGYA00242738_ERZ504533 | MGnify/ENA primary metagenome ERZ504533 (study PRJEB26092, sample SAMD00036276) | human gut metagenome | host: Homo sapiens | study: EMG produced TPA metagenomics assembly of... | reverse complement strand
AGTCAAAATTCCATTGCCGCAGGCAATCTGGAATGAATTTTGGCTACGTTACTGTGAACAGTAACGAAAAAGATAAAGCAAAGTCAGTTGTTGATTACAACACCTTTCTGAAGCATTATATTTGCATACAGAGCTTTTTTCGCTTGTGGAAATAATGCAATATGCAGTTTTGGCTTCTTCATAGAAAGCGAAACGTTCAATATTTCCAACCGCTTTATCGCCGCGCTCGTCATATTTGGCAACGATTTCTTTATATGTATCCCAGATTGGTGTTTCTACATTATCGCCAGGCATAACTTCCATGAGATTTACAGGATGCTCTACATAAGTATCCAGTGGAAACAGTTTGAGGATTGCATCCAGGATTTCCGGTACACCATGTCCGTCACAGCGGATAGTGATGGCATTCTTTCCCATAGATTCAACAGGGAAGTTACCGTCTGCGATAACAAGACGATCGCTGTGTCCCATTTCACATAAAACTTTTAATAATTCCGGTGATAAAAATTTCAGGAATTCCCTTTAACATAATTTGTATTCTCCTTTCAAAATTCTGAAAATCATTGTAAACAGTTTAATGAAAAAAATCAGATTATTCAAGGCAATATTTTACGCAAAAAGAGTAAATTTTTATAGTTTACAGCGGAGGAAACAGTAACACACAGAGTTGTATGAAATGCACAAAAATATATTGAAAAAATTGAAAAAATAGTATAAATATGCTATTATCATTATAGCGAATCAAGCGGATATTTGAAATTTACTTTGCTGTTTGCTCATAACCGAATAGCTGCCTGGCAGAGGACTTACCTGATTCGGTAAAATAAGTAAAAGGATGCAGTAGTTTTAAGCCAGAATTCCATTGCCGCAGGCAATCTGGAATAATTTTGGCTAAGTTACTGTGAACGGAGTGAACAGTAACATTTTTTTATTTGGGTTATCAGGCAGAGGGATGATGCCTGATCTTATGGGGGATAAAATTTAATATGTACAAAATATTATTGGTAGACGACGAAATCCTGGTCAGGGATGCAATCAGGGAGAACATTGACTGGAAAAGCCTGGACTGTGAGCTTGTGGGGGATTGTGAGAATGGCAGACAGGCAGTGGAATTTGTGCAGAGCCACAAGGTGGATGTTGTATTGACAGATATCTGTATGCCTTATATGGATGGTATGGAACTGAGCGAGTTTCTTCATGATAATTATCCGGATATTCTTATTGTTATATTCAGCGGTTTTGGGGAATTTGAATATGCGAAGAAAGCAATCCGTTATAATGTAAGTGAATATATGCTCAAACCTGTCACAGCAATGGAACTGACAAAAAGTGCTCCGGAATATGAAAGAAAAAGCTGGATTCCAGAAAAAAAAGAAACAGAAAAAAAATGGAATCCCTGTCGCAGACTTCAAAAGGATTATCACAAGAATGTGGATGTCATCCGGTCGAAAAGCACTGGAGACTCTTGTAAATTGTACAAGAGATGTACAGGTAAGTCTTCTGGAACTGAAAAAGCTGGGGGATCAGCTTTGACTGTTCTAGCTACAGAGTAGCTGTTTTTTGATATGGACACTTACTCAGAAATGTATCAGGTAGATATGCATAAACAGCAGGAAAGCGCACTGATGTCCTTTGTACTTTTTAATATAAGCAATGAAATTGTGACCAGAGAGAACGCAGGTGTTGCTTATCAGGAAGGCAGCAATCGGGTATGCATTATATTTACAGGATGCAGATCCAGAGAATTCGGAGACAAAATACATAGTATCTGTCAGGAAATCCAGCAGAAAGTAAAAGAAGTGATCGGGATTGAAACCTCTATAGGAATCGGAAGCTGGGTGAGATCACCTCAGGAACTGGTCTATTCCTATAAGCTTGCTGAGAAAGCCATTGGCTATCGGTATCTGCTGGGAGGCAGCCTCCTTTTGGATATGGAAGAAAAAGAAAACGGACAACAGTATTAATCTTATAAAATCTCTGGAAACAACTGACAGAAGAGATAAAGGTCGGAAACAGGCAGAAAGTGACAGAAATCCTGGAGCAGATTGAGCATGAGATCAAAGGGGCACTGGTGGAGAAAAGTTATGCCTGCATTTATCTTCAGCAGGTGATACGTGCCATCGGAAATACCTGCCAGTCCCTGAGTGATGATCCGGAAAAGATCATTGCTCAGAGAGAGAAGCTTCTGAAAGAAGTTTCTCAGGCAAAAACCTTTGATAAAGCAGTGACATTGGTGAAGGAGTATGCTGAAGGAGTATTTGAATCACTTCAGGATCTGAATAGTTCCAGCGCCAGAGGCAGGGAATGATGGCTATGGATTATATCCGGAAAAATATATGATCCGGATCTGAGTCTGAACAGTATCTGTTCTTATCTGAATATCAGTACCAGCTATTTCAGCACTATTTTTTAAGGAGATGACAGGGGAAACATTTTATCGAATCACTTACCAGGATCAGAATGGAGAAGGCGAAGGAACTCCTGGAGAATACAACTCTGAAGAATTATGAGATTGCGGAAAAAGTAGGATTTTCAGATCCACACTATTTCGGAATTTCAATTTAAGAAGATGACAGGAAAAACACCTACCGAATATGCAAGGGAGAAAACGCCGATGAAGATTTCTTCAAAATTTAAGAGTATTCAGAGTTCTATTTTCTGTGCGGTGTCGATCCTGGTATTAAGTGCTGTGCTGGTTGTGACAGTGGTATCTCTGAGATATACGAATTCATCTATTTATGAAAATTCTGTCATGTATACACAGACGATCATCAAACAGCTGAATCAGAATATAGATTCGTATATCAGTTATATGGATAATATTGCGTCAGTGATCGCGCAAAGCGTGATGCTTATAAATATCTGTACAGTGAAAAAGGATATGGAGCCATAAAGGATGAAAATTACAGTGAATACAGACAGCGCCTTGTGGAACAGTTTAAAACGATCCTGAAGGGCAGGGCGGATATCAGAAATATCGGGATTGTCAGAGAGGATAAGAACTCTCCATCTCTGTTTGACAATGGATTATCTGTGAGAAATACATATGTAGATCTTAATACACAGCCATGGTATGCAGATGCAGTCGGAAAATATGACCGGTATAATCTGACATCTTCTCATGTGCAGAATGTGATAAAGGGAGAAAGACCATGGGTCATCACACTCAGCAGAGGAATCCGCAATTATATAGGAACAGAAGCAGAGGATGGAGTAGTTTTTCTGGATCTGAATTACAGTGCGATCAGTGAACTCTGTGCACAGAGCAGCATGGGAGATAAAGGATATGTTTTTATTCTTGATCAGAATGGAAATATTCGTTTATCATCCACAACAGCAGCAGTTATATAATGAACTGCAGACAGAGAACATTTCGCTTGTTATGAAATGCAAAATCAGATATTGTTACTGTCGGAAAGGGAGATGACGAGAAAATTTATGCACTGTCCCATTCTGATATCACAGGATGGACTATTGTGGGATGCATGAATATGTCTGAACTTTTACGAAACAGCAGACAGACAAGAAGTATTTATGTGCTGGTAGCAGTGGGGCTGATCATAGTTGCTCTTCTGATTTCCAGCCTGATTGCCAGAAATATTACGCTGCCGATCCAGAAGCTTCGTGATTCCATGAAAAGTGTGCAGAAAGGAAATTTTGATATTGAAGATATAGAGGTGATTTCCGACAATGAAATAGGAAGTCTTACCAGATCTTTTAATGTGATGACGCACAGGATACGGGAATTAATGGAGCAGAATGTAAAGGAGCAGGAGCAGAAGAGAAAAATAGAACTGAAAGCCCTGCAGTCGCAGATCAATCCACATTTTCTGTATAATACGCTGGATTCTATTATCTGGATGGCTGAAGGAAAGAAGAATGAGGAAGTGGTGATAATGACGGCTTCTCTGGCGCGACTGCTCAGACAGAGTATCAGCAATGAGGATGAGCTTGTAACAGTCGGACAGGAGATTGAATATGTCAGAAGTTACCTCACGATCCAGAAGATGCGCTACAAGGATAAGCTGGAATTTGAGATAAAGGCAGATCCATCCATTACACAGGTACCTATCATTCGTCTGGTATTGCAGCCGCTCGTGGAGAATGCAATTTTATCATGGCTTAAAAATATAAAAGACAGTAAAGGACTGTTGACAGTACATGGATATATGAAAAGGTGAGAATGCAGTAATCGATATTACGGACGATGGTGTGGGGAATGGATGAGGAAACTCTGAAACATATTTATGATAAGCATAAGGTGAATTACCGTTCCAATGGAGTTGGGGTGTACAATGTGCAGCAGCGTCTGGTTTTTATATTACGGAAAAAGATTATGGCATTATCTATCACAGTGAAAAAGGAAAGGGAACCACAGCATCTGTTGTAATTCCCGGAATACAGGAGGAATCCCATGAAAAGTCATAAAAAAAGAGATTATAACAGTTGCAATCCTTATGGCGGCAGCAGTGGCGATTTTTGCCGGAATCCTGAACCGGAGGCGACACAGACAAAAAAAAATGCTCCCTCATTTATATTCCAAAGATCAGGGATAACACCAATGATTTCTGGACTTCGGTAATATCCGGCTGTAAGATGGCGGCAGAGGAATATGAATCTGACCTTGAAATCCTGGCTCCGGATAAAGAAGAGAATATAGAAGAACAGAATAAACTTCTGAAAAAGGCCATTGAGCAGAAACCGGATGCGATTCTGTTTTCTCCTTCCAGCATGGATGCATCAGATGAACTTCTGAAGGAAGCAAAAGAAAAAGGAATCCGTATTACCTATATTGATTCCTATACAAAAGAAGAATTGCAGGATCTTACAGTTGCCACAGATAATGTGAATGCGGGCAGGATGTTAGGAGAGTATGCCAGAAAATTAATCGATAAAGATTCAAAGATAGCCATTGTCAGCCATGTAAAAGGTGTTTCCACGGCTGTGGAGAGAGAACAGGGATTCAGGGAAGGTCTTGGTGACTATGCTGATAACATAGTAGATATTGTCTACTGTAACTCACTCTATGAGAAATCCTATGAACTGGCGCAGGAACTGATGAGGAAATATCCGGATCTGGAACTGATTGCAGGAATGAACGAATATTCTGCAGTTGGTGTGGGAAGAGCAGTCAGTGATGCAGGAGCGAAAGATAAGATCGCAGTAGTTGGTGTGGACTGTTCCCAGGAGGCCATCAATCTTATGGAAATGGGCGTTTATAAGGGAATTATTGTGCAGAAAGCATTCCGGATGGGGTATATCGGAGTGGAAGAAACCATTCATATGCTTAACGGGGATGCAGTAGAGAAGAATATTGATTCAGGATGCGAGTTGGTTACGCCGGAGAATATGTATAACAGTGATATTGAACGGCTGATCTTCCCGTTTAGCTGACTGACGCGTTGAAACGACTGCGTAATATAAGGATAAAAGAAGCAAAAAGGTTAAATATTTCCGGATGAAAAAAAAGGAAATATTTAACCTTTTTTTGGAAGATATTTCATTACAATTATCCGACAGGTAAGGTAAGATATAGAAAACAAAGAGATACGAAATAACGTAAGGAGGGTGAAAAACTTGGAAAAGTTGAAACAAAATCCAATTGTGAAGAAACTAAGGTCTGAACAGAATCCTGTTAGCATGTATTCTGGTTCTTATGTTCGTAGTCTTCAAAGTAGTTCTGGGAAGTAAGTTCCCTGTAGGTGACAGTATCAAATCTACTTTGAACTATGTATACTTCCTGGGCTTTCTGTCACTTGGAGTAACATTTTGTAATTGCCACTGGAGGAATCGATTTCTCCATCGGACCTGTAATGTTCTGCTGTGCCCTGATCTCAGGTTACTGCATGACATCTTATCATGTACCTTGTGCAGCAGCAATGGTGATCTGCATTCTGATCGGATTTGCATTTGGCGTGTTTAATGGCTGGATGGTATCTTATATGTCAGTTCCGCCATTTATCATTTCCATGGCATCTATGAACATTGCAAAAGGTATTGCATCTGTATTTACAAAGACACAGTCCGTCAGCTGGCCAATGGGAAGTGATCCTGTAAACGGATGGTTCAGAAATCTTATCTCCTATAAGGGATTCCCTGTAGGACTTGTGATTTTCCTGGCAGCAGCAGTGATCTGTGGAATTATTCTTTATAACACAAAACCGGGACGTTATATCCTTTGTCTTGGTTCTAACAGCGAAGCAGTAAGACTCAGCGGTGTTAATACAAAAAAATGGAGAATGCTTGCTTATGTGATCTGCGGTGTTCTTGTAGGAATCGGAGCAATTTTTCTTTGTTGGCGCTTATACAACTGTTCAGCCTGGATACGGCGATCAGTACAACAATGAAGCGATTGCAGGCTGTGTAATGGGTGGTACATCCATGGTTGGCGGACTTGCTTCTATCGGCGGTACAGTCATCGGTGTATTTATCATTTCTCTTCTTCAGCAGGGTATCATGGCATTTGGTCTTGGTAAAGGTCAGCAGATGATCATCACAGGACTTATCGTAATTGTAGCAGTTTTATGTCGACGTTTTCTGCAAGACGCAGAAAAGAACTGATCGGAAGGGAGGATGTAACAATGGGTGAAGTTATTTTTGACTATGAAGGACATTGATAAGTCCTTTCCTGGAGTTCATGCCCTGGATCACGTTAATTTTGAAAGTGAAAACGCGGCGAAGTACATGCTCTTATGGGAGAAAACGGTGCCGGAAAGTCTACATTTGATGAAAAGTTCTTACCGGTATTTATCAGAAAGATTCAGGATCCATTACCTATAAAAGGAAAGGAAACTGAATTCCATAACACAAGAGAAGCGCAGGATGCAGGTGTTGTAATCGTGCATCAGGAGCTGAACATGGTAGGTGATCTTACCGTAGCTCAGAATATTTTTTATCGGACGTGAACCAAAAGAAAAGGGTTCAGCATTGATGATAAGAAAAATGATCGAAGATTCCAAAAAACTCTTTCAGGAACTGAACATTGAAATCAATCCAAAAGAAAAGATGAACAATCTTACCGTCGGAAAACAGCAGATGTGTGAGATCGCAAAGGCTATTTCCCACAAAGCAGAGGTTATTATCTTTGATGAGCCGTCAGCAGCACTGACAGAGAAAGAGATTGCAGACTTATTTGAGATCATCCGTGATCTTCGTAAGAAAGGTCTTGGAATCGTTTATATTTCCCACCGTATGGATGAGATCAAAACGATTACTGACAGAGTAACAGTCATGCGAGATGGTGGTTATGTAGGAACGCTGATCACAGCAGACAGTACAAAAGAAGACATCATCAACATGATGGTTGGACGTGTCATTTATGAAGATCCTAAGGAACACAGCATGGTTGCACCGGATGCACCTGTTGTTCTTAAGGTAGAGAACCTGAATGCAGGTAAGATGGTTCAGAATGTAAGCTTTGAACTTCGCAAAGGTGAGATTCTTGGTTTCTCAGGACTGATGGGAGCCGGACGTACTGAGACAGCAAGAGCACTGTTTGGTGCTGACCCGAAACAGAGTGGAAAGATCTCTATAAGGGGAAAAGACGGACAGCTTCGCGAGGTAACTATCAACAGTCCTCAGGATGCAGTTAAATATGGTATTGGTTATCTGTCAGAGGACAGAAGAAGATATGGTTGTGTCGTACAGAAATCTGTAACAGAGAATACTACGCTGGCAACCATGGAAGAATTTACCAGTGGTATCTTCATTAATAAATCAAAAGAAAAAGAAGTTTCAGAGAAATACGTTAAAAGAGCTGGCAACCAAAAACTCCAAACTGCGAGCAGCTGGTAGTCAATCTTTCCGGTGGTAACCAGCAGAAGGTCGTTATCGCAAAATGGCTGACACGAGACAGTGAGATCTTATTTTTGATGAGCCGACCAGAGGTATTGATGTTGGTGCCAAGAATGAAATTTACAAGTTAATGAACAGACTGGCTGCAGAAGGTAAATCTATTATCATGATTTCTTCTGAAATGACAGAAGTTCTCCGTATGAGTGACCGTATTATCGTTATGTGTGAAGGTAAGATACAGGAAATATTGATATTTCCGAAGCTACACAGGAACACATTATGAATCATGCAACACGGAACATCAATTAAGGAGGAAAGTCATGACTAAGAAGAAAAAAAGTATTTTAAGTGATCAGAGATTTATTGTATTACTGGTTATTATTGTACTGTTTGCAATTTTCTCCTTTAAGAGCAGGGAGTTCAGACAGTATACCACAATCCTGAGTATGCTGGATTTCTCATACTATGATCTTCTGATGGCAATCGGCGTTACATTCCCTCTTATCACAGGAGGTGTAGACTGTCAATCGGAACAGGTATGGTATGTTACGCATTGATCGCAGGATCTCTGGTAAGAAATAATAATCTTCCGGTTGTACTTGCAATGTTACTTTGCATTGTACTTGGAATTATTGTAGGAGCAGCAAATGGTGTGCTGATCGGTATTATGAACCTGCCGCCATTCCTTGCAACACTTTGTACCTGTATGATTACCCGAGGTGCAGGATCCCTGTGCAGTGCCACTCCCTGGCCGGGACTACACAGGAGGGCGGATGGTTCCATTCAATCTTTAAGATTACAGTTGGAACAGGAAGAAGTGCTTCCCGTTATCCTATCGGTTTCTTATGGATGATCATTCTGGTCCTTGTAATGGAATATGTTCTGAATCATACAAAATTCGGTCGTTATACGATCGCGATCGGTTCCAATAAAGAAGCAGCAGCTCTTTCGGGAATCAACGTTAAATTCTATCATGTTATGGTATATGTAGTATGCGGACTCTTCACAGGTCTTGCAGCTATCGCATATGCGGCAGTTACACCAACTGTACAGCCTGGTACCGGTGCAGGACTTGAAATGGATGCCATCGGTGGAGTATTCGTAGGTGGTGTTGCAGCAACAGGTGGTTATGGATCAGTAATCGGTACTTTAGCCGGTATCTTCGTTATCATGCTTCTGAAAACCGGTCTTCCATATATCGGACTTCAGGCAAACTGGCAGCAGATCATTACAGGTGCAGTTCTTATCATTGCAGTACTGATCGATATCATGAAAGAAAAGAAAGCAGCAGCAAAAATAATTTTTCAAAACTGAATAAAGAAAAAATGCATCTTACGACAGATGCAAAACAGCAGGATATGAAACAACGGAGGGCTTCCAGGGGATGTTCGGCGACAGTTATTGTCATATGTGTTATTTTGGGGAAGGCGGAACGAGAGAGGAAGCCTCCGGGGTATCATTTATAAAAAACTATATTAAAAATGTATATTTAAAAGGAGGAAATTTTAAATGAAAGCAAAAAAGTGATCGACATTAGTTATGTGTGCAGCAATGGTAGCAGGAATGTCCGCATCAAGTGTTATGGCAGCTGATGATATGCCGGAACAGTTCAAAGATCTGAAAGCTAACGAAGCTTATGATTTCCCGATGATGGTTAAATCTTTCCAGTCCACATACTGGGATGCAGCTCAGGAAGGCATGAAGAAAGCTGCTGATGAACTTGGCGTTACATACAAAGCACAGGGACCAAACAGTGAATCTGATATCGCTGACCAGGTTAACATGATCAACACAGCAATCGCTGCAAAGCCGGCCGGATTAGGTCTTGCTGCATGTGATACATCTTCTGTCCTTAGTGCACTTCAGCAATGCGCTGATAAAGGAATCCCGGTAGTAACATTTGATACAGGTATCGCTGATGCTCCGGAAGGATCTGTAGTATGTGAAGTTTGTACAGATAACACACAGGCTGGTTCTGTTGCAGCTGAAAACATGTATAATTCAATCAAAGATGTTATAGCTAATGCAGATGGACAGGTTATCATCGGTGAAGTTAACCAGGATGCCACAGCTCAGAACATCCAGCAGCGTGGTGGCGGATTCATTGACAAAATGATCGAACTTATTCAGGCTGACGGAAAAACAGTTGCAGTTAAAGGTAACGAGTTCTATGTAAACGCAGCTAAAGGTGCAGATGCAAAAGAAGCAGACGCAGACGTTGTTATCCAGGTCGCTGTTCCTGCACAGACAACTGTAGAGCTTTGCTCAACAGAGGCTCAGGCAATCCTTTCTCAGGAAAACTGCATCGCTATCTTCGGTTCCAACCAGACAGCAGCAGAAGGTGTTCTTGCAGCTAATGCTAACCTGAACGTTCTTGGTTCTGACGCAGCAGCAGGCGATGTTATCGGTGTTGGTTTCGATGCTGGTTCTATCATTAAAGCCGCTGTACAGGATGGAACATTCATCGGTGCTGTTACACAGTCTCCTCTGATGATGGGTTACTATGCAATCTACGCTCTGACAGCAGCAGCTAACGGACAGGAACTTGAAGATGTTCCTACAGATGGATACTGGTATGATTCCACAAACATGGACAGCGAAGAAATCGCTCCTAACCTTTATGACTAATCGATAAGTAAATATCGAGAGGAAATGAATCCTTAGAATTAAGTATTAATTATTAATACAAATACAGACGCCGCACTGCCGTATGGCAAGTGCGGCGTTGTTGTTCAAACAATAAAACAATGATTGGAAATGATGATTTTATTAAGTTGTAAAGATACTTATTTCGACGATAGATTTCAAAATAGCAAATAAGGACACTTTTTCAGACAAACAAGGTTCTTATTTTGGGGAGTAAGTTGAGATAAAATGAAATCATCAGATATGAAAAGCGTATAAATTCATATATTGAGGAGGTTTTGCAATGGCAGCATATTATTTAGCAGTAGATATCGGAGCATCCAGCGGACGCACATCATTGGACATATGGAAAACGGAAAAATGTTCTGGAAGAAATTTTATCGTTTTGAGAATGGAATGGTAAAGAAAGACGGAGAACTCTGCTGGGAATTTTGACCGTCTTTTCAAAGAGGTAGTAAATGGTCTGAAGAAATGTAAAGAAATCGGCAAGATTCCGGTAAGTATGGGCGTGGACACATGGGGCGTTGACTTCGTACTTCTGGACAAAAATGACAATGTTCTTGGAAATACAGTAGGATATCGTGACCACCGTACAGAGGGAATGGATAAAGAAGTTTATAAGGCAATTTCCCTGAAAGATCTCTATGCAAGAACAGGTATCCAGAAAGCTGATTATAATACGATCTATCAGCTGATGGCAGTGAAAAAGAAACATCCGGAATATCTGGAACAGGCGGAGACACTTCTTCATGTGCCGGATTATTTCCATTTCCTTCTTACAGGACAGAAAACCTGTGAGTACACAGAAGCTACGACAGGACAGCTTGTAAGCCCGATCACTAAGGACTGGGATTATGAACTGATCGATATGCTCGGTTATCCGAGAAAAAATGTTCCAGAAGCTGATTATGCCCGGAACAGGCATCGGACATCTGTCAGATAAGATCAGGGAAGAAGTGGGCTTTGATCTGGAAGTGGTTGCACCTGCAACACATGATACAGGATCCGCTGTACTGGCAGTTCCTGCAA
>ENA-OQAR01000536-OQAR01000536.1-human-gut-metagenome-genome-assembly--contig:-NODE-536-length-11473-cov-2.235061_pt1 | contig 11473 bp, 12 predicted proteins | sample MGYA00242738_ERZ504533 | MGnify/ENA primary metagenome ERZ504533 (study PRJEB26092, sample SAMD00036276) | human gut metagenome | host: Homo sapiens | study: EMG produced TPA metagenomics assembly of... | reverse complement strand
TCGGCATCGATTCGTCGATTACCACTAGCGCCCTGAAGTCGATTATCTCCGCCATCAACCGTTTCCAGCGCAAGCGCTGAGCGCTAGCAGAGCAAAAACAAGGCTCCCTCTGATTGCATCAGAGGGAGCCTTGTTGTCTGTGTTTTACTTACTACTGAGTGACGCCGTTGGTGCCGGTGTTCCCGCCGGTGCCTCCGGAATTACCATTATCGTTGCCGGTATTGTTCCCGTTGTCACCGCCGGTATTGTTGCCGGCGTTGCCATCTCCGCCGGTAGTGGTGCCGGGATAATTCGGGCACTCGGTGGAATAGCTCGGATTGGCGAGGCACTGCTGGGCGAACTCCTGAGCCTGCTGTTGCTTCTTGGCTTCCTCTTCGGCCGCCTTCTGCTGTGCGTCCTGCTCAGCCTGCTTCTGCGCGTCTTCGGTGGACTGCTTGTTGGTGTTGTTGGACAGGCCGCTGCTCTGTCCCTTGCCCAAGCCCCAAGTGCCGTCGGAGCCGCCGATCTTGCCGTTGTCTTTAGCGGTCGGGAACTGCTCCGCCTCGGTGCCTTGCAAGGCCTGAGCCATGAACTCCTGGAACAGGTGGGCGGGGTATCCAGTGGAAGAGACGCCGTATCCGGAGAAGGCTGGCACCACTTGCGGATTGCCCTTATCGTCCGGATTCCAGATAGCCCACACATTCATCATGCTGGGGGTGTACCCCACGAACGACGAAGCCATTTCGTCGTTGGCGGTACCGGACTTGCCGGCGACGGGCCGGCCCAACATGCTGGATGTGCCGGCCGCCGTACCGTACGTGGTGGTGCCCTGCATGGCCTTCTGTACCAAAGCGCAGTCGTTGGCATCGAACACCTTGGTGCCGTTGCTGGGCGCGTTGTACATGTCCTTATTGTTGGAATCAAGCACTTTGGACACCATATGCAAGGTGTTCTTCACGCCATTGTTGGCGATGGTCGAATGGCCTTGCGCCAAATCCCACACGGTCAGGGCGTTGATGCCCAGCACGTTGTACATGGAGTTTTCATCGATATCGCCCTGAATGCCCGCTTCATGGGCGATTGCGGCCGTGCGCTTCGGCGTCAGATGCTCATTGACGTTCATGAACACCGTGTTCACCGAGTTGGCGGTGGCCTGATACAGATTGATGTTGCCCCAGTTGTTCTCCAGAGCGTTGTTCACCTCTTGATCCAAGCCGGTGAAGTGCTGGTGGGAATTGCCGTTGAACAACGTATCGAAGCTGACGCCGGATTGCGCGGCCCCCAGCAAAGCGAACGGCTTCATAGTCGAACCCGGTTCGAATACGGCCTGATCGGCATTGTTGAGCTGCTTGGACAGATAATCTGAACCGGCGTATACGGACAATACTTCACCGGTCTTCGGGTCCAGCGCTATGCCGCCGATTTGCAGGGATTCAGGCATGTCGTCCAGACGGGTGTCGCCGATGGACTGCATAAGATCCTGCTTGCTCTTGTCGATGGTGGTGATGATCTTGTATCCGCCAGTATCCAAATCCTCTTTGGTAAAGGCCTTGGACTGCACCAGCTCGCGGCGCACCATATCCAGCAGATAACCGTTCGGCCCCGCGTATTCGTTCTGCTGCGCCACCGCGGCGGTCTGCGGGAACTTGGCATCAGTGTGCTGCTTGGCAGTGATGTAACCATCCTCCTGCATGATGTTCAGCACACGCTTGAAGCGCGATTTGGCCATATCGGCGTTATCGGCCGGATCCCACGTGGACGGTGACGGAATAATGCCGGCGATCATCGCCGCCTCAGACAGCGTCAGATCCTTGGCGTCCTTATTGAAGTATGCCTTGCCGCTGCCTGGATACCGTAGGAGTTGCGGCCCAGATAGATGGTGTTCATGTAATTGCACAGCACCTCGTCCTTGGATTCGGTCTGCGCGATTTTGATGGCCATGATGGCCTCGCGCGCCTTGCCCACATAGGATGTGGTTTCGCCCATGTAATACCGCTCGGCATACTGCTGAGTGATGGTGGAACCACCTTGGCGCGTGCCCTTGGTCACATTATTAATGAATGCGCGGGCGATGCCCTTCAGATCAAGGCCTTTATCCGTGTAGAACGTACGGTTTCGGACGCACAATCGCGTTGCCGATGTAGTCCGGCAGCCCCTCGCAAGAGATGATTTCACGATTCTGCTCCGCGTAGGAGCCGATCGCGGTGGTGCCGTCCGCGTAATACACGGTGGTTTTCTCGGCCAACGCGAACTTCTCGGGTTGCGGGACCTCAGTGGTGGTGTACAGGTATGCGAATACTGCGATACCGGCCAGCAAGCCCAGTCCAATCAGGGAGAAGAAGATGCCCAGCACCCATTTCAGTACACGGTGCTTGCCTTTTCCTGTGTTCTTTTTCTTCCTGTTCGGGGCTCGATGGCTATTGGAAGCCTTGTGGCTTGCGTGGCGGGAACGGCTCTCCTGGGGCGTATAGGGGCCCTCCTGTGCGGAGTGGCCGGCTCTGCTTTGCGCGGTGCGCGGTTGCCTCAGAGCGGGGCCATTGCCTCCCGAATGTGCACGACGAGTATAAGAAGCCATGGTGTCCACCGTAACTGTTGGCCTTGAACAATCGTTTGACGTGAGCGTAGCCACACGCGTTTTATGCCGGTATTTTTCCGGAATTCTTACAATTGGGCACGCTTCTTGATGCTGCATGAATATTGCCTGAATGCGCTGGTTGGCCTGTCGTGTGACCCGGCGCGCACGTTTTCGTGTCGCTGCGCTGGTCCATACGTCTCCATAGACTTATCCCCAGCCTCCACGCGGCGCTATGTCACCCAACTCCCCCAGGGCAGGAATGCAGCAGGGTAAGTGGCCTCTGACGGGTGTGTGGAGGTTTTCTTTATGTGCGGATTTGGCTGTGAGCTGGCACTAGCGTGGTCCCCTGTCCGGGGCGCGGCCGTACAGTCGAACGTATGAATGACGCACAGACCCCTAGAATTCGCGACCCGCATGCGGCGGTCAATCTGGTCGGCTCAGGCGCAGCACAGCCTGACTCGTCGTCGAACGTTGTTGACCCATTGGCTGCGCTCGGCCCGGTCTCCGGTTCAGATGCATCGGCATCCACATCAGGCTCCTTACGGGATTTCAGGCCGCTGGACATGGACGATGCGGATGGGGCATCTGATATCGACCGCGGCTTGGCCCGGCTTGACCCGCTTACCGTGCGCCCGCGAATCTCCAGCCGCGTACTGTGCGTGGTATTCGGTCTGCTCCTGATCGCTATCGGCTTCGGCGTGTGGTGGGGGTGCGTGTTTACCGAAAACGGACAATCGTACGACGAACTGGTCTGGAAAACCTGCACAACGATGTACCGTCCTGGGCCACCGGCGTGATGAACGCCGTCGCACAATCCTGGCTGGTTATCGCTGTCAGCTGCACAATTGCCGCAATCGGCATTATTACGGCGCTGATTCGACGCCGCTGGTGGTTGGCCGGGCAAATCGCCGTGTTCGCCGTGGTCTGCTTGGCCGTCACCCGTATCAAGGGTCTGTTGCCGCGTCCGTTCATCATCAACACTGAATCGCCTGCCGCTAATTCCGCGCCTTCCGGTCACACGATGCTGGCCGCAGCCTGTGCGGTGATTCTGCTGCTTACCGTGCCTCGTGCGGTTCGAGCTTTGGCGGGCGTCATCGGCGTGGTTTGGGCGGTGACCGTCGGTGTCTCCGTGATATACGGACAATGGCATCGCCCTTCGGATGTGGCGATGTCCATCCTGCTGGTGGCGGGATTGGCCCTGCTCGCTCTGGCAGTTACGCGCAAGTCCGGCATGGACGAGCCGGGTCGCCGCGTCTCCTCAGTGAGCGTGCAAATCGTCGGCAGCGTGCTGATTACCGGGGGGCCTGCTGTTGCTCGCCTACAGCGGTTATGTGATCTGGCAGGTGGTGCCGGGGCTCAATGTCAGCGCCAGCTGGGCGGTTCAGGGGGGCGGAATGTCAGCGCTGTTGTGGGCATTGCGGGTGTGGCCATGCTCGCATTCGGACTGTTGCTGGCCCTGCGTCAGATCACTGCAGCGCCCTTAAGCCGGCTGGGTCTGATCGGCGCTCCGCCGGCACGCCCAAACGGTAAAACATGGGGTGCGAACGGCCGAATTTGCCCGGCACAACGGCGGAATTTGGCAGTTGGACATGATTCATGAGTATTATGACGCCAGAAAACGTCGTGTGTTTCGCGCAATACATAAGGAGTGGGTATGGCTACCAAACTGGTGATTGTGGAGTCTCCGACCAAGGCCCACAAGATCGGTGACTACCTGGGCAAGGGGTACACCGTCATGGCGTCGGTCGGCCATATCCGAGACCTCGCGCAGCCCAGCCAGGTGCCCGCGGCAGACAAGGCCAAGTTCGGCAAGTTCGGCGTGGACGTCAACGACGGGTTCAAGCCGTATTACATTGTCGACGGCGACAAGAAGCGTACGGTCAGCGAACTCAAATCGGCCCTGAAGAACGCTGATGAACTCTATCTGGCGACTGATGAGGATCGCGAGGGCGAGGCCATCGCGTGGCACTTGGTGCAGACCTTGAAACCCGAGGTGCCGGTCAAGCGCATGGTGTTCCACGAGATCACCAAGAACGCCATCAACGCCTCCCTGAACAACACGCGCGATGTGGATGGCAATATGGTCGACGCACAGGAGACCCGCCGCATCCTCGACCGTCTGTACGGCTATGAGCTGTCGCCGGTGCTGTGGCGCAAGGTGGGCCCGGGCCTGTCCGCCGGCCGCGTGCAGTCCGTGGCCACCCGCCTGATCGTGGAACGCGAGCGCGAACGCATGGCGTTCAAGCGCGCACCGTACTGGGATATCGTCGCCACGCTGTCCGCGCCTGACGCGCTGGGGGAGCGTGCCGAATTCTCCGCCCGCATGATCGCGCTCGGCGGCAAGCGACTCGCCGGCTCCAAGGATTTCGGTGCCGACGGCCAGCTGACCCCGGACGGGTTCGCGGCGAACGTTCGCCAGCTTGATGAGGCTGGTGCCACCGCCGTGGCTTCGGCGCTGAAGACCGCCGATTTCACTGTGATGTCGATGGAAACCAAGCCGTACCGCCGCCGCCCGCAGCCGCCGTTCACCACCTCGACCCTGCAGCAGACCGCCGGCAATCGCCTCGGCATGGGTGCTCGCGCCGTGATGCGCGCGGCCCAAAGCCTGTACGAGAACGGCTACATCACCTATATGCGAACCGATTCGGTGACGCTGTCGCAGGAGGGCATCACCGCCGCCCGCAACGCCGTCTCCTACCATTTCGGCGACAAGTTCCTCTCCGCCGAGCCCAAGCAGTACGCCACCAAAACCGCTGGCGCGCAGGAAGCCCACGAGTGTATTCGCCCGGCGGGCTCGCGCTTCCACGACCCGGACGAGCTGGCTTCCAAACTTCCCGGCGACCAGCTGCGCCTATACACGCTGATCTGGCAGCGCACGCTTGCCTGCCAGATGCTGACGCCACCGGTTCCACCGCCACCGTGCGCCTGTCTGCGCCGGCCGGCCCCACCGAGGGCGAGGCCGTGTTCCAGGCGTCCGGCACCGTCATCGAATTCCCCGGCTTTATGAAGGCCACGGGGGAGGGGCGCAAGCCCAAGGCCGCCGCTCCCGGCGCTGGGGCTGGCTCGGACCAGGCTGCTGCCGCCGGCAAGACGGACGCCAAGGCCGTCAGGGGTGACGCCTCCGAATCCAACACCTCCCTGCCGCCGATGAGCGTCGGCCAGCAGGTCGAGGCAAGCGACATCGAACCGGACGGCCATGAACCCAGCCGCCGGCCCGCTACACCGAGGCCACGCTGGTCAAGACGCTGGAAGCCAAGGAGATCGGTCGCCCGTCCACTTACGCGAGCATTATTTCCACAATCATGGATCGCGGTTACGTATACGAGCGTGGCCGTGCGCTGATCCCCAGCTGGCTCGCCTTCTCCGTGACCAAGTTGCTCGAGACGAACTTCCCCAAGCTGGTCGACTACCAGTTCACCGCCGAGATGGAAAACGGCCTTGACCGCATCGCCCACGGCGAGGAATCCGGCCGCGACTGGCTCACCCACTTCTACTTCGGTTCCGGCGAGGGCGCCGCCCGCAACGCCGACGAGGCGCACGAAGGCCTGCAACAGCAGGTCGCGCAGCTCGGCGAGATCGACGCGCGCGCATCAACACCATCGACATCGGCGACGGCCTGCACGTGCGCGTCGCCGTTACGGCCCGTATCTGGAAGACATGGAGCATCTGGACGCCGAAGGCAACCCGAAGCGCGCGTCTCTGCCGGACACCATCGCGCCGGATGAGCTGACGGTGGCCGTGGCCCGCGATTTGATCGACAACCACTCCGGTGGACCGCGCGAGCTGGGCGTTGATCCGGTATCCGGCGGTACCGTCGAGGTGCGCAATGGGCGTTTCGGCCCGTATGTGGCGTTGGTGCCGCCGGCTGAGGCTTCGGCTGGCGCTGCTGGCGATACTGCTGGTGCTTCTGCGGCCAAGAAGGGTTCGAAGAAGGCCGCGGCCGCCGCCGCGTCGCGCCCGAAGATGGCCTCGTTGTTCAAGACGATGAGCCCTGAATCGCTGTCGCTGGAAGACGCGCTAAAGCTGCTGAGCCTGCCGCGCGAAGTCGGCTCCTACGATGAGGCGAACGCCGAAACCGGCGAGGTATCCGAATGCACGGTGGCCGCCAACAACGGTCGCTACGGCCCCTACCTGACCAGACGGGTGCCCGACGGCAGTCGGAGACCGCTCGCTGGCCTCGGAAGACGAGATCTTCACGGTCGATATCGACAAGGCCAAAGAACTGTTCTCGCAGCCCAAGTACGGCCGCGGGCGTGGCCGTGGTGCCGCCAAGCCGCCGCTGCGTGATTTGGGCAAGGACCCGAACACCGGCAAGAACGTGACCATCAAGGACGGCCGTTTCGGCGCGTACATCACCGATGGCGAGACCAACCGTACGGTGCCGCGTCAGTACACGCCTGAATCCATCACCCTGATGACGCCTTCCGACTGCTCGCCGAAAAGCGTGCGGCTGGTCCCTCCACCCGTGGCCGTCGCGGTGCTGGGCGTGCTGGTGGCGCCAAGGCCGTTGCCGGCAAGGGCAAGAAGGGCGGTACCTCGCTGCGGTTTCGGCGCAGGAGCCAAGCGCGCCGAACGCCGTGCCGAAGTCAAGAAGTTGGCGAACAAGGGCTGGTCCAACCAGCGCATCGCCGAAAAACTCGGTTCCACCCCCGCCACTGTGAAAAAGGACGTCGACTGGCTGACCGCCAACGAGGGCTACGAGCGCCCCGCCGTAATTCCCAAGCGTGGCTGAGCGGAATTATTGCTCTACTTGCGTTTCAAGGGGCTGATTTCTCGTTTTGAGAATATCTACTTCCGCTTCAAGGGGCTGGTCATCTGCTGAACCACGAGTATGAACGGCTCCGCGCCAACGTCATTCCGCCGTTTTGGAACGTTGTCTACTTGGGCAACAGCCCCTCGAAACGGAAGTAGACCTTCAGAAAAGACCAAATCAGCCCCTTGAAACGGAGGTAGAGCTGGTTTAACTGCCTGTTGGGCGCAACTCTGCGCCTAACGCTAAGGTCAATAGCATGAGCGGTCTGTTGTTTCGTTTGAAGGTGTCGATGGCGTGGGCAAGACACGCAAGTCGAGCGGCTGCATGCGTATCTTGAGGCTCAGGGGCGTACCGTGGTCGTTACCCGTGAGCCGGGAGGCACTGCGTTAGGCAAGGCCATTCGCCAACTGCTGTTGCACGGTGTGGATGGGGGCGCAGTCGACATCGCACCGCGCGCCGAGGCGCTGCTATTCGCTGCAGACCGAGCCCAGCACGTTGCCGAAACCATCCGCCCGGCATTGGAGCGCGGTGAAGTGGTGATCACCGACCGCTATTTAGACTCTTCCTTGGCCTATCAGGCCGGTGGCCGCGAACTCACGCCAGAAGAGATTCGATCCTTAAGCATGTGGGCCACCAACAACCTGCTGCCCGACCGCACGTATTTGCTGGATATGGACCCAGCCCTGTCCCACCATCGCCTCGAACACGCGGAAGACCGTATGGAATCGGCCGGTGATGACTTCCAGTCCCGCACCCGCCAGGCCTTCTTGGACTTGGCCGCCGCCGAGCCGAATCGTTTCCGCGTTATCGATGCGAGCCAGAGCATTGAAGCGGTATGGGCTGCCATCGAATCCGACATCAAGGAGCTCGCATGAGCGTATGGGATTCACTAGTCGGCCAAAAGCCGGTAATCGACATGCTCAGTCGTATCGCGCAGGGCGACCCGAGCCAGATCACCCAGTCGTGGCTGATCTGTGGACCTCCCGGATCGGGCCGTTCCAACATGGCTCGTGCGTTTGCGGCGGCGCTGGAAAGCCCGGATCACGGCATGAGCGCTGAGCCCACGCGCGTCACCCAGCAGGTGCTTGCCGGCACGCATCCGGATGTCACGGTGCTGACCACGAACAAGGTGACTATTGGTATCGATCAGGTGCGTGAGATCATCACTACCTCCGAGCAGATGCCCGCCACCGCACCGTGGCGCATCATCATCATCGAAGACGTGGATCGCATGCTTGAGCGCACCACCAACGTGCTCTTGAAAGAGATTGAGGAGCCGGCCGAGCATTGCATCTGGCTACTGTGCGCGCCCAGCGCCCAGGACGTGCTGCCCACCATCCGCTCGCGCACACGCATCGTGAACCTCGCCGTGCCCTCCACCCAGGCGGTGGCCGGATTCCTGACCTCCACCACCAATGTCGAGCCAAAAGTGGCGCAGCGTGCGGCCCGACTCGCCGAAGGCCATATCGGCATCGCCAAGTTGTACGCCACCGACGAACGGGTTATGTCCGACCGCGATGAACTTGTGGTCGGTGTGCTGAATCTGGCCCGTGCCTCGGATGCAGTGTTGTTGGCCGCAATCTTATCGACAATGCCAAGGCCCAGGCCGAGGCGGACGCGAACCGCATCACCGCCGGCCAGGAAGCGGAATTCCGCCGCATCAACGGACTGGCACCGAGCGACCGCATCCCGCCGAAACTGCGTGGCGCATTCAACCAGATTGCCAAGAAAGACGATGTGAAGCGTTTGGTCACCCGCCGTACGCGCGACGTATTGGATCGTGCGCTGAACTCCATCGCTTCCATCTACCGAGATGTGGCGGTGCTGCAGAACAATGCGGAGGATTCGGTGGGCCTCATCAACCTGGAGAACCGCTCGTCGATCACCGAATTGTCGGTGCGATTGAACCGGGCCGGTGCCGTGACCCGTCTGGACGAAGTGGCCCACGCCCGCAAGCGCCTAGCCGGCAACGGCAACCCGCTACTGGTATTCGAGTCCCTCTTCTGCGCCCTGATCTCATAACCCGACGCAACTAGCCCCCCTCTGATGAGTGGGGGCTGTCGAGCGCAGCGAGACTGGGGGAGAGACCCCGTAACGCACAGCCCCCAGTACGTCACACATATGAGCGATACTGGGACGTATGAAGATTTCCGCCGATTTCACCGTCATCCCGGACGATTTCGCCAAGGCTGCGGCCCCTGAATATTTCAATGGTGGCGTGCCTGTGGTCTCCTTCCCGTTCTACATCGATGATGTGGATCCCGAGGCCCGCTACCTGCACTGGGAGTTCGTGGACCCGGATTCGATTCCGGTCTGCGGCTTCGAGTGGATTCACTGGTCCGTGGCCAATCTGCCGATTGATGCGCTGATGTACGACTTCAATGATTCGCATGCGTTGGCCATCCCGCCGGACTTCTCCCGTCAGCTGCCGGCCATGATTCCCGAGACCGTGCAGGGGCGCAACTCCTCGGCCTCCAAGTTCTTGGGCCGCAGCACTGACCCGGCGGTGATCATGCGGTACAAGGTCCGCAGCCGCCGGACAAGGATCATGAGTACTACCTGCAGGTGTGGGCCACCAAGAAGCCGTTGCCCGGCTTGAATCAGGCTTCTGGCTCAACGAGCTGTTGCACGCGCTGCGCAACAGCGGTGAAGTGCCCGACACCGACGGCATCTTCCTGACCGGCAAGGCGTGAGCCACATGAGCCCCCCGCAGGGCGGGGGCTGTCAGCATCACTGACTGGGGGTGGTCAGTACAAAACCACCTTCAGTCCGACTTCGTCGTCCAGCTCCCGCCAGTGGGAGCGTGACCACAACAAAAGAAAAGGACACCATCACACTATGGCCTGCACCACGATTCTGGTAGGCAAAAGACGCGAGCTATGACGGCTCGACCATCATCGCCCGCAACGAGGATTCCGCGAACGGCGAGTTCAACCCGAAGCGCTTCATCGTCGTGAAGCCGGAGGAACAGCCGCGCGAATACAAGTCGGTGATCTCCCACCTGACCATCACCCTGCCGGACGACCCGCTGCAGTACACCGCCGTGCCGAACGCGGACCTCAAGGAAGGTATTTGGGGCGAGGCCGGCGTCAACGAGGCGAACGTGGCGATGAGCGCCACCGAAACCCTGACCACCAACGAGCGCGTGCTCGGCGCCGACCCGTTCGTGGAATACACGCCGGCCAAGGGCGATGAGCCCGAGGTGCCCGGCGGCATCGGCGAAGAGGACTTCCTGACCATCGTGCTGCCGTATGTCAAGACCGCACGCGAGGGCGTCCAGCGCCTCGGCGCGCTGCTTGAGGAATTCGGCACCTACGAGATGAACGGCGTCGCCTTCTCCGACTCCAACGAAATCTGGTGGCTGGAAACTGTGGGCGGCCATCACTGGATTGCCAAGCGAGTGCCGGACGAGGCCTACGTGACCATGCCGAACCAGCTCGGTATCGACGAATTCGACCTTGAGGACGCCCTGGGTGACCAGGAAGCGCACATGTGTTCCGAAGACCTTGCCGAATTCATCGAAACCAACCATTTGGACCTCGCGGTGGAGAACACTACCCCGTTCAACCCGCGCGATGCCTTCGGCTCCCACTCCGACTCCGACCACGTGTACAACACCCCGCGCGCCTGGTACATGCAGCGCTTCCTCAACCCGTACGACGAGGTGTGGGACGGCCCGGACGCCGACCACAAGCCCACCTCCGACGACATCCCGTGGGCCCGTCAGCCTGAGCGCAAGGTGACCATCGAGGATATCAAGTACGTGCTGAGCTCCCACTACCAGGGCACCCCGTTCGATCCGTACGGCCAGCTGGGCGATGAGCGCACCCGCCACATGTACCGCACGATCGGCATCAACCGCCAGAGCCAGCTCGCGGTGATGCAGATCCGCCCGTACCGCCCGCAGGCCTCCCGCGCCATCCAGTGATGGATACGGCTCCAATCCGTTCAACACGCTGGTACCGTTCTTCCCGAACGTGGACACCACGCCCGCCTACCTTGAGGACACCACCACCCGCGTGACGTCCGAGAACTTCTACTGGGCCAACCGCATCATCGCCGCCCTGTGCGATGGCGCCTTCCGCTCCACGTCCAACGCCGTTGAGCGCTACCAGGAGAGACCGGTGCGATGGGCCACCGCTTGGTCGCCGCCACCGACGAGCAGA
>ENA-OQAR01000535-OQAR01000535.1-human-gut-metagenome-genome-assembly--contig:-NODE-535-length-11485-cov-1.600194_pt1 | contig 11485 bp, 18 predicted proteins | sample MGYA00242738_ERZ504533 | MGnify/ENA primary metagenome ERZ504533 (study PRJEB26092, sample SAMD00036276) | human gut metagenome | host: Homo sapiens | study: EMG produced TPA metagenomics assembly of... | reverse complement strand
TCCGTTTACCACCTTGCTTCCGTCATGGATGAGAACAAGAGATTATCTTGCCCGGAAACAAGGTGAGGAAATGAAGGAATATTCCACCTCCCTTGGCGGGGTTCTCAGCATAGATGGCTTTCTTCAGCCCAACCTTTGAACGACCCGTACCAGTGCTCAAAGTTACCGGCGAATGGAACTCCAAGACAACGGAAGATTATGTAGAGATGTGCAAGGAGAAAATCGCCGCTTCGGAAGACATACAGCACGACCTTGCGTATATGGCCGGGCAATGGCGTGATGCAGTCGTGAAGGAAATCGGCCGCGAACGGTACGACGAACTGTCGGAACAGCTTGGCGGCGATCTCGCCTATGCCTACATGGACTATCGTCTGGAACAGCAGATGATAGACAAACTGGTGAAAGACCGTATGCCCAAGTCTTCGGCTGATTATATCATCCGCAAGGCCGCGGAATCAAGCCTGTTCGGCCTGCCGCAGATGTTGAGCCGTTCCCCGCTTGCCGAGGAGATCGAGAAGCGTGGCGAGGCCGCTTACCGGCCGAGCAAAGTTGAGCAGGGTGCGGGATGGCTGTTGGGTGCCTCGGCGGATACCGTCATGCTGGGCGGTGCCGGTTCGTGGGCGGCATTCGCCAGATTCATCGGTGTGGATGCTGCCGTCTCCGCCACCATGGCACATTTGGAGCCGGAAGACCCCAAGTCGATTTCAGTCGAACAATGTATCAGCCAGGGTGTATTCGGCAGCGAACACAATGTGTTTGAAGATTTCCGGCGTGAAGCAGCCACCATGACCGCAGACAAGGATAGTTTCACAGCAACCGCCAATGAGCAGCTGAAGAAACAGATACCGGTCTGCAATTTCAACTTTACGGACTGGATGAAGAAGCAGCAACCGTTCCCGTTCCTGAAAGGCTTGCAGGACAAGCTGAAACAGGAACGGCCGGAACGCTACAAGGATGTGCCGCTGGTCGTCGCACCGGGGCAGGAAGAAGCCTAACCTGAAAAGTCTGGAGGAAAAGAAACAAACGGATGCGGAAGAGCCGGAACAGGTACATCAGGAAACGGTACAACCGGAAAAGAGCCGGAGGTCATGCAGGAAACAGGGGTACATCCCGTGAATGACCTGTCTGAAACGCGGCATCCAACGGCAACACGGGCGGATGGGAAGATCTGCTCGGCACCCTTGGACTGAGCGGCATGGGAGACATTGCCGGCAATCTCGGTTATGTAATGGCGATGCTGCCGGATATTCTGCTGGGAGTATTTACAGGCAAGACACAGTCCCTGAACATCAAGGACAACCTGCTGCCTATAGCCAGCATAGTGGCCGGTATGTTTGTGCGGAATCCGCTGCTGAAGATGCTCCTTATCGGTCTCGGCGGGGCGAACCTGCTGAACAAGGCCGGGCATGAAGTGCTGCGTGAACGGTCAGAAGGCGAAATGAACACGGCCAATAGAGGTGCAGCCCAATACCGCCATTATCCTGACGAACCGCTCAATCCTCGCATCACGAATCCCGTACTTCAAGGCAACATGCTTGTCGCGACAATTGACCGTGTACCCTGTACTATCCAATTATCGCAGACCGTGACTGACGCTTACCGGGCCGGAGCCTTACCGCTCAACACGCTGGCAAAACGCCCGTACTCGCCAGAAGCGAACAGCTCCGTCAAAAGGGCCTCGGACAATTACGACAACGGACAACAGGAGACTATCGTGCGTACACGAGGTATCCAGTAGCATATAACCCCCAAAACATATACTGTATGAAAGAAAAAATCCAAAATAGAGAAAAATGCAGAGGAAAGGCAAATCAGTCTGCTTTCCACTGCTTTGGGAGAGGCTTCGAAGGCCAATGGTTACTGGCTCAACGCTTCTGGAAAGAGGTATCCGAGGCTATACCCGCACGGCGTGTCGGCCAGCCCGTTCAATGCACTGTTCATGGCATTGCATTCCGATCGGAACGGATGCAATACGAACCTGTTCACCTTGTTCAGTGATGCCAAGGCCCGCGGCACGTCGGTACGTGAGCATGAACAGGGTGTGCCGTTCCTGTACTATAACTGGAACAAATATGTCCACAGGAACAATCCTGAAGAGTTCATCAACCGGGGAACCTACCTCACATTGGACGATGAGCAGAAGAAACAATATAAGGGAGTACATAACAGAGAGATACGCACTCTGTTCAATATAGACCAGACGACATTTCCCCATGTGGACGAAGAGGCTTACAGGGCCGTTCTGCAACAGGATGGGAATGCCATGGAACGAGGATATTCGGAGGCAGACACACGGCGTATGCATATCCGCTTCAATGATTTCTTGCTGAAAATGCGTGACAACCTTGTGCCGGTCCGTTACGATGGCAGCGGAATGCCCCATTATGAAACGGACAAAGATGCCGTCTATATGCCCCGCCAAAAGAACTTTGACCATTACAACGATTATGTGCAGGAAACCCTGCGCCAGATAGTAAGTGCCACCGGACATCAGCAGCGGCTTGCCCGCGAGGGAATGGTGATGAAAAACGGTATGCCGCCTTCCGACGATGCCGTCAAACAGGAACGGCTGGTCGTGGAAATAGCATCGGGAATCAAGATGCTGGAGCTGGGACTGCCAGCCCGCTTGTCCGACGAAAGTCTCAGTTTGGTGGAATATTTGGGACCGGGAACTCAAAGAGAACCCGAATATGATAGATGCCCTCGAGAGTGACGTGAACAATGCTCTCGAAGTTATCCGTAAAGCGGAACGTGGAGAGAAAATCGAATATGCCACCTTGCGGAACAGGAAACAGAACATCTGACATGCAGGACCAGCTGCCCAAGCATTATTTCGTGGCCGATGAGTTACGGAAACGTCCGGACAAGGACAAGAAAACCATTGTCCTTGTCATAGATCCCGTATCAAAGTCGGCTGATGTGATCCTTCCCGCCGGGGCATCACCGGAGGTGGACAACGAGATTCCCGGCATGAACAAAGCCCGTATCGGACGTGCTTTACGTCGGGAAGGCATCGAGACTGTGCGTTTCTTCAATCCGGACGAGCCTTGGGTTACAGACTGATGACAAGTATTTTGCCGAGAAGCAGGTCTCTCTGGCACGGTTGAACAACTGGGCCCTGGAAGTGCTTTCGACCCTGAACGTGAGCCCTGCAGTAAAACGGGCCAACGAAGTAGGATTTGACAAGATCCAGATGATTCAGGACGACAAGAACCGATGGGCTCTCTATATAAAGCCGGAGCATCAGAGAGGTTATAGCATATACCCCGACAAGGAAGACATAAACCGCTTCTTTTCCACACTCAAGCAGTCCATGGATAATATAGACAAGGTCCGCATGGAACTGGCTCATAAATATTACGCGCTTGCTGAAATCAAGCCCGACCTGAAAGTCGATCTGTTCAACAGCGGGACACAGGACGTGGACCTGAACCGGATACAGCGTGTGTCCGTGTTCAAAACCAAGCAGGACGGTGTACTGTGTGCCGTAACGATTGACGGGCAGAAACTGCAGCCGCGCAGTGTATCACCGCAACAATGGCAGCGCATGTGGTGGCGGAAGACCGTGACAGCTACAAACGGCACCTGGCTGCCTCGCTGTTTGCCGATTATACTGCAAAAGGGACAGTCGCAGGAGGAACACGCCGGGGAAAAGCAGGAGAAGGAAACCGAGATACGGCAGGGAGAAGCTGTCAGCCGACAGAATGGAGAAGAGCGTACCGTTGAATCCGTCAGTCCGCAGAGAGAGGCTTGGGACAAGATAAAGGCCAAACACCCGGACGCTATCCAGTTTGTAAGAACCGGTGATAACTATACGGCTTATAACGAGGATGCCGTCAAGGTAACGGAAACGCTTGACCTTGAAAATGGAGAAGCACGAGGCTGACATGAAAAAAGGCTTTACGGCTTCCGTGACATTCCCAGTCAGGCCAGCTTCGATACTTTCCTTTCAGAAACTTGCGAGAAGACGGTGCAAGAGTGGTGATACGGGATGAAGAAGGCTCGCGGATGCCCGGAACAGAACAACGGGCATAACAGAAAGGACAGCCGGAAACGGCCAGACACGGACTCTCTTTGATACGGCACAGGAGAAACAGTCCGAACGCAGGATTGAGCCGGAAGAAAATGAACAGCGTTCAAGCATGAGGAGGTAATGATATGGCAGGAAAAATAAAGAATATGCAGACAAGTATGCGGAGTACGCCATGGAGCAGATGCGCCGGTATGGCATCCCCGCTTCGGTAACACTTGCACAAGGGATCCTTGAGAGTTCCAACGGACAGAGTGAACTGGCCCGCAAGGAAAACAATCATTTCGGCATCAAGGCCACACAGTCATGGATTGCGGAAGGCGGCCGGTACAGCCTGTATTCGGATGACAAGCCGAACGAGAAATTCTGCAGCTATGATAACGTAGGAGACTCCTATGAACACCATTCGAGGTTCCTTAAAGGAGAACAGCCGCTACGCGGAATGTTTCAATCTCCGTCCCGATGACTACAAGGATGGACGGAAGGTATAGCCAAAGCTGGTTACGCGACCGGGGGCAACTATGCCGGGACTCTGCAGAAGATCATCGAGCAGAACGGCCTGGACAAATACGACCGTCAGGTCATGCAGGAAATGGCCGCGCAGGGCAAGCAGTTCGGTCTGGAAAGCAATCCTCTCCAGGAGAAAGAAAAGGCAGAAGCCTATTCGTTTCCGGTGGAACGCAAGGAGTTCCTCTTTGTCACTTCCGCTTTCGGAATGCGTCAGGACCCGATGGACAAAGAAAAGCAGCAGATGCACAAGGGGCTTGACATACGATGCAAAGGCGATGCGGTGCTGGCCACGGAAAACGGCGGAAAGGTCGTTTCGGTGAACGGCAATGCCAACTCTGCCGGAGGCAAGAGTGTAACCGTTGAATACAGCCGCCCGGATGGAAGCGAGGTGCAGTGTACCTATATGCACCTTGGCGATATCGCAGTCAAGGCGGGAGACAGTGTCAAGGCAGGACAACGCCTTGGAACCTCGGGCAACACGGGGACACGGACCACGGGAGAGCACCTGCATTTCGGGGTGGTGAACATCCATTCGGACGGGACGCGCCGTGACATCGACCCGGCTGCATATCTGGCCGAGATTGCGCAGAAAGGCAATATCAAGCAGCAGGTGCTGTACAACGGCAATGACCTGCTCGCGAAATACCGTAGTACGGAAGAACCCAAAATCGAGAAACCTCTTTCTACCGAAGACTGGATGAAAAAGCTGCTGTCCTCGGAGGACAGTGGCGTCGGCATGTCCGGATGCAATGACCCTGTCATGGAGATGGCCATGACGGCCTTTACCTCACTGATGGTGCTGGCCGTTCAGATTGACAGTAAGAACGAGGAAGAGCAGAAAGCCGCCGTTTCGGGGGCCATGGATAGCGGAAAGATCGACTTGAAACCACTGCTGCCTGACATGAAAAGCTGTAGTCTGACCATGAAAGAGAACGGGAAAGCCGTCCTTCAGGCGGATAACGGCGAACAGCATATATCGCGCGAGTTGAGTTCCGCAGAATTGAGCCGGCTGTCGGCCGTGCTGAACAACAGTAGCCTTACGGATGAAGCCAAGCGGATGCGCGTGACGGGATTGCTGAATACTGCCATCCTTTCGGAAATGGCTTCACAGAATTTCGAACAGGGCATGTCCGAGCAGCGAGGACAAACGGAAAATCTGAAAAGATGAAGCATGGCGATATGATAAAATGCGTGATGATACAGCTATGCAAGTATCTGGCAGGATTATCCTACCTGGCTTTGTATGTCCTGTCCTGCTACAAACTGTTTGGCTTGACGGCAACATTCCTTATCGTGGAAGTGCAGCTGCTCGTTGCCGGATGGCTTGTCTGGGCAATGATCCGTGCGCCCGATTAGAATATGCTCTCAGACCTTCAACATCAATATAACCAGCATTTGCCGGATGATATGTACCATTCTAAAAACAAAACGAGTTATGATTAAATGTAATGTTACTGTATGCGGTATTATCAACCGCGATGCTACTACACGCACAAACAAGGAGGGAAAACCGTTTTTTACGTTCCCTCTCCAGATAATGGTTCCTGCAACTGAGGGTCAGGGAAAGCCTGTCGAGATCGATGTGAGCAAAGATGGCGGTCAGGAGGAAGCCTCCTGCTACAGGAAAGGCTCACGTGTCGAGATTGACGGTACGATGTACCTGAAGCACAGGGGCGACAGGACCTATTTCAACCTTTTCGCAAACGAGATCCGCGATGTGGCTGCCGATGCGGCCAATACTCTCAAAGGAGAGATGGTTTTCTGTGGAAAGGTCGGAAAGAACATCGAGGAAAAGAAGGACAAGAAAGACCAGTCCTACACGATGTTCTCGGCATTCAGCACGGAGAAAGTCGCTGACGGCTTTGAGTACCAATGGGTACGTTTCTTCTGCTTCAACAGGCAGCGTGAAGAATGGCTCCAGCCTGGTGTGAAGATCGATGCCCAAGGGCGAGATGGGCCTGACTGTCCATAACGGTAAGCCTAATGTATCCTGCCGTGTAGAGGAACTTACACAATGTGTCGCAGATTCGTCTAACTCCAATCAGTAACGGTTATGGCAGGCTACAGGAGACAAAATACAGAAGGGCCGAACAGCGAAGACAAGGCTCTCGACCTCTTTGCGGAAATGATGATTGAAAAGCTGGAGAATATCAGCAAGGACTGGAAGAAGCCCTGGTTCACCGAGGGCAGCCTTCAGTGGCCACGCAACTCTGTCCGGACGCGAATACAATGGTATGAATGCGCTCATGCTCATGCTGCACTGCGAAAAGGAAGGATACACTATTCCGAGATTCTGCACATTTGATTGCGTGCAGAGACTGAACAAACCGGGCAAGAACGGCGAGGAACTGCCAAGGGTATCGGTACTGAAAGGCGAGAAATCGTTTCCCGTCATGCTGACCACATTTTACCTGCATCCACAAGGAGACCAAGGAGAAGATCAAGTATGACGATTACAAAAACTTGTCCGAGGACGAAAAAGAAAGAGTATAACGTGTATCCCAAGATGCAGGTATTCCGCGTGTTCAACGTCGCCCAGACGAATCTGAAAGAGGCTCGTCCTGAACTGTGGGAGAAGCTGGAAAAGGAAAACGGCCGTCCATTCGTTCATGAAGGTGAAATGTTCAGCTTCGAACCGGTGGAGAGGTTGATACGCGACAATCTATGGATATGTCCCATCAACGTGAAACATCAGGATGATGCCTTTTATTCGATTAGCAAGAATGAAATCACCGTACCGGAGAAGGTGCAGTTCAAGGACGGGGAAGCATTCTACGGAACACTGTTCCATGAGATGGGACATTCGACTGGTGCGGAAGGTGTGCTAAACCGTTTTCAACCGACCTCTTTCGGTTCAAGGAGTATAGCGATGAAGAACTTGTGGCCGAATTGTGCGGTGCATTGATCTCCCAACGCTACGGAATGGCCAAACATATAAAAGAGGACAGTTGTCCGTATCTGAATCGTGGTTGGATAACCTGAAGGAGTCACCCCAGTACATTAAGACTGTGCTTATGGACGTGAAGAAGGCATCATCCATGATCACGCAGAAAATAGACCAGATAGCCAGGGATATAGAAAGGGAAAAGACCGAAAATCAGGAACGGACGGAAACCCCGAAGGAAAAGGTATATTATGCTTCTGTAGCCTATCTGCAAATGGCGGATGATACCAACCGGCTTGACGCACTGAAAGACAAAGGGGACTACAACGGGCTGCTCATTCTTGCGAAAGAGTATTACGACGGGAACGGAATGGATGAACAGTACACCTATGCCTCTCCTTTGCAGAACCGTGGCGATGACCTGCTGATTGAAGACCAGCATTTCGCTGTCGTGTATAACGGTAGTGTAGGAGGAACTTATGACGTGATGCTGAAATACACCGAACAGGAAGTACGAGACCATATCCGAAGATATGGAGTTGACAGGGCCAGCGAGGATGTGAAGGCATTGGCGAGGGAAATGGCTGCGGAACAGTTTGCGGAAATGACGCGGCACAAGATGCCGGTCTTCGAAATGCCGAACGGTGACGTGCTGCATGTCAATTACAACAGGGACAGGGACTCGCTGGATGTGGGGACGATGACCAACGCGGGCATGACCGTGAAGCATCATTACCCTTATGACCACAACATGACACTGGATGCCAATCTCCAGGGCGTGAATGAGCAACTGAACGACCTGGAAGAATACAGGGAGGAACAGCAGGAGGCCGAATATAGCGGTGGAATGCGACGATGAAGGAAAAGGATTTGGGGCTGGTGTGAATGCCAGCCCCTTGTCATTGTTCGCTATGTCGGAAATATTCTTTCCAGTTTTCTTCATCTACTGTCAATTTTCCCATTTCCCAATCATATTCCACTTCCGGCATGTTGGAGTAAGGGAAATGCACGGTGTAGCCGATTTGGCCATAGGAACAGTGCAATGGTGTAACGCAAATCTCCTGACCGAAATAAGTCTGAGGCGTACAGTATCTCCGCCAGTTAAAACGTCCGGCAGCTATATTACGGCAAAGCAATTTAAGAACCGTTGTGCTTTTCCTGCCTTGAAAATCTTTTCTGCAAGTCTTCATGTTACTATTTTACTTATTTACTATTTTACTATTTTACTACTTTACTAAAATACTAATGTGCTACTTCGTAGTATATTTCAGGGGCACTTGACACATTGTAAATATAACCGCCACAACGCACAAGCAGGGCGTCCCGTCCATAATAGGTTTTTTTCATTCCACTGATGCTTCCTGACTTGTGAAAATTGGGGGAAACTGCTGATGCCAACTTTTTTTTTTGCATCCTGACTATGGAGTGTTTTTTGTCTTCATTGTAATACTTTCAATTGCTGTACTTCATTAAAATGAGTTGGGGTGAAACCACCCGCATGGTAGCGGGTGGCTATACGACATATACCGTCAGAAGTGATAATCAATGACGCCTCCGACATAGAGCAAAGTGCCGGGTTCAAGAGAGCTGACAAACAGCATGAACTCAAAGGATGGCTCGGCAAATGACTGGCATCCGTCTCCATTCAGATAAAAATGATAGCCGGTATCCAGCGGATTATCTATTGCCTGCTTGAGGTAATATGTAGAACTCCACTCAAACATATTTTCGACAGTAATGGCGTCCGCTTTCTTCCGGATTTCTGCAACATACTTCTCTTTCCATTGTTCCATGCCATCACCTGTATAACGTATCGTGTCTTCCGATACAAGTTCGAACATTCCTTTCGGCAGGATGGAATTGACTAAATTGTTATCTCTTCCTTGCGCTCTTCATCGCTGATGTCGCACAATAATCGTAAAAACTGTTGTCGCCCTGATTGAGGGTGTCTTCGTTCAGATAGTTTTCCTTGTCTATCTGTGTTGTTGAAATTTGAAAAACTCTGCTGTGCATAATTCTGAATTTTTAAGTTGTTGTTTTTATTTCCCTTTTCTTGAGCCTTTAGACTCGCCGAAAGGTTGATTTTTACGTGCGAGAATCACGGCGGAAATAAGAATGGGAACAAGGAGCAGAGGATGAAATTTTTATGAAATACCGCAATCTGTGATTCCGGAAAGTTTCGGAAAAAAATTGACGATGTAGCATCAGCGGTACTTGGGAAGCCATTCATCCGCCGTACATTTGCTGAGTAAAAAACAAGATGACGCGAGTTTGGGCCAATAGAAAAAACCAACGGTTATAGGTGATAAAAAAGTAGTGGTTATGTAAAAGGAGGGAAATATAAAAGGCGGCATGGATGGCCAGGAATTTCGGCCGCACGAATACAACAAGGATTATATGCCAGTATCGGCAAATTTTTAGTTATGGATACAAATAAAATGGTGAATGATCCGCCGTTATATGGAAACTCTTGAAAAAATGAGGTGGTAACGAAAGCAACTGGTCTGGATGAACGGCAGCTTGCTGGAGCAATTGGTTGGTTGGCTCGTGAGGACAAGATCATTTTTAATGCTCCTCATGACGGAAAACTGGCTAATCTGAGCTTGATGTTGAATCTTTATATTGGATAAAGATTAGTTAATAAAAAAGAAGCCCCCGGCACTGCCGAAGGCTTCTTTTTTCACTTTTCAATAACCGCAGATACAACTGTTATACTTCGGTTATCTCCCGTTTCGGGCGGAATTTTTCCCGCCCGACAGTTTACTGTTTCTTCAATGTTGGCAATGCTCCGGTGAGTTCGTACTGCCACTCTGAACCTGCACTCTGCAAGGCGTCGTTCATGGCATCCTTGGCTCCTGACCAGTTGCTGTCCGTCACCATCGTGGTTCCGCCGGTGCCTACCTGGTCTTCACCGATGCCTTGTTCCTGACCGTTGCCTCCCCCAGTAGCAGGCGGTGATGATACCGCCATACGGCATGAGGCCCTTGTAGTTCCGTCCCGCCACGCCGCCTGTGGCTCCGTCCGAGCCTTTGACAGTCCCTTTGGCATGGTAGCAGGCAGTCAGGGTGCCTAAATCGTTGCTTCCCGTTACGCCGCCTGTATAGACGGTGCCGCTTCCGCTACCGGTCACGCTGCCCCAGGCATAGCAGGCTTTGAGGGTGCAGGATGAGCCGTTGCTTCCCACCACACCGCCGGCAAAATAGGTGTCTGTACCGTCATTTTCAACGGTCACGTCGCCTGTAGCGTAGCAGCCGGTCAGGGAGGCACCACTATTCGTTACACCTGCCATGCCGCCTGCCCGCTGCGTTCCCTTCACTGTGGCCGAGGAGCTGCATCCAGTGATGGAACCGCCCACTTGGTAGCCCACCACACCGCCTACGTCGCTAATGCCGCTGACGCTGACGCTACCCGACACCGAGCAGTATTCAATGTTGCCATAGCTATATCCTGCCACGCCGCCGACGCTGCCCAAACTGTTATCGCTTGTTATCTGTACGCCCTCCAGCACCACGTTCTTCACCGTGCCGCCGGAGCCGATCCTTCCGAACAGACCCGCATATTGGTCACTTCCCGTCACGGTCAGCCCCGTGATGGTCTTGCCGTTGCCGTCAAAGATGCCGGTGTATGCGTTATTGTAGTTTGTGCCTATCGGCGTCCACTCCATATCTGTGAGATTGATGTTTTCAGTCAAAGTAATGTTGATACCGAGATTACCGTTGTTGGCTATGTCTGCCACAGCCTTCAATCCCTCGGCAGTAGTCACGATGTAGTTGCCCTGTCCGTCGTCGGTATATCCCTTGTCCTTATCCAGCGTGATGTCATAGAACTTGCCCGCCTCGGGGAGTGATGGCAGCGGAGAGGTGCGCTCCTCGGTGCCGTTTGCCCGCAGTTTCGTGATTTCGTAGCCGGGCACCACGTTCGCCTCCCAGCAGGTGATGGCGTTGCCGTTTTCGGTATATTCGCATTTCATCATCTCTATCCAGTCTTCTTGCGAGCCTTGCACTACCTCACCTTTTTCATAAGTACACCGTGTGTAGGTATAGAGCTGGAGGGAGGTTACT
>ENA-OQAR01000533-OQAR01000533.1-human-gut-metagenome-genome-assembly--contig:-NODE-533-length-11510-cov-2.170166_pt1 | contig 11510 bp, 15 predicted proteins | sample MGYA00242738_ERZ504533 | MGnify/ENA primary metagenome ERZ504533 (study PRJEB26092, sample SAMD00036276) | human gut metagenome | host: Homo sapiens | study: EMG produced TPA metagenomics assembly of... | reverse complement strand
GCACCTGGAAAGGAGCATCGGCAAGGTCGAGTACGACCGGTGTCTTAAGCAAATCCTTGTCGGCGTATTTCTCACCTTTCGGGTTGATGCTGTCATTCATAATCGGGGTGCGTACTGTAATGGCATCGCGCACCTTGAATTGGGTTAATTTCTCTTGGGCTTGCAGGCAGGTACCGGCTCCGGTTGCCAATAACAAGGCAAGCATTGTTGTTCGTTTTTTCATGCTTTTATTTTTGATTAAATGGTTAATATACTATTTTGTCCAAGATTCCGTTGAGGCAGGCGATAGCCACTCCGTAGTTGGTCATCGGTATGTGTTGGCAGCGTGCCCGGTCGATGCGGCTTAATACATATTTACGGTTGAACATACAACCCCCGCAATGAATAATCAGTTCATAAGAACTGAGGTCGTGGGGAAATCTGTGCCTGATACTATATCTATGTGCAAGCTTTCACCGACTTTCTTTCTGAGCAGGCGCGGGAGCTTTACTCTGCCGATGTCTTCCGAAAGAGGGGCATGTGTGCAGGCTTCGGCTATCAGTATCCTCGATTGCGGGGTAAGGCTGCCGATGGCTTGCTGCGCTTTCTATATAATAATGTATATTCTCCTTTGTATCCTGCCATCAATACAGAAAAGGAGGTGAGCAGACTGGATTCGGGTTTCAGGCGATATACTTCGTGGAACACTTGTGAGTCTGTGATTATCAGTTGGGGAGCGCGTGAAAGCGCTTCCAATGTATTTGCCAGTTGATCGGTCGTGCAGCTCATGACAAGACATTTCTTATCGAGCAGTTTCGCGCATGGTTTGCACCTGAGGCAGAATAAGACGTCCTTTGGGTGCCTGTATGTCCTGTGGCATAACCAGCAATACCAAGTCTCCTTCTTGTACTAAGTTGCCGGTAATGGTTTGTTGGCCGAAATCGGTCGGCAGTTTTCGGAGGATGGCTTGATACACTGCTTCTATGCCTGTATGCTCTTTGGCACTGACTGTGATAGGCGTTTTCCCGCAGACCTTTTCGATTCGGGCAGCGACATCGGCAGCACATTCGCGCCGGTCTGACTTGTTAAGAATAAGGATGACCGGAATATGTCGGGAGTTCAGTTGCTGTATCCATTGCTGCTCTTCTTCCAAATCTCCGTCTTCGCAAAGCAATAACGCGATGTCTGTGCGTTCGATGGCTTGAAGGGTGCGGGCAATGCGCATTTCTCCCAATTCGCCTTCGTCGTCAAATCCCGGCGTATCTATAAAAACGCAAGGCCGATGCCGTGTATTTCCATGGCTTTATTCACAAGGTCGGTAGTGGTGCCCGGAACAGCGGAAACAAGGGCTGTGTCCTGCCCCGTCAGGGCGTTGATAAGTGATGATTTACCACTGTTGCAACGGCCGAAAATGGCGATATGCAGGCGATTGGCATTAGGAGTACTATTCATATCCATGAGTTATGCTTAAAATCTAAAGTCACGTTTTCCTTCTATTATCTCTTTCAGATTACGCGCGGCTATCTCCTTTATTTTGGGATTGGGGATATGTTTCAATTCTTTTTGAATGAGCACTTCTCCTTTGGCGCGCGTGTCGGCGGATGCATAATCTTCCAAATATTCTTTTAAAGTCATGAGAGCGTTGGGGGCACAGCAATTCGCTATTTGTCCCGATTTGACTAATGACATGAAGCGGTCGCCCGTTCTGCCTGCCCGGTAGCAGGCGGTGCAGAAGCTGGGAATGTGCCCCATGTCGAGCAGCCAGTTGACCACTTCATCCAATGTCCGTGTATCACTGATGTCGAATTGGGCGGAATTTTCTTTTCTTCGGTTCAGGCGTGGCGTAACCGCCTACACTGGTGCGTGATCCGCCACTGATTTGTGAAATGCCCAAATGCAGCACTTTGCTGCGCGTGGCAACCGATTCGCGTGTGGAAATAATCATTCCCGTATAAGGTACGGCAATGCGGATGATGGCTACAATGCGGCAGAATATATCATCGGAAACAGCATTGGGGGAAGTCGTTTGTGGAAAATATCGTCAGCCGGACAGATGCGTGGCACGCTGATGGTGTGCGGACCTACTCCGAAGGTGGCTTCCAGATGTTCCGCATGCATCAGCAGTCCGATAAAGTCGTATTTATAAGTGTTGAGACCGAACAGCACTCCCAGGCCCACATCGTCTATGCCGGCTTCCATGGCGCGGTCCATAGCTTCGGTGTGGTAAGCATATTTTGCTTTTAGGTCCGGTGGGGTGCAAGGCTTCGTAGTTTTTCTTTTGTGATAAGTTTCCTGAAACAGGATATAGGTACCGATGCCGGCATCCTTTAACCGGCGGTAGTTCTCTACTGTGGTTGCGGCAATGTTGACATTCACTCGGCGAATGGCTCCATTCTTATGTTTGATGCTATAAATGGTATCGATGGATTCCAGGATATATTCGATGGGATTGTGCAACGGGTCTTCGCCGGCTTCGAGTGCCAGACGCTTGTGTCCCATGTCCTGCAGGGCGATAACTTCTTTCCTAATCTCCTCTTGTGTCAACTTCTTGCGGGCTATTGTCTTGTTCTTCAGGTGATAAGGACAATATACGCAACCATTGACACAATAATTGGAAAGATATAGCGGAGCGAACATGACAATGCGGTTGCCATAAAATTTATGTTTGATTTCTTCCGCCAGACGGAAAATCCGTTCTATCAAGTCCGGTTGGTCACATTCCAACAAGAGGGCTGCTTCCCGATGGGTCAGTCCTTTGCATCGAGCGGCTTTGTCTATCAATGACTCAATCAGCGCACGGTTGCTCTTATGGGTTTCTGCATAACTCATTGTATCCAGAATTTCCTGATGATTGATGAACTCTTCCGCTATTTTTGAATCTGCTTTATACATTATATTCTAATTGTTTTTATGTTCTGTTTCCATTATAATCTCCTCTTTCTGTCGAAATCCGGTATCCGATAGCATTTAACCGTTCAGACAGTTTTTTTTAATCCTTCTGCTGCTTCGGCACCAAAGGCTGCTTTATTATCATATAAGGTGTATTTGGTACGTTGTTCCGGGGGTGACAGGTTGGGCATCACGACATTGGCACCTGCCAATATTCCTCGTTCGCGGCCATCGCTGGCAAGAGTTGCCAGCGCAGTTGTGGAAGGGATAAGGGCGTAAGGATGCATCAGCCTGAAGATAGAAAGCAATTTGAGTGTCATTTCCATGCTTCCGGCCGCTTTGCCGGCAAAGGGAGTATCGTGGTGGGGAATGAAGGGACCGATGCCAATCATTTCCGGTTGGAAACGCTCAATAAACAATAAGTCCTCCACCAAATGTCCGATAGTTTGTCCGGGAGTGCCTACCATGATTCCTGTGCCTGTCTGATAGCCGATTTCTTTCAACCATTGCAGGCATTGCAACCGATATTCGGGTGACATTCTGTCGGGATGAAGCAGCCGGTAATGCTCCTTATTATATGTCTCGTGGCGAAGTAAGTATCGATTTGCGCCGGCATGGAAAAAGCGCTCAATAAGTCTCCCGTGTCTTCTCGCCCAATGACAAGGTGATGGCACAATCAGGAAAAAGCCGATGTATGGATGCTACCGTTTGTTCTGTCCACTCGTCTGTCATGGCGGGATCTTCTCCTCCCTGCATGACAAATGTACGGAAACCGGCTTCATATCCTTCACGGCAACATGCTAAGATTGTTTCCCGTGTCAGTCCGTAGCGACTGACCGACGGATTGCCTTTCCGAATGCCGCAATAATAGCAATTATTGCGGCATCGGTTAGTGACTTCTATGAGGCCGCGGATGAAAACTCTATTACCGAACCGGGAAAGGGCTTCCTCTTGAGCTTGCTTTTGTAGATAAGATAAGCAGTTACTATCCTGACATTCGAGCAGAATTTTATATTCTTCCGCAGTCAGTTTATGTTCCTTCCTCAGTTTGTCTATCAAGAGTATTTCATTCCATATTTTCATACGTTTTGGTTTGTTTGGTCAATTCTTGGGATAACTGCCACTTGCCTGACTTGCTTCCGCTATGTGTGCTGGGGCCGGTGATGCAGCCTCCTTCGCAAGCCATTACTTCGATAAATTGTTCCCCGGAGCTTTCCCCGTTTTGGCGTATGCACGTAATGCTGCAATATTCTTTTTGTTCAAGTCTGAAACCTGAACGGCATTTATTTTGTCTGCTTCCATCTTGAGGAATGCTTTCACGGCACCCATAACGCCGCCTGCCTGAGCAAATCCATGTGCTTCGCGCACAGAAGAGAATTCCATGGCATAAGGTTGTACTATTTCCAAATTGACTTCCATCGCATCGAAAATAGAAGAAATCTCCTCAAATGTCATTACAAAATCCACAGCTTCATCACGTTGTGCTTCTTTACGCTTGGCCACACACGGTCCCACAAATACTATTTTTGCATCGGGATGTTTTTTCTTGGCAATACGTGCGGCATAGTACATTGGAGAACCGGTAGTAGAAACATATTTTTTCATGTCGGGAATATACTTGTTCACCAACTCAATATAAGAAGGACAGCAGGAAGTAGTCATAAACTTCTGGCCTTCCTCCAGTTTTTCAATCAGCTCATGTGCTTCATTTTCCACTGTTTCCATTGCACCTTGTGCGACTTCAATCACATCGGTGAAACCGATTTGCTTGAATGCTCCGTATACTTGTTCGATAGTAGTACTGAACTGTCCTAAAATAGAAGGGGCCACAATAGCCACTACTTTTTTCTCCTTTACGGATCTCTGTAACACATCGAAAGCTGTGATATTTCGAAGATAGCTCCAAAGGGACAGGCGTTCATACACTTTCCGCAGTAGATGCACTTGTCCTCGTCAATGTGTTCTATGCCATGCTCGTCTTTGCTGATAGCCTTGACAGGACAGGATTCCTCGCAGGGAACCGGGATGTAGACGATGGCATGATAAGGACAACTTTTGTGGCAGATGCCACAACTGATACAGGTGTCGTGGTCAATCCATGCTTTGCCGGTGTCTGCATGTACATGAACAGCTCCTTTGGGGCAGTTGTACTGGCAGCTGCGGGCGGTACATCCGCGACACAAGTCGGTAATTTCGTAGTTAATCTGTACGCAAGCGGAGCAGGCTTCGTCTATTACACACATTATATTGTCCTTGGGCATTCCATTTTCTGCACGGTCGAGGGCTCTGGCGGCATATTCGGATAATGAAGTAAGTTCATCTGTTTCATCGTCCATATCCAATCCCAGCAAAGGGAGTGATTTATATTTCCACACAGCGCGTTCTTTATGTACGCAGCAACGTCCGGCATGTTTTGAACGTCGAGGACTCAATTCCAAAGGCAGACGGTCTATTTTGTCTGTTGTCAGTTCTCCATTTTTCCACAGTTTCACAAGTTCGGTCAGCAACTTGTGGCGGACAATCATAATGTTGTTCGTAAAAGCCATATAGTTCAAAAGGTTAGTTATTAGGGTTTGCAAAGATAGTGATATGTTTGCGTTTCATCCCTATAATCGTTAAAGAAAATGAATAAAAAAAGGCATTTGGCAGAAATGAATGTTTGTCATAGTGTCAAATTGACAGTTTATATCTGCCAATTCATCGAGTTTTTGGCTTTGGCATGCTTTTAGCTGAAGATTATGTGTCGTCTTTAAAAAGACATTGATAACTTGATATAATGTATAACAAATAAAATATTAAAGAACTATGAACATTAAACCATTAGCAGACAGAGTACTGATTCTTCCTGCTCCGGCAGAAGAAAAAACAATCGGTGGTATCATCATTCCTGATACAGCAAAAGAAAAGCCATTGCAAGGTGAAGTTGTCGCAATAGGTAACGGAACAAAAGATGAGGAGATGGTGTTGCATGTAGGTGATCAGGTATTGTATGGCAAATACTCGGGCACTGAACTGGAACATGACGGTAAGAAATACCTTATCATGCGTCAGAGCGATGTTCTCGCTGTTTTGGGATAATTAAATAGTACATTGTAAATCATTAAATTGTAAATAGAATTATGGCTAAAGATATTAAATTCAACATTGATGCCCGTGACGAATTGAAGAAGGGTGTAGACGAATTGGCTAACGCAGTGAAAGTAACCCTGGGTCCGAAAGGTCGTAATGTGATTATCGAAAAGAAATTCGGTGCTCCTCATATCACTAAGGATGGCGTGACTGTAGCTAAAGAAGTGGAATTGGCTGATGCATTTCAGAATACCGGTGCACAGTTGGTGAAATCTGTTGCTTCAAAGACAGGTGACGATGCAGGTGACGGTACTACTACTGCTACTGTGCTGGCTCAATCAATCGTAGGGGTAGGTTTGAAGAATGTTACTGCCGGAGCAAATCCGATGGATTTGAAACGTGGTATCGATAAAGCTGTTGCCAAAGTGGTTGAATCTATCAATCTCAGGCCGAAATGGTAGGTGACAACTATGACAAGATTGAACAAGTGGCTGCTGTTTCTGCCAATAACGATCCTACTATCGGTAAGTTGATTGCAGACGCTATGCGTAAAGTTTCTAAAGATGGTGTGATTACTATCGAGGAAGCCAAAGGTACTGATACTACCATCGGTGTGGTAGAAGGTATGCAGTTCGACCGTGGTTACTTGTCTGCTTACTTTGTAACCGATACAGAAAAGATGGAATGTGTGATGGAACATCCGTACATCCTGATTTATGATAAGAAGATTTCTAATTTGAAGGATTTCTTGCCTATCCTGGAACCGGCTGTACAGAGCGGACGTCCTTTGTTGGTTATCGCAGAAGATGTAGACAGCGAAGCATTGACTACGTTGGTTGTAAACCGTCTGCGTTCTCAGTTGAAGATTTGTGCTGTGAAAGCTCCGGGCTTCGGCGACCGTCGTAAGGCGATGTTGGAAGATATTGCCGTATTGACAGGTGGTATCGTTATCAGCGAGGAAAAAGGTTTGAAGTTGGAACAAGCTACTCTTGAAATGTTGGGTACTTGCGATAAGGTAACTGTTTCTAAAGATAATACGACTATCGTAAACGGTGCCGGCGCAAAAGAAAACATTCAGGAACGTATCAATCAGATTAAAGCTGAAATAAAGAATACTACTTCAGATTATGATAAGGAAAAGTTGCAGGAACGTTTGGCTAAGTTGTCAGGTGGTGTAGCTGTTCTTTATGTAGGTGCGGCTTCGGAAGTCGAAATGAAAGAAAAGAAAGACCGTGTGGATGATGCGTTGTGCGCTACTCGTGCAGCTATTGAAGAAGGTATCGTTCCGGGCGGTGGTGTAGCTTACATCCGTGCTTCTGAAGCATTGGAAGGCCTGAAGGGCGATAATGAAGACGAAACAACCGGTATCGAAATTATCAAGCGTGCCATCGAGGAACCGCTTCGTCAGATTGTTGCCAATGCAGGTAAGGAAGGTGCAGTAGTAGTACAGAAAGTACGCGAAGGTAAAGGTGACTTCGGTTACAATGCCCGTACCGACGTTTACGAAAACTTGCATGCTGCCGGTGTGGTAGATCCTGCTAAGGTAACTCGTGTAGCTTTGGAAAATGCTGCTTCTATTGCGGGTATGTTCCTTACTACAGAATGTGTAATAGTAGAAAAGAAAGAAGATAAACCTGAAATGCCGATGGGTGCTCCCGGAATGGGTGGCATGGGCGGCATGATGTAATCTTTGCCCCATAAATGATTGAAACTCCTTACTGGCGATAAAAAGTCAGTGAGGAGTTTTTTTTATTTGGAAATAATCTCTATCTTTGCGAAAATCAATATTTTTAATATTATGAATACACTATTGACTCACCGGGATAAGAAGAAGCTTTTCAGTTACTTGCCGGATGTGTGGTTCCTGGCTATTTTGTTGTTAGGCTGGGGCGGGCTCATGAGCACTATGTTGTTCGGTGCGTGGCACACCGTAGGAATCGTGTTGGGCGTATTCCTTTTATCGGTTACAGGAATTTTAGTTAAACAATTAATTCGAAGGAATGGGGCAATAAGTGTTTTTATGGGGATTCTTTTTCTGATGTGTTCTCTTTTCTTCTCACTCTCTCTCTTTTCAGAACTTCGTGAATTTTCAAGTATTACAGAACCCAATGCAATACAATTGTTATTAGGAGGAGTAATTATCGTGGGAGGTTCACTGGTGATGTCGATGTGGATGATGTTGCGTGGACTCTCAGCTCGGGTATGATTTTTCTTTTGAAGGATTGTTTGTTTTGAGAAACACGGATTCTGCAAAGAAAAACACGTATTTAAACGTTATGATAATGGATTAAAATCAAGACTTTTGCATAAAATTTTAATCTGAGAATCATGAGACGACTAACTTACATTTACAAGACAGCCTGTACCTTTTGTTTGGGAGCATATGCTATATGCTTGCTCTGCTCCGGAAAGGCAGGTTCCGCAGCCTACTAAAGGACAGCAAGCAATGATAGACCGTAAATATGGTATGTTTTTGCATTTTGGTATGAATACTTATTTAAATGTGGAATGGAGTGACGGGACAGCTCTGGCCTCTACTTATGCTCCTCCGGCTGATATGGCAGAAAAAAGCGGCCGGATGGGTGAAAAATGCAAAGCGTGCAGGAATGAGATCCATTATACTGACAACCAAACACCATGATGGATTTTGTCTTTGGGATAGTAAATACACAGAATATGATATTGCGAATCCGACTATTGAAAATAAGGTAGATATTGTTAAAGCAGTATCAGATGCTTGTCATAAGGAAGGGGTAGCGTTTTCTGTATATTATTCGTTGTGGGACCGACATGAGCCTTCATATCAGAAAAGTGATAAGCGGGTTTATATTCAATATATGAAAAACCAGCTACAGGAACTGATGACACAATATGGTACCGTTCATGAATTGTGGTTTGACGGTGCATGGGATCGTAAAACAGAAGATTGGCATTTACAGGAAGTATATGATTTTGTGAAAAGTATGCAACCGGACTGTCAGATTTCTACTAATTGGACGATAGGTAAGCGTCCGGTAGATATGCAGGAGGGGGATTCTATTATTTATTTTCTGTCTGATTTCCGTTTATGGGATCCTTTTCTGCCTGTTAAGGATGACCCTAAAATATATAAACACAGCGGAAAGGAATATTATTTGCCTTTTGAAAGTACCCAGACTATTTCTGTGATAGGTAGTTGGTTTAATCATCCAGAAGATTCTACTATACGTGATGTGGAAGAACTGGAAGAAATATTCTATGTGTCTACCTCTAATGATAATTGTTTGTTGTTGAATATTCCACCTGCAACAAATGGTGAACAAAAATCCGAAGGCAATAGAAAAATGTAATGCAAACTTGCCCGGTTGTTAGGGATAGGGTGGAAAAGAGTTTCCCAAAAAGTTGAACAGGTCACAATCTATTACGACAGATGCCAAGGCTATGGCAAGTAGTGTACATAAAAAATGATACTTTACATCATGGAGCTGCCTATGCAGTTGATAGTGACGTGAGTACTTCGTGGACAGCAGGTGATTCTTTGGCATGGATTACCGTTGCATTGGATAGGGAAGCTACGTTTGATAAATTCTTTATAATAGAGGGTGAAAACAGTATCCGTAAGTTTGCAATAGAAGTGGAAAAAGAAGACGGATGGATTCCGGTTTATCAAAGTGATGTATTGCCGGAAACTCGTTTAAATAGCTTCATGGGGTATGGCACAATTAGTTCTCTTTGCCTGAACCATTATCTACGGGGCGTTTTCCGTATGAGTATCCAGCAATCCAACGCGCCGAGTATTTACTCAATACGTTTTGAAATAGCAGGTATCTTGAAATAATAAGCAGGGAATATTTGCTTTTATCATAGAAAACAGCCATATTTGATCTATCTAACTGAAAGATGCGTTGAATATGGCTGTAACTGTATCTAATACTTATTCATTATCTATGATTTATGCGGGATTTAAGCGTGTAGGTACTTGGTGGAACTATAAAAATGTGATAAGTCCGTTTTATCGGTTGTATTATATTGAAAAGGGGAATGGAAAAGTTTATATCAATAATATAAGTTATGAGCTTACTCCGGGTACACTGTTCCTGATTCCTAAATTTACTTTCCATAGTTATGAATGCGATGATTTTATGGATCATTATTACATTTGTTTTTTTGATGACCTGACCGGAAATGCGGGCATTCCGAATCCTATGCAGATGAACCTGAAAGTGACGGCACATTCTATGGACTTTGATTTGGTGAAACGTTATTTGGAGTTGAACCCGTATAAACATCTTATGGTGTCCGATCCGCAACGTTATGATAACGATCGAATGATTTATGAGTCACATGAAGAGAAGATTTCTTTTTTGTACTTCCCGGTTAATGGAGAGTAATGGTATTTTGTTGCAGTTGTTTTCCCGGTTTGTAACCGAGGAGAGTGTAAGGAAAGTGACGGCAAACACTTTGTATGGGAAACTTGACTTGGCAGTACAGTATGTGAATAAGAATTTGGATAAACATATTTCAATAATCGAATTGGCCGACTTGATGTTCATTACTCCGGATCATTTTTCTAAAGTCTTTAAGAAAATAATCGGAATACCTCCTTGTGAATATATTCAGATGAAACGTATAGAACGTGCTCAGGCACTGTTGCTGACTACCAATATGAGTATCATGCAGATTGCTGAAAGCGTGGGAATTTGCAACCCTTCCCAATTTACCCGTTTGTTCACAAAAAATAGCTCAGTGCTCGCCCAAGGAGTATAGGGCAAGGCAGCTGAGCGTATAAGGAAGTAAATTGTTTAAAGGTTTAATCGTGTACGTAATTCTTTTAATATATTGATATCCTCTGACCTTATTTGTCCGTTTCTGTTGGGAGGGCAATTTAATATCAGAATATTATCATTCTTGGTACATTGCTTGTAAAGTCTTTCCAATTCATCGATAGATTTGAATTTTGTATCTGTTGTGTTATAAAACCATCGTTCACTGATGCAGATGGTCGATTCCCAAGGCATATAGTAATTTTTTCCATCGTGGGTGAATACCTTTGGATCATTGTCGGCAGGCAAATAAGGATCTCCTAATCTGAAATCGCTGGGGAAATAGCGGATAGGAAATCCTGCTTTTTGTTTGTCGGGATGAACAAGATGGGCGTCTGGATTTCGGGTGAACCAATGCTCCAGTTGATACCGATCTGGCAGTTTGGCTCTTTGGATTTTATTGTTTGGTAGATATCCATGACAGGCCAGCGGTAGTTTTGTTTCACCCATCCGCCGTCAAACCAGAACTCTACGATGTGCGTATGTCTTTGGGCTATGCTGATCAGCTCTTTTAATTGTTTGATCATATACTCATTGTAGGCAGCATCTTGGTTTTGGTCTGCAACGTCTCCGTTTATCTTTCTGTCCCACAGTGAATAATAAAGTCCTAAACCTATATTATATTTCTTACAGGCTTTGGCTACAGCCTCTATCACATTGGTCTTATTGCCTGAGTTGGCAACATCATATTCTGTGTATTTGCTATCCCATAGGCAGAACCCGTCGTGATGTTTGGTTATCAAGATAATATATTTCATTCCGGCATCTTTG
>ENA-OQAR01000532-OQAR01000532.1-human-gut-metagenome-genome-assembly--contig:-NODE-532-length-11543-cov-2.625438_pt1 | contig 11543 bp, 13 predicted proteins | sample MGYA00242738_ERZ504533 | MGnify/ENA primary metagenome ERZ504533 (study PRJEB26092, sample SAMD00036276) | human gut metagenome | host: Homo sapiens | study: EMG produced TPA metagenomics assembly of... | reverse complement strand
TAAGTCATGTCGATGGTTGGCTTCGTCCATAACACCACTTAAGTTGAATACGGAATACAAACCGTTCCATCCTAACCGGAACCGCTTCTGGCTGGAAAGGGTGACGAATGTGACGATTGCCGAATAAATATTTTCCCCTTGTTTGCAGAGATGTAGTTACAGGCGGAAGAAAGTCTGAATAGTAAGATTAGATAAAGTTATCAGCTGTAAGGGTGGAAATTTCCTCCTTTACAGCTGATTTTTTATCGGTCTTATCTTATTGTTTTTCCCTGTCAGTTTCATGAATCCTAGCCTTGTTGTATAGATAAAATATTTACTAATTTGATTTAGACAACAAGAATTATATTGCTATCTTTGGCAGGATAAAACTAATATTGAATATGAAAAATTGGGTTGTAAAGCTGTTACTGTTACTTTTCATTCCTTCTTTTGTGGGAATTTTGTTCACCGTTATCCTGGGTTTTAATCCGGGTGGTTGGTTACAAATTACGACGTATGCTTTACCTCCGTTATCACTCTCGCCGGAGGGGCTTTTATCGTTGCTTCAAGATGGAAAATTCCTTTTCTTATATTGATGGCAGCTGCAAGTATGGCCTTTTAATATTCCTTTACAGAACTGGCTTTTTCATTCGGCAGATGAAGTGGTGCGTTATCATGCTGTTACCGATTTATATAATTTGGAGAATAATGCTCTGTATTTTACTTTCGATACTCTGGAGGTGGATTATGCCCGAAGGAGCAGTGTGACTGTCACTCGTGAGGTGACACGAAGTATGGGCAGACACCGCTATCGTAAGGAACAGAAGCAATATCATTTCTCTGTAGCTCCTGCATTTACCGATTCATTGCCCCATCATAAGTATGAGGAGCGGGAAGTTAAGGCATGGGTTATTCCGGTGAGGCATGAGAAAGGACAAGCCGTTGTATGTTATGAGCGTTGTATTTTTGATTTAGATGATTATCAGAAAGCCATTGATCGGTCCCGCTGTAAACTCCACCATCCTCAAGCTCCGATTATACGACCTTTGTATTCACAGTTCATTACCCGGCAGGAATGGAAAGGGATCTTTTTGAATGTTGCATGGATTGTACTTTCTGTACTGATAGTACTGGGGGTAATTCTGAATTATCAGGCAGACAGGAGGAAAGCATAATATCGGAACAGACTGTATGAAGGGTACTTTATGAATATTATGATCTTCATGCATGAGGCCTGTCAGTACTATTGGTAAATTCTAGAATGATGTTTTCTTTATATAAAACTTTCCCCGGACATTTTCATGACAGAAACATCCGGGGAGAGGTTTTTCTTTTTTATTTATTGAAAAGTTTTATTTTGCCTCTACCTTCAGATTGGATAATTCTGTGTCCTTATGGATGGATGGCAGATTATTCTGTTTTACAACAACAGTATGAACTTTTCCTTTTGCCACTTGCGGCAAAGTGAATTTCTGCTTGTAGATAACCTGTTCCGCTGATGGGCGCAGCAGATAGCCTGTTTCTTTTTCAAAGCGGTTGTATATTCTTACCACAATTTGGTTACTGCCTTTTTGAAGCGGTAGCAGCACCTTTTCCTCGCGGAACTTGCAGCGGTAAGGGTTGAGGTGTTTCATTACCGACTTGCCGTTCAGATAGATTTCGATACCGTTTCCGGCACCTACATCTACTAGAATATCTTGTGCTTTGGGCGATTCTACCTGCTGCATCAGGAAGTAACTTTCCAGAATATTGCTGGGGAACATGGCTTTTTCCTCATTCACTTCTTTCCATTGTCCTTTTCTTACCGGTGCTTTGTCCGGATCAGTATGGATGGTGGCAGGAGCATCGAACAATCCGCTGCCCGGTCCGCAGAAGTAACGCTGACCCCCATACGGTTCTTGGAAGGCAGGTTTAATGCCTGTGCCTTGCCTGCGTCAAGGGTTACTGTGTAAGGTATTCCATCTACTTCAACCAGTAATTCCTTACCGTTCTCCTGCGGAGTATAGGTAAATTCCAATGCGTTGAGGTTGGATTTGTTGATGCTCCATTGATAGCTCACCGTACTGCGGTAGTTGCTGTAATAATCGAAACAGGAATAACTATAATTGGGAGTGCGCTGTGCAGCCATAGGTTGCGGTTTCACCGGTTGGTCGAACGTGGCGCAAATCACTTGGATGTCTTTTCCGTATGCGTCGGCGGGCAGTGTGAAGATCATCTCCTGTCCTTTCTGAATCGCTTTAATGTCTGCTTTTTGCAGTTTGCATCCCGGTATGTTCAAAGTGATTTTATCATCGGCAGGACGGTTGCCCGATAAGATGAGGTAGAGGTTATTGCCTTTGCGGGTAATGGTTCCCCATTCGAATTGCTCGCGGAAAGGAGAGGCTTCTGTACCATAAATGGCTTCACCGTTTTTCTTCAACCAGATACCGATTTCTTTCAGCACCTCTCTTTCAAAGGGTACTACGGAACCGTCACCTTTGGGACCGATGTTCAGCAGGAAGTTTCCGCCATGGGAAACTACATTGATCAGGCTGCGTAGTTTTTCCATCGCTTTGGTGTGAACGTCCCCCCTTTTCTGCCAGGAACGGTAGCTCCAGGTTTCATCGAACATGGAAGCTGCTGTTTGCCATGCGGTCTGCAAGGAGCCTTCGGGGTATGTGTTGTCTGCCATGACACTGAAGTCATACTGATCGTTGCCCAACCGGCCGCTTACCATACAGTCTGGTTGCAATCTGTGCACCAGTTGATACAGTTCCTTGCTTTGTTCAGGAGTGTTGGAACCCATGTCAAACCAAAGTTCGGAGATGGGACCGTAGTTGGTCAACAGTTCGGTAACTTGGGCTTTGGTGAATTCATGATGCTGTGGGGTGATGAAATCACAGTTATGGCTGGAGATAGGATAGGCTTGTGGAAAATGCCAGTCTATCAGTGAGAAATAGATGCCGAAGTTGATTCCGCCACGTTTGCAAGCTTCCGCCATCTCTTTTATGAAGTCGCGCTTGCCGGGGGTGGCATCGTATGAATTATAGTCGGTGGTGGCTGTACGGAACATACAGAAACGTCGTGATGCTTGGTGGTAATGATGATGGAGCGCATACCGGCTTCTTTGGCCAGTGACACGATAGCGTCTGCATCAAACAGGGTGGGATTGAAGCGCAGGGCGGTATCTCCATACCAGTCACTGAAGATTCCCGCAAACGATTGGATTTGTTCACTGTATCCTCGGGTGACGGGGTTGCCTTCCCATACGCCTCCCAGTTCGGAATAAAGACCGAAGTGGATGAACATGGAATACTTGTTCTGATGCCATTTCTCAAATGCTTTTTCCGAGATTTGGGCTGTTGCACCCAGGCTTATGACACAAGCCATGATGAAGGTTAGTAATTTTTTCATGATTGTAATTAGTGGTTAACTGAATGAATATATTGCATAATTTCTGTTTGTTGGTCGGGATGGAACCACACGATGTCTTTGTCCCGTTTGAACCAGGTCATCTGTTTACGAGAGTAAATGCGGGAATTTTGCTTGATTTTCCCGATAGCGAATTCCAATGTCCATTCTCCGTCCAGATACTTGAACATTTCTTTGTATCCTACGGTATTGAGCGAGTTCAGATGCCGGAAAGGATATACCTGCCGGGCTTCTTCCAGCAAGCGTCCTGCATCATGATGTCCACGCGGCGGTTGATGCGGTCATACAATTCTTCGCGGTCGCGGGTTAATCCTATTTTGATGATGCGGAAAGGGCGTTCCTTGTGAGTACGGGTACGGAAAGAAGTATAAGTTTTTCCGGTCATGTAGCATATTTCCAATGCATGTATTACTCGTTTGGGATTTTTCAAATCCACTATTTTGTAATATTCGGGGTCCAGCAGCCTTAGTTCGGCGCACAGAGTGTCCAGCCCTTCCTGTTCGTAACGTTGTAGCATCAGCTGGCGTGTTTCATTGTCTACAGTGGGGATATCATCTATGCCTTTGCAAATGGCATCTATATACATCATGGAACCTCCGGTCAGTATTACAGTGTCATGGTTTTGGTACAGGATTTCCAGTTGTGCTAACACATCTGCTTCGTATTGTGCGGCGCTGTAATAATCTGTTAGTTGTAATGTTCCGACAAAGTAATGAGGAACACGCGCCAGTTGCTTGGGAGTAGGGGCGGCAGTTCCTATCTTCAGGTCTGCATACAATTGGCGTGAGTCTGCCGAAACAATGGAAGTCCGGAAGTGTTCGGCAATGGAAAGGCTTAGTTCGGTCTTTCCTACACCGGTAGGGCCGATAAGGACGATAAGGGTGTCAGGCATGGTGTTTATAAAAAGAGAGGGGCGGACGTGTACGTCCGCCCCCGTTAAGATTAATAGTTTTCTTGCTCATAAGGGTCCGGTGAGGAGGCACCGCCCATATCAAATCCTTCGGGATCAAAGTCTTCCATATCGAAGTCCTGGTCGCCGTAGAAATTCTCGTCTATATCCAGATTTCCGCTATTGCTTTTTGCCATCATTTCGTCAAAGTCGACGGTTTGTTTCGGGGCTTCTCCGGCTTTGCGCGAACACACTGCTTTGTCAAGGTCTTTGCCGGTGATGATTTCCGACAGTTCAATGAAAAACACTCGTTCTGCCAACGGGTCGAATACATACAGCAATTTTTTGCTTTTCGTCTTCCACCAAATCACTCAAGCGGGTTTCTCTCATGATGTAGCTGTCTTCTTCCGAACTGCTTCCCATATCTTCCAGTGTGATTTCCTGGTCTTTCTCCCAGTCGTCATCACAAATGAAGAAAGAGGTCATCTGGTCATCTTTATATCCTGCCGCTTTCAATATTGCTTCGTGCAAATCAAAGAAAGTTGCTTCCGAGTCTATCTTTATTTCTCTTATAAAATCATCGACTTCATCAGAGATTAGTGTAAATCTGTAAATCATATATTTTATACTGTATATACTATATAACTTTTTTTCGTGCAGTAAAGTTATAAACTTGTTATCTGATGATACCTCTTTGAGAATTTTCTATGAAAGAAATAATATATTCTATTTCTTTGCTCATAGGTATTTCTTTGCGTACTTGTTCCAAGGCATCGGTAACGTTCATGCCACTTTGATAAATAATGCGATAGGTGTTGTGTATATTCTCTATTAGTTCATTAGAGAATCCGCGGCGGCGGAGTCCTACGATATTGATTCCTGCGTAGGCAATGGGTTCGCGCCCTGCTATAATATAAGGAGGAATGTCCTTGCTGAAACGTGAACCGCCCTGTACCATTACATAACCGCCTACCCGGCAGAATTGGTGCATCAATACGGCGCCGCTGATAATGGCGTTATCATCAATGATAATTTCACCTGCCATCTTGGTGGCATTGCCTATGATGCAACCGCTGCCTATGATGGCATCATGTGCTACGTGTACCCCTTCCATCAACAGGTTGTTACTGCCCACTATGGTTTTGCCTTTAGCCGCTGTACCACGATTGATGGTTACATTCTCGCGAATGGTGTTGTTATCACCTATTTCGGCAGTCGTTTCTTCACCGCGGAATTTCAAATCCTGGGGAATAGCGCCTATAACAGCTCCCGGAAAAATGGTGTTGCCGTTCCCTATGCGTGAGCCATACAGTATATTGGCGTTAGGCATGATTGTGTTGTTATCACCGATAACTACATTCTTGTCGATAAACACAAAAGGACCGATTTCTACATTCTCACCAATTTTTGCTTCGGGATGTATATATGCTAATGGACTAATCATGTTGTTTTTTTAGTGGTTATTTATTTTTTACTATTTGTGCCATAAACTCGGCTTCGCAGACTACTTTCTCGCCTACAAACACATATCCTTTCATTGTGGAGATGCCCCGGCGGATAGGAGCCAACAATTCAACACGGAACAATAAAGTGTCTCCCGGTACTACTTTCTGGCGGAATTTCACACCGTCTATTTTCATGAAGTAGGTGGAGTATCTTTCGGGTTCGTCCACTGAATTAAGAACAAGCAGACCACCGCATTGTGCCATGGCTTCTACTTGAAGCACACCCGGCATGACAGGTTCCTGTGGGAAGTGTCCCTGGAAGAAGGGTTCGTTGGCGGTTACGTTTTTCACACCGACAATGTGGTTGGCGCCAATGGCAACGACTTTGTCCACTAGCTGGAAAGGATAACGGTGCGGAAGCAGTTCGCGGATGCGGTTGACATCCATGATGGGAGCTTCGTTGCAGTTATAGGACGGAGCCTGTATTTCGTGAAGTTTGATTTCTTTGCGTATCTGGCGGGCAAACTTGTTGTTGATGGTGTGCCCCGGACGGGTGGCGATGATGCGTCCCTTGATGGGTTTGCCTATCAGTGCCAGGTCGCCGATGATATCCAGCAGTTTGTGGCGGGCCGGTTCGTTGTCCCATACCAAGGGAACATGGTTGATGTAGCCCAGTTTGGTGGCGTCCATGTGGGGAACCCCCATGACGTCTGCCAGCTTGTCGTAGTTTTCCTGGCTCATCTCTTTTTCGTAGATTACGATGGCGTTGTCCAGATCGCCTCCCTTAATCAGTCCGGCACCCAGCAATGGTTCTATTTCGCGGACGAATACAAAGGTACGCGCGGAAGCTACCTCGGTGGGGAATTTAGCCATGTCTTCCAGTGTGGCGAACTGATTGGACAGTATTTTAGACTGATAAGAGATCAGTGCATTCACACTGAAATTTTCGTCCGGAAGAACAATGATGGAAGATCCGGTTTCCTCGTCCCTGAATTCGATTTTTGATTTTATGATATAGTAATCCTTGACAGCATTCTGTTCTTCGATTCCTACACGCTGTATATTTTCTACATACGCTTTGGCACTGCCGTCCAGAATAGGGAATTCGGGACCGCTTACCTGAATCAGGCAGTTGTCTATACCAGCTGCATAAAGAGCTGCCAAAGCATGTTCTACTGTACTTACTTTTATTCCGTTTTTCATCAGCACAGTGCCGCGGGTAGTATCACCTACGTTTTCTGCTACGGCATCAATTATTGGTTGTCCTTCAAGATCAATTCGTTGGATTTTATACCCGTGGTTGTCCGGTGCAGGATTGAATGTCACCGTCAAGTTTACTCCGGTGTGAAGGCCTTTTCCATTTAAAGAAAAACTGCCTCTTAATGTCTTCTGTTTCAACATGGGGTTTATTTATTTAGTTGTTTTTTTAATTCTTCTATCTCTTTCTGCATGGCGTTCAGTGTGGCGTACATTTCGGGTAGTTTTTTTGTATACGGCCGATGATTTCATGAAATTCTTGGCGTCGATGGCCGGAGTGCCTAGAATTTGCTCGTTGGATTTCACGTTGCCGGGAACGCCTGCTTGTGCGCCGATACCTACCTTGTCACCTATCTTAATATGTCCGGCTAGTCCTACTTGTCCGCCAAACATGCACCATTCACCTACTTTGGTGGAACCGGCAATACCCACCTGTGATGCCATGACAGTGTGGCTTCCTACTTCCACATTGTGTGCTATCTGGATCAGGTTATCCAGTTTCACTCCTTTATGTACAATGGTGGCGCCCATGGTGGCACGATCTACGCAGGTATTAGCACCAATCTCCACATTATCTTCTATGATGGCAATACCTATTTGTGGAATTTTTTCGTACCCTTCGGGAGAAGGTGCGAACCCGAATCCATCAGCACCGATTACGCAGCCTGCATGCAGGGTACAGTGGTTTCCTACCAAGCAGTCGTGATAGATGGTGGCAGTGTGGATAAAGTGTACAATTATTACCTACTTTGGCATGGCTTCCTACAGTAGCGTGCGGGTGGAGGGAAGTGTTGTCACCAATCTCAGCACCATCGCCTACGCAGGCAAACGGAGCGATATATACATCCTTCCCCAACTTCGCAGTGGGGGCAACGTATGCCAGCGGATCTATACCAGTCTTTTTAGGTTTGCTCATTTCATAGAGGGTCAGTAGTTTAGCCAGACTTTCGTAGGCGTTGTCTACCTTGATTAAGGTAGCTTTTACTTCTTGCTCGGGAACGAAATCTTTGTTTACCAACACAATGGTAGACTGAGTATCGTAAATGTAATGAGTATACTTAGGATTTGAAAGAAAAGAAATCGCTCCCGGCACGCCTTCCTCTATTTTAGCAAAAGTATGCACAGTTGCGTTTTCATCGCCAACAATAATTCCCTGGATGTATTCCGCAATTTGTTTAGCTGAGAACTCCATAATACTGTCTAATTCTTTATGTTCTAAATGTTTCAGTTTTGTTACTTGCGTGTTACATGTTAGTGTAAACACATCATTAATTATGCAAATTACGCATTTTTTTTTATATATCCGTACAATTCGCTAATTATTTAATGTCCGTCGTTTTCGGAACGCAGGTAACATATATAATATTTTTTGACTTTTCGGGAGAGAAGAGAGATGTTGAGCATATCCGAAGCTTGGCTATATCGCGGGTGCTTCCATCTTTATAGATGATTTCAATACTGTCATCCTCCTTTTTTATACATATTGTTTTCTATACTGGATATGGATAGGAAGTATTCTGCTTCTTTCTTTATTGATATTCAGTTGTTTGCTTATTCTTGAAAGAATTTCTTCTTTTCGTGCTTTTGTGATGGAAGAGGAGGTTACCTCTACTTTGAATAGTTTCCTGTTAATCATTCCACGACTCAGAGTGGACAATACCACATCGCTGTGATTGCTCCAAACTTTCAGTGCAGTCCATATGTCATTATCATCTAATTGAATAAAATTTTCAAGACAATCCGGGCTGTTATAAAATTCTTTTTTTATCAATAGGATGGTATAAAAAGAATCTTAAAGCGGGTGAGGCGAACAGCTCTACGCCACGTAAGGCTAATTCCTTTGCTCGTGTCAGAGTGTTGACCAGCATTTTTTCACTGGCAACGGAGGTCTTGTGCAGATATACCTGCCAGTACATCAGGCGGCGGGACATCAGGAAGTTTTCGATGGAGTAAATGCCTTTGGATTCTACTACCAGGTGATCGTCTTTTACATCAAGCATTTTGATGATGCGGGCGGACCCGATATTGCCTTCGGATACACCGGTATAGAAACTGTCACGCCGCAGATAGTCCAAACGATCCATATCCAATTGACCGCTGACCAGTTGGTGCAGGAATTTCTTGGGATATTCATCTTTGAATATCTGTATGGCAAGATTGAGTTGACCTTTCATGTCCTTGTTCATTCGTTCCATCAGCATCAAGGAGATTTCTTCATGTGAAACGCCTCCTGCCAATGTGTTTTCCAGCACATGGGAGAAGGGACCGTGTCCGATGTCGTGTAACAGGATGGCAGCTTGTACGGCTTCCGCTTCGCTGTCAAAGATGAAGTTACCTTTGGCGGTAAGGTGCTTGATCGTTTCGCTCATTAAGTGGAAAGCGCCTAATGAGTGTTGGAAACGGGTATGTTGTGCTCCCGGATATACGGCAGAGGACAGGCCCAGTTGCTTGATGCGGGTAAGACGTTGCAGCAATGGGTGACATACAATGTCATATAGTAACCCCTTCGGGATGTTGATAAACCCGAAGACGGGGTCATTTATAATTTTTCGGTCACTCATGGGGAATAATTATTCAGTGTGCTGATATGCTAATAAACCAATGTACTACGCTATGTATCTACCTGATAATTTGCATATTAGCACATTGTTTTATTGGCACATTATTTTCTCCATCTGTGCCTGGACTTTCTGAGCTTCTTGTCCTGCTACAGTCGCAAAATTCTCAGTTTTATCCGCATAGATAATGGCACGGCTTGAATTAACAATAAGTCCACAGGTACTATTCATGCCATATTTGCAGACTTCCTCTAGAGAACCTCCTTGTGCGCCGATTCCAGGTACAAGCAGGAAGTGGTTGGGAACAATTTTACGGATGTCTTCGAAAGCGCGTCCTTGTGTGGCGCCTACTACGTACATCATGTTTTCATCGTTGGCCCATTCTTGTGATTTGCGCAATACTTTTTCGAAAAGGCGTTCGCCGTTGGTGTCCTCGGTCAGCTGGAAGTCGTGGGAACCCTTGTTGCTGGTAAGCGCTAGCAGGATTACCCATTTGCCTTCGTAACTCAGGAAGGGAGTCACGCTGTCTTCACCCATGTAAGGAGCTACGGTGACTGAGTCAATGTCCAGCTCTTCAAAGAATGTGCGTGCATACATGGCCGAAGTGTTTCCGATATCGCCACGTTTTGCATCGGCAATGATGAATTGGTCGGGATAGTTTTCCTTGATGTAGGATACAGTCTTTTCGAAAGCGATCCATCCTTTTACGCCCATGCTTTCATAAAAGGCCAGATTGGGTTTATAGGCGATGCAATAAGGGGCGGTAGCGTCAATGATAGCTTTATTGAAGGCGAAAATCGGGTCTTCTTCTTTTAACAGATGTTTGGGAATTTTCTTTATGTCGGTATCTAGCCCTACACAGAGGAATGATTTTTTCTTTTGGATATTTTCAAATAATTGTTGCTTGTTCATTATTATATTTACAGTTTATGGTTTACGATATTTTAATTATAATTCGCTCTCTTTCAACGTTCGGCATTCTCGGCTACAGTCAAATGGTCAATGCAGTCTTGAATGTCGCCATCCATAAAGGCGGCCAAATTGTAAATGGTATAGTTGATGCGGTGGTCGGTGATACGTCCTTGCGGATAATTGTAGGTACGTATTTTTGCCGATCGGTCTCCGGTAGATACCATTGTTTTTCGTTTGCTGGCAATGTCGTCAATGTACTTTTGGTGTTCTTTATCATATATAAAGGTACGCAGGCGAGAAAGGGCTCGTTCTTTATTTTTCGGCTGGTCACGGGTTTCGGTACATTCTATCAGGATTTCCTCTACTATTCCGGTGTTGGGGTTCTTCCAGTTGTAGCGCAGGCGTACTCCGGATTCCACCTTATTTACGTTCTGTCCGCCGGCACCACCGCTTCGGAAAGTGTCCCATTTGATTTCCCCTTCGTTAATTTCCACATCAAAAGGCTCGGCTTCGGGTAAAACGGCGACTGATGCGGCTGAAGTATGTACACGTCCTTGGGTTTCGGTGGCTGGTACACGTTGCACACGATGTACGCCCGATTCATATTTCAGAGTGCCATATACTTTATCTCCGGTTACGGAGCAGATAATTTCCTTAAAACCTCCTGCTGCTCCTTCATTGGCGCTGGATACTTCCAGTTTCCAACCTTTTGTCTCGCAGTATTTGGAGTACATACGGAACAAGTCGCCTGCAAAATGGCGGCTTCATCACCTCCCGTACCACCGCGTATCTCCAGAATGGCATTTCGGTCATCTTGCGGATCCGCAGGAACGAGTAACAGTTTGATTTCCTCTTCCAGTTCTGGGATGCGGACTTCGCAGAGATTTGCCTCTTCGCGTGCCATCTCTTTCATCTCCGGGTCGGATTCGTTAGTCATGATTTGTTTGGCCTCTTCCAGTCCATTCAGGCATTGTATATATTCTCTACGGGCTTCATGATGTCATTCAAGTCCTTGTATTCCTTGGTGAGCTTGACATAACGTTTTTTTGGTCAGCTATGACATTAGGGTCTGTAATGAGGGTGGAAACTTCC
>ENA-OQAR01000531-OQAR01000531.1-human-gut-metagenome-genome-assembly--contig:-NODE-531-length-11577-cov-2.390568_pt1 | contig 11577 bp, 21 predicted proteins | sample MGYA00242738_ERZ504533 | MGnify/ENA primary metagenome ERZ504533 (study PRJEB26092, sample SAMD00036276) | human gut metagenome | host: Homo sapiens | study: EMG produced TPA metagenomics assembly of... | reverse complement strand
ATCTTTTCTGCGGAATCCGCGCCGTTTCCAAGAATATGAAAGACTTTTTCCCGGATTTTTTGCATTTCCACCGGTCTCCAGAACCGGGATCTTTTCTCTGGAAATGATCTGTTCCACAGCAATATCACAGGCCAGGTTCCATAAACGTCTGTCCTCCTGATTTTCCAGGAAAAGGTGCAGATACAGGCAGTGCAGCAGCATATGTAAATACCCTCGTCGCACTGCCTCCGGCTTTTTCACATAAAGTTCCAGCAGATATTCCGGTGAAAAAAGGAAGAATTCTCCATCTGTTCCGATGGTTCTGGTCTCTTCCGAGCCTTTCCCGGAAATGCAGGCAAAAGCACCGTCCAGATATGGAAAATAGTAGTACAGTTCGTTCCTTACATTTTCCAGGATATGTGTCCCCAGTTCTTCCTGCTTCCGATTCACCGGATCTGCCCCCTTTCCTTCTGACCAAACCAGTTTTTATTCCTTTCCATCCCATGTTCCTGAATATCTCTTTATTGTCATTTACATTCTGTACGTCTGTACGTGCCAAAATACATCTGGTATTACATTTTTCACCAGGTTTGTTCACAGTTCAAATTTTTTCTCTTTAAATCCATACTTTTCTTTTTTTAATGGAGAAAGTCCCATCAATGCCGCAGGTCTCCTCCACTCTTCGGCCAGTTTCAGGAACACTTCCAGCTCCTGTTCCCCAAACCACTCATTCTCATAAAGCTTTCCCCGATCTTTTTCCCAGTCATCTTCCAGGATCAGGCGTTCCACTGCCGGGCGGATCCGTTTCTTCAGGTACGCTCCGTAATCCGCACGCTCCGCTTCCTCCACACCTTCCTCCAGAAAATATCCCCGCAGTGCAACTGCCAGCCGCAGCGTTCCTGTTTTGTACTTCCGAATTTCCGGTAAAGGTGGATAGCCTCCTCCCTGGCATCCTCGTTCTCTGCCCGCATTTCAAGGGCACTGGCAGCAACTTCCACATCTTTTTGAAAACGGCTTAATTCTGTCATAATGATCCCTCCTGTCCGATGTCTGTTTATAGTGTTTGAGGAAATATTTTTTGTATGACATTATCATATCACGGACCGCTTTGTTTGAACATTATTTTTTGGTAAAAGAGGCCGTCACTGCCTTTTTCTGACAATGACGGCCCGGGAATATCTTCTCAGATTCCCTTCTTATAAAGAATAAATGAATAGATCATTGGAACAAACACTGCTGCCAGAATTATGATCAGGACAATTTCCGTTTTCAGAAGCAGCGAATTCATAAGAAAAAGCACTCCTGACAGGATCAGCACCCAGCCAGCCATACGGTTGGTACGGTTCCAGTTCTCCTCGCTGTTTAACGTCCAGGGAAGCTTCATTCCCACCGTGTAATTCTGTTTCACCTTGTGGATATAATTTCCGAGAATGATAAACATGATACCAACCATGATGTTCACAATCACACCTATATCAATGTCCATTCCCAGAGCAAGGCCATAGATTGACATGCAGGTGATCACAGATACCACCGGAACCAGCCACAGGATCATGGTAAAAATGCGCTTGTTGATATTTTTTCTCTTTGGATCATTGGCTGTAAAAAAACACAGAACAGATGAACCAGCAGAAGCAGAAACGGGATCCCAAAAACTGCCACAGGCTTGCTGCTCCAGCCGTTGGCCAGATTATGCTGGTCAAAATGTGTGGCGATCTTCTCCGGCAGACGGTTCCACAGAAGGATTCCTGCCAGTGACGGCGAGATCGTAAGGATACTTCCGGAGATCAGGGACATTTTATACTCTTTCAGAAATTCTTTCTTTTCTTCATCTTTCATCACTATTTCCTCCTTTCAGATCACTGAGCCACAAAAGCAGTTCCTCCACTACTGTGGTATTCAGTTCATAATACACGAAATTCTTCACCTTCGTCTCCCACACAAGATCTGCCTTCTTCAGAATTTTCAGATGATAGGATATGGTTGCACCTGTCATGTCAAAAATGTCCTCCGATCTCTCCGGCTGACATTTTCCCGTTTTTCAGAAGCTGCAGGATCTCTCTCCGCACAGGGTCCGAAAGTGCCTTGAAGGTTTCCGCGAACGCCATCGTGTACCTCCTTTCGATGGTATTTAGAAATATTTCTAAATAGAATATACCATCACTGTTTTCCCCGGTCAATAACTATTTAGATTTTTTTCTAAATAATTACATTTGTCATATTTCCCTGTACAACAAAATTCATCTGTCAAACGGATATTCACAATCAAACCATGGGACTTCCCTGATTCGGTTAAAAATAAATAAAACGAGGATACCGACCATCGCCTCTGCGACTTTACGATACCCTCGTTCACCATTGATCAACCATTATTCATTTTTCCCCTCTTCAAACCTACCTCATGCAAAAATCAAGACTGGACATAATCTCCGGCGCAATCTCCGGCACATATGCACAAAAATCCATTTCTCTGCCAAGGCCGATGGATGCACTACCGACGAAGATAGATTTTCCATTGACAGTCCTGTGACCTCTCTTCAGATCCACTGCAAATGGAAAATGCTCTGTTACATTCAGAAAACGATTCACATCATCCATAGTTTCAAACTGTACTTTTCTTACTGTCATCTGTATTTCACCTCTTTTCTCTATCTATACTACTATTTTACTATGAAATATTTGTGTGTATAGAGTAAATTTTTTTATAAAAAAAGGTGGATTTTTTTAGATGTTATCTTTTTCTATTTCTGTTACAATATAAAAAAACAACACCCAGGAGGTATCAAAATGTCAAAAAGAACCTTATCGCAGGACAGTCCGGCGGACCGACCGCAGCGATCAACAGCAGTCTTTACGGTGTGGTATCTGAAGCACTTAAACATACAGAAGAGATCGACCACGTTTATGGCATGGTCAACGGTATTGAGGGATTTTTAAACGGAACAGTCCTTGATTTTCAGGAAGCACTTCCGGGCGAACAGCTTCGCGCTCTTACCTGGACACCTGGCGCCTATCTTGGCTCCTGCCGTTACAAACTTCCGGAATCTCTGGAAGATCCGGTTTATCCGAAGCTGTTCCGGAAATTCGAGGAGATGAACATCGGCTGGTTCTTTTATATCGGAGGAAATGATTCCATGGATACCGTCAGCAAGCTTTCCCGCTATGCCGAAAAGATCGACAGTGATATCCGTATCCTCGGCGAGCCGAAGACCATTGATAACGATCTTGTAAACACAGACCATACTCCAGGATTCGGAAGTGCTGCCCGTTACGTGGCTTCCACTGTCCGTGAGATCACCCTGGACGCTGTGTTTATGAGAAAAAATCCGTCACCATCATCGAGATCATGGGACGTCACGCAGGCTGGCTCACCGGAGCAGCTGCCCTTGCCCGGAAATACACCGGAGACAACCCACTTCTCATTTATCTTCCGGAAACGGATTTCGATGTAGAAGAATTTCTCCGGAAAGTTAATGCTGCCTTTGAGAAAAAACTGCAACGTTGTCGTCTGTGTATCCGAGGGAATCCATGACAAAGACGGCACTTTCATCTGCGAATACGACAGTGCTGCCGGTACCGACGCTTTCGGCCACAAAATGCTTGCTGGCTGTGGTAAATACCTTGAGAATCTTGTCCGCAGCCGCCTCGGTGTCAAAGCCCGCTCTGTAGAACTCAACGTAAGCCAGCGCTGCTCCGCATCCATGCTCTCCGAGACAGACCAGCAGGAAGGTATCCTTGCCGGTGAATTTGGTGTACAGGCTGCCCTGAACGGTGAAACCGGAAAGATGATCGCTTTTAAACGTCAGAGTGATTCCCCGTACTCCATGAAATGCACTTTGGAAGACGTCAACCTTATCTGCAACGAAGAAAAGACCGTCCCTGTGGAATGGATCACCAAAGACGGCTCCGATGTCACTGAAGACTTTATCCGCTACGCCCGCCCGCTGATCCAGGGAACTGTAGATGTTCCGGTTGGTGAGGATGGACTGCCGGCGTCGTATATCGGAAATAAGATTTGCAGTAAAATGGATAAGTACACCCACATTTGTAACGTAACTCTGCCCTGAATAATTTTTTATCAGGTATTTATCCCAAAAATGCACCGGGAATTTTTCAATAGTTCCCGATGCATTTTCTTAATTTCTCTATATTTTCTTAATTTCTCTATATTTTTCTTTTTTATTTCTTACTGCGGTACGCTTCTGCTTCCCAGTGTGTGATGAAATATGTGATCTCATCCGTCATCTGCAGCGGACCGCCAAAGCTTTCCGCATATACTGCAAGCTTGATCGCATCTTTTACCAGTAACTGTGCTTTTGCAGCCTTTCCTTTGTCATCTTCCATGATAAATGCACCACGCCCTGTACCAGGATCAGTCTCGGTTCTTTATCATTTTCTGCCATAATGCATCCAGCGCACTTTTCGCCTCATCGATATTTTCCACAAATAACGGATATGGTCCGCAATATACGATGTGATCCGGAGTGAACGGTTTCAGAAGCGGTGCTGCAGCAGTTTTATCCTTTACAAATTATCAGCCTCCGCAGCCGGTACAACTTCCACCCTATGACCAAGCAGCCTGGAAAGTTTCTCTGCTGCCTGCTCTTTTTCCGGTGTAACTGCATTGCTTACATCCGCAGTTCTTTTTACCTGTTTTTCCAGCTTTCAATAACACTATCAAATAAAACACCGATTTCTTCTACGGTATCTGCCGCAACAAAAATTCCGTGATTCTGAAGAAGAAGGACCTGAACGTCTTTTTCCGGTTTCTTCTTTATAGGCATTCATCTTCTCAAAACAGATACGTGCAAGTGTGTATCCCGGTTTGCAGATATCGATCCAGAGCACATCTTTTCCAAGAAGCTGTTCGCTGAGAGCTTTTGCGCCTTTTCCGCAGGTCAGTCCATTGATAAGTGTAGGATGAACATGCAGCACATATGTATAGGCGAATAAATTGTGGAGAAGCGCTTCCACGCTGGGGCGCTTGGTCTTATCCTCGTCGGTTACTGCTGCCATTACATCCGCAAGATATGCAGACTCACGTTTCACGTCATCTGCCGGATATTCCGTTTTCATGATCTTATTCAGACGCGCCCGGTCCATTTTGACAAATTCCTCTGCCTTAATGGTGGCAAGCTGTGTGCCGGAACCCTTTACATACAGTGTTGTATCGTCTTTCACAGAAGTATTGCCGCCTCCTGCCAGAACATAAGCCGGATTGCTTCCGTAAGTATTTGACATTTTAACCAAAGTTGAAAGATCCATAAGTAAAATTCCTCCCTGTTGTGTCATGATATAGTTTTTTCTCTATGTTTATAGTACACGATGCAGAGTGATTTATCTATATGAATATTTTTTCCAAAATTAGTACTTTCGTATCTTTTTATTACTTTTCCAAATGTAAGATCTACGCATCTTTCCACTGAGTTTCTTCTGCGATCTGGGAAATTGTTTTTCCTTTGTATGTAAATAAAGACGGGCCGGATGTAGAATATCCCTTTATCCTGTCTGAAATTGCTGATAATGATGTAATTTCATCCTTATACTGCACTTTACGCTCATCAACCACAACAGCCACAACCGATGGATCATCAGAAAACACCAGTTCCGCTCCAACTGGAATGTTGCACTTAAAAAAATTAACAGGTGGTCTCTTGGTCTTCTGTTTTTTAGCCGGTACTGTTTTTACTTTTTTTAGTTTATCTTTTGTTCCGCTTATTGTGGCTATGGACTCCAGCAGCTCATATGCATCTTCCGGGGAAAGAATAAAAAAAAAAATTCCCGATTCTTTGATATTCTCAGATCCGGATTCAAATTATCGATCATCTTATGAAGTTTTTTATCTTCCAGTTTTCCGGAAGTTTCATATGTTGCATATATCTCATATTCGTATGGAAGAGCTGTCGTACTCAGCTGTTTACGCCTGCTTTCCCACATCCGTTGCATATCCGATCTTGACCATATCTTTTAAGGCCGGGTTTGTCATGATATAAATATATCCTTTTGCCATAAATCTCCATTTCCCAACTCATCTGTAATCTTTCGATACATCCAGATAATCCCTTTTGCCGCTGATGTAATCTACATAGGCAACTTCCGGATCTTTTTCCGTGGAATACGGTACATAATCCACACATGTCACAATCTGCGATGCATCGGAAAGTATTCTTAATGTATTGTCTTCGTTCCTCTTCTGTAGAATTCCCGATTTCCGGTGGTCTCATATCCTCACCTACTTTACAAGCCCTGTGTTGCTTCTGTATTCCTCATTGAGCTCACGCAGTTCCTTTTCACCGTTAATATAAGGCTCATAAAAAGCATCCACAGATCCTCCGCCCAGATTATCACATCCATTACAGAAATCACAGGCACCCCCGCACTGGTTCAGCCCCTCCTGGACAATGCGGATCCTGTCCTCTTTCGTTGTGTCTTTGATCAGTATGCTTTTTGTTTTCATAGATGTATTCTTTCTTTTCCTTTTTGAATCATTCAGACAATGTCTGACCAATTTGAATTGTTTCTCTTAATCACATGTAAACTGAATATTCACATTGCGCTTTGCGTTCAATTGATTGTAGTATATCACAGATTTCCAACATATTGGGATACTTTTATACCACAAAGCAGAATTACAATTTTTCACGTCAGCAGCTCAAACGTATGATACAGATTCACCTTCCCATACCCCACTCCGGGTTCGGGTACTGCATATTTTCTTCTCTTCTTGCGCCTCTCTGCAGATAATATTTCACGCCGCTTCCTGTAAAAAACGGCTGGTTATCCCGTATGATGGCCCATTCAAACAGAAGTGCCGCGATGCCGGCGGTCTGTGCGGCGGAAATGCTGGTTCCGGAGCGGGTTCCAAAGCCGCCTCGTACCAGGGGCACTTTTACATTGACTCCAGGGGCTGCCAGATGTGGGGTTATCATTCCATCTGGCGTATAGCCTCTGCCTGCGGCAATGTAGATACTTCCGTCACGGTGCTGGTAGGCGGTTGTCGTGATGCTGTTTCTGGCGTCCCCCGGAGCTGTCACGGTTGTATAGGGCGATGGTTCCAGAAAATAAGTATCCTGGGATATCAATCCTTCTACCGGAAGCCACATATGGAACTGTACGTTCTGTCTGTTCTTTCCCCGGGTAAAAATCTTCCAGATTCCGGAGGCGGGATGAAAAAATCGGATATATACCAGCGAATATCCGGTCTGGCGCTCGATCAGGATATAATTCACATACACCTTCGTTTCTACAAAAACAAAGGACAGTTCCTGAGTTCTTGAACCAATAGAACTGCTGACTTCCAGTATCTCCCCAGTAGGTGACTGGATGGAAAGCCCGTAGATCTCCGGCGGCTCTCCCCAGAATTCCATGGTAAACCCCTGCTCTCTTTCCGCTACACGGAGTTCTGTCACGATCTGCTCCCTTCCCTGAGAAAAAATTCCCGTACTGTGGTTTCTTGTATTTCCTTCGTTTCCGGCAGCTGCTGACACAGATACCTGGGAAAAATTCGCCACATAATCCACATACTGGCTTAATGCATTGGTCCCCAGATGAGCGCCCTGGCTGCTTCCGATCCCCAGGCAGATAGAAAGTGGCATCTCCAGTTTTTTTGCCCAGGAAATCGCATAAGCAATGGCCATCATCACATCATTTCCTGAAAACTTCTGCATCCGGAGGATAGAGATAAAAATTCCGGAGATATTGTTTTGCCGGTTTTACCTTGATGATGATCAATGTCGCTTCCGGTGCCGCTCCGGTGAAATTTTCTCCAGGTACCATATTTCCTGCCGCAATACCGGAAAGTGCCGTTCCATGGCCATTAGTGTCCCTGGATGGCACAATAGAAAACGGATCCTCGGAAGCCAGTGCCAGATCGATATCTTTTTTACGGAATAACTTGCCATATGGAACTTCTGTATCTGCCATATCAGCCCCATTTTCCAACAGATTACCTACATCTCCATTTTCAGATTCCAACTCCCGTCCAGACTCATTTTGCTCTTTGTCTTTGCCATCCCCTCCTCATCTTCCAGCGACTGATCCCATAAATAAGCGATCCTGGAACCGCCTGCATTTCGAAACACTGCATTCTGATAATCAATTCCCGAATCGATTACTGCCACCGCCGTCCCTTTTCCCCCGAAGTTTTGAGATACGGATGATCATGCAGCCGGGTGATCCCAGATGCCCCTGTTGCTTCCATATCCATATAGGTATAACATTTCGGGATAGAATTATAAGATGTCCCTGTAACTTCAAGTTCTCCCATATTTTCCAGAGGAACATAGAGAACCCCGAAAATCTCATTGATCGCCTGAAAAGATGTCCCCGGAAAAAGTTCCATGGTATCCTGGACATTCTGCATATATTTCACGATAAAATCCCCGAAGCGCTGACTCTGTGCCGGGTTTTCCGGCTGCGCTCCGGGGATCTTATCCTCTGTTTCCATATTTGGTTCAAAATCTTCTTTTCTGAGCATGGCAGGCCTGCTTTCGCCTTTTTCATAGATTTATGCAGAGCGGGCCCGTCTTTATGCCACTACTGCCCGACACATTCTCCTGATACATATAACTGCCATATCACTACACCATTGCATATCGCTTTTCGCAACCCGCAGGAAAATTTCCTGATTCGGTTAAATTTACTCTTGCGGACTCCTTTTTTTCGCCACCAGTACCAGCAGCACAATCCCCGCAATCCCGGTAAAAATACTGATAAACTGGGAAGTTGACAAAATCCCCACACTTCCCCGGATAATATCTCCCCGGAAAAACTCGATCACAAAACGTCCGACGCTGTAAAAGATCAGATAGCAGGCAGTCACCTGGCCATCTGCTTTTTTGTTCCGCGCAATCAGCAACAGCAGAAGAAAATGCAGGAAATCCAGGCCGCTGGAATACAGCTGCGTCGGGATCAGCGCCACGTGATTGGGCGCATATTCCGAATTCTGAAATATCACAGAAAAAAAACTCTCCGTCTCTTTTCCATAACAGCACCCTGCCAGAAAACATCCGATCCGGCCAAATCCCTGGGCCAATGCCACGGACGGCAGGATCACATCCGCATATTTAAAAAATATAAGACCTTTGATCCTGCAGTACAAAAATCCTGTCAGTATCCCGCCGATAATTCCGCCGAACACCACAAAACCGGAACTTAAGGTTTCCATCATAAATCCCGGATCCTGAGCAATTGATTTCCACTCTGTGATCCAGAAAAGAAGCTTTGCACAGAGAAATCCACCGACCAGACACCACAGAATCATGGGAAAGATCTGTTCGCTGTCAAGTCCCTGTTTTCTGGCTCTGTATTCTGCTGTCAGACAACCTGCCACAATTCCAATGGCGATCATCAGGCCATAACCATATATCGTAAATGGTCCGATGGTAAGAAGTTCATTTTTCATCCGTTTCCTCCTGTTGTCCCGTTTTTGTTTTCCTCAATATCCTCACCCACATCTGTAGATGTAAAAAATTCCAGAAGCGCAGCATTGGCCATGTCATTCAAAGCACTGTTTCCAGGTTCTGTCACATCACATTCCCCGCAGATATCCACACCCAGGATCCTCGAAATTCTCTCTGCACATTTCTCTTTGACAGCACCCAGACATTCCAGCATGGTACTTAACCGCATATCGCCCTGACTCCAGTTTGTATCTGCGTCCGCCCCACAGAGAACATCTTTGTCTATGGAAATATACAATGGATATTCTCCCACCTGATTCTTTACAAATGCAGACACTTCCGTTTCTTCCATTTCCAGAAGCCTCTCCCTGCTCAAAAACTCCACCTTTTCCTTAAACTCCGGTTCCACTCTGGAAAAAGCCTCCTCATCCGGGCCGATCAGGATCACCTTTTTTAAGCAGTGGCAGCTCCATAATGGAATCATAGATCCATCCTCCGCAGGAAAGCAGGCCGCCAAAAGCAGGCGGCTGCATATCTGTATGGTTATCAAACACCAGAAGCTCAAATGGCTCCGATATTTTTTCCAGCCAGATCCTTGTCATATAGTGATAGTTTCCGGAATCAATAAAATGGATCTCTCCGGAAGAATAAGGTGCAATACGGCTGCGTATGGCATTCATCGCATCCTCATCACAGTAGCAGTTGGTTCCGGGAATGTCCCTGGCCTCCACCCGGGATACTTCTTTTCCCCTCCAGAACTGCTGGTCCTCATATATTCCGGAAAAATCCATCATCAGTATCTTAATATTTTTATCTGTATTTTTCATGTGCACATCTTACCACGGAATGGCAGATGATGCAAGAGAATGGTCAGTCTTTCCACTCTTCCAGATCTTCATCCGAACCGTCCAGAAGATCTTTCAGACTGCCGGTTTCCACCTGGTCTTTACCCACATCCCAGAGTTTCATCTCCACATTCTCCGGTTCTTTTTCCCAGCGGGAATTCTCCTGTTTTGGTTTTTCTGCTGGTTCCGTGACTTCCTCTGTCACTTTTCTGTTTGTAGAACCTTCTGTATCCTGCGTTGGTTCCCCTGTGCTCTCTGTTGCATTTTCAGAACTAAAATCTGAAGCCGAACTGTCTTTCAATGCATTTTCCTGCTCATTCTGTTCTGTTATCGAATTACCGGTCCTCTCCTGAACTTTCTCTTTTTTTCGTAAGATCCCACGTCTGGATTTTTTCTCCGGTTCCGTTGTTGCCATTTCGATAGCCATATTCTCTGTCGCAGTATTTGCTGAATATTTCGGCGCATTTCCGCTCTGCGGATCATTTCCATCCTGCGTCTTTGTATCACTCTGTGTATCCATATCTACCTTATCATCTACAGCCTCTGAACTGTCCGCACCAGCCTCTTCCTTCTCTGCCTCTGCCTTTTTTGGCGATCTTTCGAAGTCCCAGCTTCATGATAATAAAGAATACGATATCCGCAGCTCCGTCACACACCAGCACCCAGCCGGAAAAGATCAGCAGAGTCATGATCTTCGGAAATCTTCCAAACAGCATCACAATTCCAAGTGCAATAAAAACAAGACTGCCGATCAGAAGCACGCTCCATGCACCGTGTCCGCCTTTTTTCAGAAAGAAAAGCACCTTTAAATTTCCACAGACTGTCAACCAAGTACAAATGCGCTGAGCATCCATGGAAGCAGTTTGATCACGATGGAAGGTGTCATAAAAAGGAACACGCCCAGCACGAAAACAACCACACCGCTTAAAAGATCCATGATCGTAGCGGTTGCTTTTCCACGTATGTAAATATAAATGTGATAAATGCCAACTCCGATGAGGATCAGTCCGAATACCACTTTACAGATCACATCCACCGTCTGTGTGGGGATCAGGATCAGGCAAAGTCCCAACAGTATGTAAAATACTGAAGAGATGATCTCACCCTTCAGAACGTTATTGATTTTTTCACCCATGTTCATTCCTCCTCTTTTATTCCAACAGTATAGCTCTTTTCCACTGGTCAGTCCACCCTGAACCGTCAAAAAAATCTTTTTTCTAGAAAATTTTCTTATAATTCAATACAGCCTGAAGGATTTTTCCGGCGGCATTTCACCCCGTTCCTTCAGGCTGCATTTTACTTTTTATGTTTCTTCTTTTTTGTCATAATGACCGCCGATCCGTCCCGGTTTC
>ENA-OQAR01000530-OQAR01000530.1-human-gut-metagenome-genome-assembly--contig:-NODE-530-length-11599-cov-1.303086_pt1 | contig 11599 bp, 21 predicted proteins | sample MGYA00242738_ERZ504533 | MGnify/ENA primary metagenome ERZ504533 (study PRJEB26092, sample SAMD00036276) | human gut metagenome | host: Homo sapiens | study: EMG produced TPA metagenomics assembly of... | reverse complement strand
TCTATATTTCTTGCAAAATAGCAAAATGGTACCAAGAAAAATGATGGAAAGCCGAACAAGAATACAACAGATTTTCTTTACTATATCCCAATTCCAAAGTATGATATATTTCTTCAAACAAATTCAAACGTCCATTAATACGTGAGTAAATAGTAGGTTTGATATCAATAGGGGTCAATAAACGTAAAGCATAATATTCTGCTAAGTCTCCTTTAAAATGTATCCAATAAATTGTCCATGGATCTGTGTCATCGGCTCCGTAACTATGAGGTACATTCGCAGGTAAAATAAAGCATTGATTACTCTTTATTTCATAACGTTCATCATTCACGCTAAACCATCCTCTCCCCTCCACACAATAAATAAATACGTATTGAGAGATGGGAGTTTCCCGTTTTCTAAAATGATGTTCTGCCCGTGGATAGTATCCTATGTCCGTAATATGCAGCGCATTGGCTAAAGGATTATTTTCCATCGTATGTATAATTGATGCAGGAAGTACTAAAGCTCTTTCACCCGAAAATCCATCTTTGCGTTTAATCATTGCTGTAGAAGTTATAGTTAACAGTAACAAAGATAGTGATTTTTTATACAGGCAGCAAAGTTATTATCATAAGATTATCCATCCAATTCAATAATTTATCTAATTCCCTATTCCAGAAAATACAATTCCTTTGCAGTATGATTTATATAATAATACACAATGAAAAACATTAATTCAAAGAATTTTACTATTTATTCTGCTTTTATTTCTGCTATGGGTGGCTACCTGTTTGGTTATGATTGGGTAGTAATTGGCGGAGCAAAAATTTTTTTATGAACCATTCTTCGCTATCGAAGATTCAGCAGCTTTACGCGGTTGGGCAATGAGTAGCGCCTTACTAGGATGTTTAGTCGGAGCAGGCTTCTCCGGTAGTTGGAGTGATAAATATGGTCGCAAAAAACTATTAATATTATCCGCTCTATTATTTTTGCTGTCTGCTGTCGGTACAGGAGCTGTCGATAATTTTTCCTGGTTCATATTCTATCGTATTGTAGGTGGACTGGGTATAGGAATTGCTTCCAATGTTTCCCCATATATATAGCTGAGGTATCACCGACTGAGATACGTGGAAAACTGGTATCTTTAAACCAACTGACTATTGTATTAGGTATATTATCTGCACAACTTGCCAATTGGATGATAGCAAACCTATTTACAGAAGGAACCTCACAACTTCCTGCGGAAGGAATAGAACAGGCGTGGCGATGGATGTTCTGGGCAGAAGCATTACCGGCTGCCTTATTTTTTATATTAGCTTTCATTATCCCTGAAAGTCCACGTTGGTTAGCCGCCAAAGAGGTGAAAGAAAAATACGATTGGAGAGCATTATCACAACCAGGTGTACGGCGGGTATTAATACTGGGAATTGTTTTGGCTGTTTTCCAACAGTGGTGTGGCATCAATGTTATATTCAATTATGCCCACGAAGTCTTTTCGGCTGCCGGTTATGAAGTATCAGATGTCTTGATGAATATTGTAATAACGGGAGTAACTAACGTAATCTTTACTTTGTTGCCATTTATACTGTTGACCATTGGGGCAGAAGGACATTAATGTTAATCGGCTCGGCAGGACTTGCTGTTATCTATCTGCTGATGGGATGTTGTTACTTTGCAGGAATGAGTGGTTGGATAATGTTAATACTGGTAATGATGGCAATTGCCTGTTATGCCATGTCATTAGCCCCCATTGTATGGGTAGTATTATCCGAAATATTTCCACAACAGATTCGTGGAACAGCTATGGCTATCTCTACCCTCTTCTTATGGATAGCCAGCTTCATACTCACCTACAGTTTTCCCCTATTAAATGAATCATTACAGGCAGCCGGGAACGTTTTGGTTATATGGTGGCATATGCTTAACGGGCTTCTTTTTTATTCGTGCCCGACTACCGGAAACAAAAGGGAAAGTTTGGAAGATATAGAAAAAGAAATAACAAAAAATAAAACTGATATGGATATAAAAAGTAAATGTTTGGGAAGAAGATATTCTGCTTCCTACCTATGGTATTGGCAAACCGGAAAAGAATCCGATGTTTTTTGAAAATAGAGTTTATCAAGGAAGTAGTGGGGTGGTTTATCCTTATCCTGTCATAGAAAAGATTTCAGATACTTGTCAAGAAGAAACCTATCATGCTGTTTATCTGGAGAATGAGTATATCAAGGGTTATGATTCTTCCTGAATTGGGCGGACGTGTACAAATGGCTTATGATAAAATAAAGAAAACGCCATTTTATTTATTACAACCATGTTATAAAACCTGCTTTGGTAGGACTGACCGGGCCTTGGATTTCCGGCGGTATTGAATTCAATTGGCCTCAGTCATCACCCGACCCAGCACTTTATCTACCTGTAGATTTTACAATTGAAGAAAATGCAGACGGAAGTGCTACCGTATGGGTGAGCGAAACGCGAACGGATGTTCCATCAGAAAGGTATGGCTGGTTTTACCCTACGTCCCGGCAAAGCTGTACTTGAAATTCAAGGAAAACTATATATCCGACTCCTGTTCCACAAACCTTCCTATGGTGGGCCAACCCGGCCGTCGCTGTCAATGAAGCCTATCAATCGGTTTTCCCTGCCGATGTCAATGCTGTATTTGATCACGGTAAGCGAGATGTATCAAAATATCCTATCGCTACCGGCATTTATTATAAAATGGATTATTCAGCAGGTGTAGACATCTCACGTTATAAAAATATACCGGTACCCACTTCATATATGGCTATCCGCTCAAAATACAACTTTGTAGGCGGTTATGAAAACGATACTCAAGCAGGAGTATTACACGTAGCCAACCATCACATCTCTCCCGGGAAAAAACAATGGACTTGGGGAAATGGAGATTTCGGACAAGCCTGGGATCGTAATCTGACAGACACAGATGGGCCATATATCGAATTAATGACCGGAGTTTATACCGACAATCAACCAGACTTTACTTGGTTGCAACCTTATGAGGAAAAAATTTTCACTCAATATTTTATTCCTTATCGTGAATTAGGGGTAGTAAAGAATGCCACTTCTGATTTACTAATGAATATAGAAACTGAAGACACAAAGAATGCAATACTCAAACTATTTGCTACATCCGCACAGAAAGGTTTACGAATTGTGATTAAACGCCAAGAAGACATCATTTGGGAAAATATTACAGATTTGACTCCAGAAGCGGTATTTACTCATACCATTAAAAATATATCGCCTGATGAAGCAGAGGTTTATATTTTATTGTTCAACCGGCAAGTTACTACTTTCATGGAAGGCTGAATCAACTGAAATCAAACCAATTCCTGAACCTGCAAAACCTGCATTGCCTCCTTCAGAAGTACGCTCTACAGAACAGCTTTTACCTGACAGGATTACATTTGGAACAATACAGACATGCTACTTACAATCCAACTGATTATTATTTAGAAGCCCTACGTAGAGACAACAGCGATATACGCAATAACAACGCTATGGGATTATGGCTATTCCGTAAAGGACAATTCAAGAAAGCCGAACTTTATTTACGCAAGGCTATTAACACTCTGACAGAACGTAATCCAAATCCCTACGACGGAGAACCTTATTATAATTTAGGTCTTGTATTAAAATACCAAGATAAAACTGTTGAAGCATAACGATGCGTTCTATAAAGCATGCTGGAACGCTGCTTGGCAAGATTCAGGTTATTACTCTTTGGCTCAATTATCGGCTGCACATAATGAGTGGGATAATGCATTGTACGAAATTAATCAGTCTTTGGTTCGTAACTGGCATAATCATCGCGGACGTCATTTAAAAGCAATGATTCTTCGTAAATTGGGACGAGAAAAAGAAGCCATAGAACTGATTAAAGAGTCACTCAATATAGATAAATTCAACTTTGGATGTCGTTTTGAAGCATGGCTTCAGTCCGGTGAAAAAGAAATGCCATCAAGTTTAAGAATATTAATGCGTGATGAATCACGTAATTATGAAGAACTAGCTACAGACTACGCCCAAGCCGGCAACTGGAAGATGCATTGGCTGTGGTAAATGCAGCATTAACCAATATATCGGCTCCTTCAACAATGCTGTTATATTATAAAGCGTGGTTCCTATGTAGAATGAATCAACAAGACGAAGCTGTCTGTGTAGTAAGTCAAGCAGAAAACAGTCCATTAGATGAATATTTCCCCAATAGTCTGGAAGCGATTTTAGCTCTTCAGTGCGTAACCAATTTACCGATACATGCACCGAAAGCTTTTTATCTATTAGGTAATATATGGTATGATAAACGTCAATACCAGGAAGCTGTCGATGCATGGGAACATTCTAAAGAAATGGACAACGGCTTCCCTACCGTATTACGAAATCTTTCATTAGCTTATTTCAACAAACTTGGAAAGAAAAAAGAAGCAGTACAATTACTTGAACAGGCATTTATGCTTGATGAAACAGACGCACGCATCTTAATGGAATTGGATCAATTATATAAACGCATGGATTATTCCCCGAAAGAACGTTTGCATCTATTAAACAAACATAAAGAAATAATAGCTACTCGCGATGATCTCTATTTTGGAATATGCTACATTGCTTAATCTGACCGGAGAATACGAACAAGCCATGCAGCTCATTGACCAACGCCAATTCCATCCTTGGGAAGGAGGAGAAGGTAAAGTACCTGCCCAATATCAATATGCACGTATACAATTAGCAAAGAAATCTCTAAAGGCAGGAGAATACGAGCATGCACTTGCCTTGATTTGAAGAATGTTTTGTCTACCCTCATCATTTGGGAGAAGGAAAACTGTATGGTGCACAAGAAAAATGATTTCCTTTTATTTATTAAAAGGAATGCATTTTTGGAAGCAATGGGTAATCATGATGAAGCACATTCATCATTCACAAAAGCTGCTTCGGGCAATGGACAACCCACAGCTGCCATGTACTACAATGACCAAAAAGCCCGATAAAATCTATTATCAAGGTTTAGCTTTACGGAAAGTAGGAAAAGAAGCGGAGGCACGCGGAAGATTTAATTCCCTAATTTCCTACGGTGAAAAACATTTATATGATACTTTTGTAATGGATTACTTTGCTGTGTCTTTACCTGATTTACAGATTTGGGAAGACGACATGAATAAGAAAAATCGAATCCATTGCCACTATCTCATGGGGCTGGGGCATTTAGGACTAGGTAAATAAAGAGAAAGCCGACAAGTGCTTCAGTTATATAAAAGAAATAAATCCTAATTTCCAAATTTGGATATAATACCATAAGACAAATACAATATGAAGTTATTAAATCAATTATTACTTGCTATTTTAGGCATGGTCTTTTTTGACAGGATGTAAAGAAAGTACGTCAATTCTTTTCTTTAGCCGGAGAATGGGAATTTGCCATAGACAGTATGGATATAGGTATTTCAAAACATTGGTATACCCAATCTTTTCCCGACAAAATAAAATTGCCCGGAACGATGGATGATGCAGGATACGGTATCCCCAATCGGTTATTACCCTCAATAAGCAAACCTCAAATATTGCATCTCACTCGCAAACACAGTTATATAGGACCGGCTTGGTACATACGTGAAATATCCGTTCCTTCAGATTGGGAGGGAAAGAACATAGAACTGAAGTTGGAGCGTGTTATTTGGCAAACAAATGTATGGATAGACGGTAAAGAAGTAGATGGAGAGCAAGAAAGCTTGATAAGCCCCCATTACTTTGACCTAACAGAATATCTGTCACCGGGGAAACATCGGATAGCCATTCGAGTAGATAACAGAAAAAATACGAACATCACTGCCGGTGATATGGCACATGCATATACCAATGAAACACAAATCATGTGGAATGGTATTTGGGAGAAATCTCTTTGCGGGCGAAAGATGCTGTCTTATGAAAGATATACAGATATATCCCGATATTCAAACCCGGGAAATCCATGTAAAAGGGAAACTACAAAACACAGGGAATAAAGCTTCGGGGACATTGACTGTTCATGTAAAAGAGAAAAACACAGGCAAATCTGTTACGGAAATAGAACAGCAAATGGACCTTTCGGCAGGCGAAACAATGCTGGACTTTGTTTGTCCCATGGGCGAGGACGTACGGCTTTGGAGTGAATTTACTCCGATAATGTATGAGCTGGAAATAAAGATGAAAACCAAAGAGAGTCTGGCGCAAGAGAAAATTGAATTCGGAATGCGCCAAATCGGTCGTAACGGAGCCGATTTATTAGTCAATGGTAAAAAGTGTTACCTTCGTGGTACATTGGAATGTTGCATTTTCCCATTAACAGGTTACCCCCCAACCACTAAAGAAGGATGGTTAAAAGTCTTCCGTTCCGCTAAAGAATGGGGGCTGAACCACCTTCGGTTTCACTCTTGGTGCCCTCCTAAAGCAGCATTTGAAGTAGCGGATTCACTCGGTTTTTATTTGCAGGTGGAATTACCACTTTGGTCTTTGACCGTAGGTGAAAATCCTGAAATGAATCAATTCTTATATAATGAGGCAAAACGAATTTTATCGGAATATGGTAACCATCCCTCTTTCTGCTTTTTTGAGCCTTGGAAATGAATTGCAACCGGACTTGAATTTTTTGGGAGGTTTATTGGATTCGGTAAAAGCCCTTGATTCCAGACATTTGTATACAACGACTTCTTTTACTTTTGAAAAAGGACATGGCGATTGGCCTGAGCCGCACGATGATTTCTTTATCACTCAATGGACTAAAAAAGGTTGGGTGCGCGGACAAGGAGTTTTTGATGTAGAAATGCCAAACTTTAATAAAGATTATTCTGCTTCTGTAGATAGCATGCCCGTTCCGGTTATTACGCACGAAATAGGACAGTATGCTGTGTATCCTGATTTAAAAGAAATAGAAAAATACACAGGTGTATTAGAGCCTCTTAATTTTAAAGGAGTTAAACAAGAGTTGGAAAACAAAAATCTGCTAGAAAAGGCAGATGATTATTTGTCTGCATCCGGTCATTTGGCTGCCATTTTATATAAAGAAGAAATAGAACGTGCCATGAAGACTCCCGGCATCAGCGGTTTTCAACTTTTTAGATTTACATGATTTTCCCGGCCAAGGAACTGCATTAGTCGGCTTACTAAATGCTTTTTGGGAAAGCAAAGGCGTAGCCAATGCCAAAGAATTTCGTCAATTCTCTGCTCCAGTTGTCCCATTAGCTCGCTTCTCAAAAAGCTGTATACAAAAAACAACGAGCAGTTTTACGGCCGACATTGAGATCGCTAATTATAGTTCTGAGGAAATCAACAATAAGAATATCAAATGGGCATTAACCAATGCATCCGGTCAGCCATTACAAGGAGGGTATTATACCTTTAACAAACATAAAAATCGGAGGCGGGAATATAGCCGGTAAGATTCTTGTTCTTTATCAGAAGTTAAAAAAGCAGAACGACTGACTTTAAGAGTTTCCATCGAAAATTCCAGTTATAAAAACACTTGGAATATATGGGTATATCCGGCCACTTTAACGATAGAAAAAGAAGAGATTGTAGTAACAGACAAACTTACCGAAACACAAAAAGCTCTTGCAGCCGGTAAAACAGTATTATTCAATCCCCCTTATCAACTTTGTGCAGGTTTACAAGGCAAGTTTGTTCCGGTGTTCTGGAGTCCTGTCCACTTTCCCAAACAAGCAGGTACAATGGGACTGTTGTTAGATCCTACTCATAAAGCTTTTGCACATTTCCCAACAGAGGGACATACCAACTGGCAATGGTGGAGTCTGACAACCCAATCGCGCACTTTAGTAATCGATAGCATATATCAACACATTACTCCATTAGTGGAATGTGTAGACAACTTTGCCAATAACCGCCGATTAGCAACTCTTTTTTGAAAACTAATTGTCTAAATGGGAAATTAATAGTATGCAGCATGGACTTGCTAAACCATCAGGATACATTTCCTGAAAAAAAAGCAATTGTTATATAGTTTGATTAACTATATGAAATCCAATGCTTTTTGCTCCCGTTAAATCCATTTCATTTGAAGAACTTTGTTCGTTAGTAAAACCAAGCTCGAAAGGTAAAAAGGAGGAAACTCCCCAGTCTGTCTATTAATAGGTTTAGTCAAAATAAGGACCGAATATCGGGACATAGGACACTAGAATTCTACTGAATAAAAACCGGCAAATTCTAGTGTCCATACAAACTTTGTTTTATACAAAAATAAATACTATGAATAAAATAACGGAATATTCCCTTTGGGAAGTATTGGAACAGATTACATCAAGTTTAAAAAGTAAACGTCTGGCAGATGTCTTTCGTTTTACCTCCTTCTGCCCTTTCGAAACGTATGGTCCTCACAAACACATGCGCATTGAGATTAATTATAATAAAAAAGAAGTAAGTACATATTGCATCTGGACAATGAAAGCATAAGTTTCCATGAAGGTGACATCATGATTATCACTCCACATGTAGAACATCAATTTTGAAGCCGGTGCAAATGGCACGATATTTAATGCAATTAGAATTTTTTACCCGAAATATTTTTCTCTTTTTCATTCAAATATCAAAGTTGGCACAGAAACCTATACCTACACCTTCCTTTTTTGTTTTTCTAAAGAAAACAGATTGATTAAAAATAGTGAACAATGTAGGTGTAATGAGAACTATACAACGCATTGTCAATGAAATGGAACATAAAAGGACCGCATTATCGATACCTGGTAGTAATGTATTATGCAGAATTATTAATTCTTCTCTATAGATATATGCATGAGACCTATCTGTCTATCTGCACAAATGAGCTGTTAAAGAAAGCAGTTTGCTATATCCGGCACAACTACCAAACAGACATCAACATCAATGATATAGCCGAATATGCAAGTATCAGTGAACGTTATTTAAAGAAAATTATTCTCACAGAACTTGAATCTTTCTCCTTTAGATTATCTGAATCAGATTAGAATCAATAAATCCATCGAACTGCTAAAGAATACTGAAAAATCCGTCAAAGAGGTTTGTTTTCTTTTGTGGTTTTCAATCGCCTCAGTATTTTTTCACGTATATTTAAGCAGCAAATGGGACTCTCCCCTCGGGAAATGGCTAAATCATAAAGAACCTTCCTTCCACTTACAATAATTAACACCCCATACTCATGATGAATACTAAATCATTTCTTTTACCGGAATATTAACAACTTTATCTATAGCACATACCAGTTATGCTCAGCAAGCAGAACAACATCCTAATGTCATTATTATATTAGCAGATGATATAGGCTATACAGACTTAGGATGCTATGGAGCAAAAAAAATCAAGCGCCGGCTTATTGATCAACTAGCCCGGCAAAGTATTATATTCACCAATGCCTATGCACCGGCCTCCACCTCATCCCCCTCTCGATATGCACTTCTTACCGGAGAGTATGCATGGAGAAAAAAATGTAGGAATATTACCGGCAGATGCCCCATTGACAATTAGTCCTGCCACAACAACATTGCCGGAAATGTTTCGAAGAAACGGATATCAAACAGCTATCGTCGGTAAATGGCATTTAGGACTGGGAACAAAAGATATACCGGTAGACTTCAATAGAGAAATCAAAAGAAGGACCATTATGCAATAAGGGTTCGGTACTATGCTTACTATTTTCCGGCAACAAATGACCGGGTACCTTGCATATATATCAATAATGAAAAAGTAGATGGCCTTACTCCTAATGATCCTATAAATGTATCTTATAAACAAAAAATAGGAAGTGATGATACAGGCAAAGAGAATCCTGACAAACTAATCATGAAACCACATTTAGGACACGACGGGACAATTATAAACGGTATTAGTCGCATTGGATGGATGAGTGGAGGAAATTCAGCACGGTGGCAAGATGATAAAATGGGAGAACATCTGTTGAATAAAACGATTTCTTACATAAAAAAACATGCCGACTCCCCTTTTCTTCCTATATTATGCCCCTCATAATGCTCATGAACCACGTGTTCCGTCCCCTGCCTTTAAAAACAAATCAAAAGCCGGAATTTATGGGGATGTCATTGAAGAATTCGATTACTATGTAGGCAAAATCATCCAAACATTAAAAAGAAACAGGCATTTACGAAAATACAATTATTGTCCTGTCAAGTGATAATGCCCCAATGATAAAGGAAGGTTATCAAGACGGTGCTTTGGAAAACATAAATGGACACAATCCGTATGGCAATTTAAGAGGAGAAAAATATTCTTTGCATGAAGGAGGAAATAAAGTTCCATTCATATTTTCCTGGCCTCAAAAAATAAAAAGACCTTCATTCAGACACAACATTATCTACTTGATATGCTTGCCACTTTTGCTGATATGTTAAATCTTCCCATCACAAAAAAAAGAACTAAAAAGACAGCCGTAGTGGTGCATCTCTATTCACACAAGTCCAAGCTCCTTTATAATCGTGAATATATCATGACTCAAAACAACGGAGGAGAGATAGCCATACGAAAAAGGGAAATGGAAATTTTTACCGCAAAGAAAGAATAAAAAATGCCGAAACTTTATAAATTTAGAGAATGACCCTTCAGAATTACACAATCTAATATTTGCATATCCCCAATTAGCTCAAAAGCTGAAAATCGAGATAGAACAAGTATATAATAAGAATAACTAAATTGGAGCCCTTCCGTAAAATAATCCATTCAGTTATTTATTTAATCTATTCTTTAATCAAGGAAAATAGTGTTTCTTTGTATCCACAAAGATATCTTAATCTAATTCTTTTAATCAAGATTATATATGAAAAAAAGTTTCTTATTCGCCATGATGCTGTGCTGTGCGCAACTACTGTCTGCACAACAAGAAAAGAATCGATTTATCGGGAACATGGCGTTTTTCAGGCTGACCCCATGGGATTCGGAAAGACACCGGGCTCAGAACTCTATCAAGCAAAACTTACCGAATCTATCATGTTGCCGGGCAGTACCGACGAAGGCGGAAAAGGTATGTTGACAACCGCCCGATATGTAGACCGTCTTACCCGTAAATTTGAATACTGCGGCCAAGCATGGTATCAACGCGAAGTGATTATTCCCGAAGAATGGAAAGACAAAGAAATCACACTCAACTTGGAAAGATGCCATTGGGAAACAACTGTTTATGTAGATGGAAAAGAAATCGGTGCCAAAGAACACCTTAGTGTCCCAAACCGTTTTTTACTGAGCAAGCAAATGACTCCCGGCATGCATATTCTTACGATTTGTGTAGACAATCGCTTGAAATATCCAATGGATCAATGGAATCATGGAACTACAGAATACACGCAAACCAATTGGAACGGCATAGTAGGAAAAATAGAATTAACGGCATACGAAAAGACAAATATACATGCTTTAAAAGCATATCCAGATATAGAAACACGAACGGTAACATTGGACATCACTGTAAATAATACCACCGGACAACCGACTAATGGACTATTACAACTGATTATCAACGAAAAAAGGTGGCAAAACTGTCAGTGAACAATCTTTTCCCATTACTTTAAAAAGAAAGGAAGCAAACCAAATGATTAAAAGAAATCAGCAATGGGTAAAAAATATAAAA
>ENA-OQAR01000529-OQAR01000529.1-human-gut-metagenome-genome-assembly--contig:-NODE-529-length-11601-cov-2.605717_pt1 | contig 11601 bp, 15 predicted proteins | sample MGYA00242738_ERZ504533 | MGnify/ENA primary metagenome ERZ504533 (study PRJEB26092, sample SAMD00036276) | human gut metagenome | host: Homo sapiens | study: EMG produced TPA metagenomics assembly of... | reverse complement strand
CGTCTGCAGCTTTCACCCCTTAAATTCCTGCGAAGGGATTTTTTCCGGAAAAAACAGAAACGCGCCATGTATTTAAGCCCGAAGATCGGAATCTTTTCCAGATTCCGCCTTCGTGTGATCTTTCAGAATGTCAGCAATTATCTGGTGTTGTTTGTGGGCGTTATTTTTGCCAATCTGCTGCTGTTTTTCGGAATGCTCCTGCCGTCTGCGCTGGATCATTATCAGTTGGAGATTCAGGAGAACATGCTGGCGAAATATCAGTATATGCTGAGCGTTCCGGCAAGTGTTTCCTCAGGAAACAAGCTGGATGGCATGATTTCCCTTCTGGAATATTATATGGATACCAGAACGGACAATAAAGATGCGGAAAAAATTTTCCGCCTATTCCCTGAATACCATGCCAGGCAAATATAAAAGCGAGGAGATCGTTCTCTATGGTGTGGAGCCGGAAAGCCAGTATATCCATGCAGATCTTTCCGGGGGACGGGGGTATATATTTCCAGTGCCTATGCAGATAAGTTCCGGATCAAAGAGGGCGATACTATAATTTGAAGGAAAAATACGAGAAGGATGAATATTTCTTTAAAGTAGACGGGATTTATGATTACACCGCAAGTCTCTGCGTATTTATGGAGCGGGATAAACTGAATGAGGTGTTTGACCTGGGAGATGATTATTTTGGCGGATATTTTTCCAATACGGAGATCAAGGATATCGATTCAAAATATATCGGTTCTGTCATCGACCTGGAATCTCTTACAAAAATATCCAGACAGCTGGATGTTTCCATGGGAGATATGATGGGAATGATGTATGGATTTTCCGTGATCATTTTCCTGGTGGTGATCTATCTGCTTTCCAAAGTCATTATTGAAAAAAAATGCCCAGGCGATATCTATGACAAAGATTCTCGGCTATACCGATGGCGAAAATCAGCCGGCTGTATATACTTTCCACTTCTCTTGTGGTGGTGATCTGCCTGCTGTTAAGCCTTCCTATTGAGCGGCAGATCATGGAAGTTCTGTTCCGCGAGATGATGCTTTCCAGCATCTCAGGCTGGATTACTATGTGGGTGGATCCGATGATCTATGTAAAAAATGATGGCAATCGGAATCGCGACTTATGCAGTGGTAGCAGTGCTGGAATTTCGGAGATCCGTCATGTGCCTATGGATGAAGCACTGAAAAAAATGTGGAATAATATAGGATAAGATCGGGAGTATATGTGGTTGAAAGTTGTCTGTGAATAACCGCATATACTCCTTAAATATTCATAAATTTTCTGAAATACTGGAAATATTCCTGCAAACTTGTTATAATAATTCCATAATTCCCAATGGAGGGGATCATTCACACAGGAAATCAGGTGAGGAACATGGCAGGCAGAAAAAAGGACCCGTTATATAAAAGTTTCGGTTATGCGTTTCAGGGAATTTTTACCTGTATCCGCCAGGAAAGAAATATGAAGATCCACTGTACGGTGGCAGTTCTTGTGGTGATCGCAGGGCTGATCCTTGGAATTTCCGTGACGGAGTGGTGTATCTGCCTGGGACTGTTCGGAATGGTGATGGCGCTGGAACTGGTAAATACGGCAGTGGAAGCTGTGGTAGATCTTGTGACAGAAGAACGTCACCCTCTGGCAAAGATCGCCAAGGACACAGCAGCCGGAGCAGTACTGATCGCAGCGATCATGGCAGCGATTGTCGGGCTGATCATTTTTGTTCCGAAAGGGCTTGTTTTCTGGGAATATGGTAAGAGAAGTAAATGGTTGTTTTGGGATAAGGCGTGCCGCGGGGTATATAGTATAATGGCTTTGCCGCGGCCGGTTTCAGGAAAGGAGAATTATTATGGAATTAGGTGAAGGACTGAAAAAAATCTTATTAGTAGGAATTGGTACAGCAGCAGTAACAGCAGAGAAATCCAAGGAGATCCTGGATGAACTGGTCAGAAAAGGCGAGCTTACCGTTGAGCAGGGAAAGGTTCTCAATCAGGAACTGAAGCACAACATCAAGTCAACAGTTTAAAAACTGCAGCGGATTCTGTTAAAGAAAACGCGGCAAGAAAGAATGAACAGGAAGAACTGAAGGCAACAATCTCCAAACTCACACCGGAGCAGCTGGCAGCTGTGAAGGCTCAGATCGAGAGCATGCAGGCTGAGGCTGCAGGGAGAAAGAAGAGGCTGCTGAGACAGCAGAAGAACCGGTTGAGGAAGCTGCACCGGAAGCAGCAGAGCCGGAAGTAGAAAGCTGACGGGAATGAGGAAGCGGCTGCAGACTGAGCATCGAGAAAAAGCAGCAGATTATTCTGGAAGAATTCCGGCAGTACAGCCAGGTGGCGTAAGAGCCAACAGATGAACGTCAGGAAATCCTGGTAAATAAGTTCATCTGACGATATTGTTGTAAATGGAGAAGCTTATGGGCAGAGAAAAAAAGGAGAAGAAAGAGAACAACGGATATGGAGAACGGCTGAGAGAGATCACAGCCGTTCTGAAAAAGCATGCCATTACCCGGGGTGTTTCTCCTGAAAAACTCCGGCTCATACTGGAAGATCTGGGCCCAACTTATATTAAGTTGGGTCAGATTATGTCCCTGCGTTCCGATATTCTTCCAAAGAGGTACTGTGATGAGCTTATGAAGCTCTGCTCAGATGTGCCGCCTATGCCTTTTTCACAGGTGATCGAGGTTCTGGAGGAATCCATGGGGTGTCCGTGGCAGGAAGAATTTCAGCATATTGAGCAGAAACCGCTGGGTGCTGCTTCAATTGCCCAGGTTCACCGCGCTACGCTGAAAACCGGAGAAGAAGTTGTGATCAAGGTTCAGCGTAAGGGAATCTATGAAACCATGGCAAGGGATATCGGCCTGATGCATAAGGCTGTGCGTCTGATGCCGCCGGTAAGCATCAAGGGTATGGTGGACTTGAACATGGTTTTAAGCGAGCTGTGGACAGTGACCCAGGAGGAGATGAATTTCCTGACAGAAGCTGCCAACATGGCGGAATTTGCCAAGAAGAATAAAGATGTGGCTTTTGTTAAAGTGCCAATTCTTTACCGAGAGTATATTTCTCCTCATATTCTGGTGATGGAATATATTGACGGTTTTGCCATCAATGACAAAGCCAATCTTCTAGCCAATGGCTATGACCTTAATGAGATTGGAACGAAATATGTGGATAATTTCATCAAACAGGTCATGGAGGATGGATTTTTCCATGCGGATCCCCATCCGGGAAATGTGCGGATCCAGGAAGGAAAGATTGTCTGGATCGATATGGGAATGATGGGACGGCTCACAGAGCATGACCGTCAGCTGATTGGAGAAGCCATTGAAGGGGTTGCCATGAACAACATCGGCAAGATCCAGGATGCGGTTCTGGCTCTTGGTGAGTTTAAGGGCAAACCGGATTCCAGTAAGCTTTATGAAGATATCCGGGGACTGATGGAGAAATATGGTACTGCGGATATGGGAAATATTGATGTGGCGGAAGTCATGGTGGATCTGATGGAGGTCATGAAGGAAAACAAGATCATGATGCCTCATGGACTGACCATGCTTGCAAGAGGACTGACCCATGTGGAGGGGGGTTCTTGCTGAGATCTGTCCGGATATCAATATGACACAGATTGCCGCAGCAAGGATCAAGGAGCATTTTTTTTCAGTAATGGGGAACTGGAAGCATGAGATCAAAAAAAGGTGGCAAAAATCTTGTCTGGTCCCTTCGGCGTGCCATTGATATTCCGTCTCTGGCAGCGGATTTCCTTCAGGGCTGCATGAAAGGGCAGACGAAGATCAATCTGGATCTTCATGCTTCAGATGACCTGGCATGGCTTTTGCGGCGGCTGGTGCGCAACATTGTGATGGGGCTGTGGGTGATGGCGCTTCTGATCAGTTCCAGTATCATCTGTACTACGGATATGAAACCGAAGTTGTGGGGGATTCCGGCTTTGGGTGCCTTTGGGTATGTGTTTGCGTTTATTATTGTTTTGTATGTTTTTCTTAAGCATTTCTTTTCCAGAAAGTGAAAGACGGAGATCATTTGCATTGGGTACGGATGCAGGTTGAGCGGCCGTCTTTTTTTGTTCCCGGAAGAGATGTTCCGGATGTTTGGATGCGGATTTTTTGGGGTGGATTCTTCTGGTGGGCAGTTGAGAATGGTGAAGTATTGTCTGGTTATGCGTTAATGATTCCGCTGTAGGTTTTTCGGAATTCTTTCGGGGTGTAGCCGGTGCCCTGGCGGAAGTAGTTGCAGAAGGATGGGGCGTCCCGGAACCCGCAGGAAAGGGCTGCTTCTGTGATGGTGCAGGTTGAGGAACAGAGGAGCTGGGTTGCCATCTGGAGGCGGTGTTTCAGGAGATATTGTTTTGGGGAGATATTTTCGTGTTCCATGAAGATCCGGTAGAGGTAGGAACGGTCGATTCCTACGTAGCGTGCCACGTCTGAGATCTGGATGGGGTAGGCGTAATTGTTTTTGATGTATTCAGAAGCTTTCTGAAAGTAGAGGGTTGCGATGTCGGTTCTGCTTTCAGAGGGCTTTTTTTTGCACGGAGGATAGCATTAGGAGGAGGTTTCCGGCGATGGCGAGGTCGTTTCCGTTGTTTTCGGAGAAGGTGGCAAGGAGGTTTGTCATGCGGGTGAGGAGGTTGTTTTGCTGGGCTGGGGTTTCGGGGGTAAAGATGAGGGTGTCGGAAAATATGGTCTGCTCCAGGATTTCTTTGCAGGCGGAGCCGTCAAAGCCTGCCCAGGCATAACTCCAGGGGTCGGTGTTGTCGGCGCGGTAGTAGATGGAGTCCATGGGGCGGATGAGGAAGGCGTCGCCGGCTTTTAGATGGTAGGTGTGGCCGCCGCACTGGTAGATGCCTTTGCCGTGGTAGATTACGTGGAGAAGGTAGTGTGGGCGCATGGCCGGGCCGAAGGAGTGGCCTGAGCCGCAGTCTTCCTGGCCGCAGAAGTAGACGGAGAGGGTGTGCTGGGTTTGGGGTTCTGGTGTGTGTTTTTCATTTGGGTGGGCCTCCTGGTTTCTTGGGGTATGCAACAAACGCAATTTGGGTCACAAAATGGGTGGGATGTTGTATGAGGTGATTATACAATATTGGGGGTGAGAAGGGCAAGGATGGGGGAGGACGGATATACGGGCTGGTATTTCCAGGAGGTAGGGATAGAGTGAGGGGATGGATATACGGATATACGGACGCCATCAAGACGTGTGCTGTCCGGCACCCCTTCTGCAGAGCCGCGCCAGCCAGCACACGTCTTGCTGGCTGGTATTTCCAACCGGAAGGGAGATGTGGCTGTACGGAAGGGAAATCCGATAGGATGATGTGAGTGACTGGATAAAAGGGGGATCAGATGGTCTGGTATGAGTGGTTGAAGTGGAAATCTGGTTCAGGGTGAGATGTAGAGTGGTTTCCCGTAAGTTGGATACCGGGACGAAAGGCTGAGTTTCCCTGTGGTCTGACGGGAGATGTTGGGTCGAGGTGCTGCGCTTTCGACTTGGGTGTAAATCGGCGTAACGTTACATTGCCAGCACCGTAGAATCCATCGCCCCACCAGTACATATTCACATTTCCACAACATACAACAACTGCGTGCCCGGAAAGGGGGAGCGCGAGGGGGAAAAACGGGCTTCGGCAACTTTTGAGTGCTTTCCCCCCTCCGCATTTTTCTCAGCTTTGAAAAAGCGAAAAAGATCTGCCGATGAGGTTTTACTCCACCGGCAGGTCTCTGTGTTCTACACTGGTGGAGAATACGATCAGCGTTTTTTGTGCGGCCGAATTGCTGCAGTTCGTTGATGAAGTGGTCCAGCTCCATAGTTGAGCGGAAGGCGACTTCGATGAGCATGGAGTAATCTCCGGTGACGCAGTTGCATTCGATGACGTTGGGAATTGCCTGAATGAATGGGTAGAAGTCTTTTTTCTGGTAGGGCTCTACTTCAAGATTGATGAAGGCTTTTATATGATAACCAAGAAAGACCGGGTTGACCTGGGCGTGATAGCCTGTGATCAGCCCGGTTTTTTCAAGATGCTCGATTCTGGCGGAGACGGCGGGGGAAGAGAGGAAAACTTCCTTTGCGATCTCCTTTACCGGGGTGCGGGCGTTTTTTGCAGCATTTCGATGATCTTCCGGTCGATGTTGTCAAGCTTGTGGTCCATGTGCAGGACTCCTTTCTGTGGTATTCGGAAATTTGTGTGTCTGTTCCGGTTTCCCTGTGGAACAGGTGCATCTCTATATTGAGTATACTGCACATATTATCACAACACAAGAAAACGACTTTATAAAAAATAAGAGAAATACAATGAATTCTTTAAAAAATTAAGCATAGATACGGGAAAACACGGATAATCATGGTTTTCCCTTAAAAGTATTTACAAGCGTAAAAGAAAAGTGTTAGTTTCTTAGGCATCAGGAAAACAGCTGCTGATTAAACGAAAACAGAAAAAGATATTTTTATTCAGACAATGATAACGTGCACAGGAATGAAAGAAAGAAGAGGGATGATGAAATGACAACAGAAACAAGACTGGAAGCAGATTCAATCGGAACTATGGAAGTACCGGCAGAGGCATATTACGGAGTACAGGCATTAAGGGCAAAACAGAATTTTCCGATCACAGGAACAAAGCTTCATCCGGTATTTATCAAAAACCTGGCACAGGTAAAAAAAGCAGCAGCAATCACAAATAATAACGCAGGACTTCTTCCCAAAGATAAGGCAGATGCCATTATCAGGGCCTGCGATGAAGTGATCGCCGGCAAATGGGCAGAGGAATTTATCGTAGATGCCATTCAGGGTGGTGCAGGTACCAGTGCAAATATGAATATGAATGAAGTGATCGCAAACAGAGCAGGAGAGCTTCTTGGATGTCCGAAGGGAAGTTACAAAATGGTTCATCCAAATGATCACGTAAACATGGCACAGTCCACCAATGATGTGATCCCTACAGCCGGTAAGCTCACGGTCCTGGATCTTCTGGCTCCACTGGAAAAAGCATTGGGAAGGCTTGAGAGAGAACTTGCAAAGAAAGCAGAAGAATTCGATGATGTGATCACAATGGGACGTACACAGCTTCAGGATGCAGTTCCCATCCGTCTCGGCCAGGTGTTCCACGGTTATGCATCTATGGTTGCCAGAGACCGGAAACGTATCGAAAAAGCCCATAAGGAAATGTATACAGTAAACCTTGGTGGAACTGCAGTAGGAACTGCCATCAATGTTTCTGATTCTTATTTTTATAAGATCGTGCCGAACCTGGAAAAGCTTACAGGCTATCCGTTAAGACAGGCAGAAGATCTTTTTGACGCAACAGAAAACCTGGACGGTTTCGTAGCAGTATCCGGTGTGATAAAAACCTGTGCGGTGGATCTTTCCAAGATGTGCAACGACCTTCGTCTGATGTCTTCCGGTCCGAAAACCGGTTTGGTGAGATCAATCTTCCGGCTAAACAGAATGGTTCATCCATTATGCCTGGTAAGGTAAATCCGGTCATTCCGGAGGTGGTAAGCCAGGTTGCATTCCACATCGTGGGACACGACACCACCATTACCATGGCAGCAGAAGCAGGACAGCTGGAGCTGAATGCTTTTGAGCCGGTTGTATTCTGTAACCTGTTTGAGTCCATTACGACTCTGGAAAAAGCAGTGGATACACTGATCGTAAACTGTATCACAGGAATCACCGCAAACCGCAAACACTGCAAGGATCTTATGGAAAGCAGCGTAGGAATTGCAACAGCACTTTGTCCGCACATTGGCTACAAAGCATCTGCAACCATTGCCAAAACAGCAGTGAAGACAGGAAAATCTGTGCGAGAGCTTGTTCTTGACCAGGGTCTGATGAGTGAGGAAGAACTGAACCAGGTTCTTGATCCGTATCTGATGACAGAGGTTGGAGAAGAGCGGAAAGAGGATGAAGCGAGAAAGAAAGCCTGCTGAGAAGGCAGAAAGATATTTCTGGTGAGAGCACTTTGATCAGCAGGGCTGTGAGAAGCAGTGAAATGAGCATGATCAGGAGCCGGTAGAGGGATAGTCTGATCGCTTTAATATAAGAAAAACAGGAGACTTGCCACAGTGCAGGTCTCCTTTTATAATGGAAGAAACGTGATAAGAAAAGAAGGGAAAACACATGCTTAAACGAACTGCCATTCGGGCACTTTGCAATACAACGGCATATCAGAGAGGCCTTGATATCTACCGTACCGGAAAAAGGATCCAGTCGCTGGATATTAAGCCGAAAGGAGCTGTGGATAAGGTATCCGCAACAGTAAAGGGCAGTGGCCGTAATGTATACAATACAGGTTTTCAGTATGATACAGAGGCTGATCGGGTAAAAGAAGTGTACTGTGACTGTCCGGCTTTTCGAAGCTATTCCGGGATCTGTAAACACTGTGTGGCAGTACTTCTGGAATATGGGGACCGAAAAGCCTATGAGCGAGTGGAAGCCCGGCGGCAGCAGGATCAGGCAAAAAGGCGGCCAAAAATAACAGGGAATCCTGCATTACTGGCAGCTGCATCAGGTGCAGGCGCTCCGGCTACTAAGACAACTGTGGAACTGAAAAATCTTCTTAACCGACAGATGTACAGCCGGATGCTGCCTTTTTCCGGAGATCCGTATTTTGGCCGTATAGAGCTGGAAACCTGTCTGAAGTTTAATTCGGCTGGAAATTGTTTTTCCGTGGAATTCCGTGTCGGCTGTGAGAAAAAGTATATCCTGAAAGACGTACTGGCCTTTGTGTGGAACCTGGATCATAATGAGAAAATTTCTTATGGAAAAAATCTCGAATTTATCCATTCAGAGGAGGCTTTTGCAGAAGGATATAAAGGCGTACTTTCTTTTATCCGGAACTGGGTGGAGGACCATTACGGTACTTATATGAGCCGCTATGAAAGCCATCTGCATATGAATGATAAAGTGAAGGTGCGCGATCTTTCCCTGAATGGAAAAGAGCTGGAGGAGCTTTTTCTCTCGCTGGGAGATGGCAGCTTTAAGATGCAGATGAATCAGGATCCGGAGATCACCTGGCAGACAGTAAAAGCAGTTCCGGAGCGAACTCTGGTGATCCGAAGAAAAGAACAGGGCTTATCGCTGGAACTTGTGCCTGTATACAGTGTGACAGGCGTTCGCTATCATATGTATTTTGATGGAACAAAGGTATATCTGGTGTCCAGAAAGGAGCTGGGTGCTGTGGAGGAGTTTGTCACCTGTCTGGAGCGGCTTCCGGCAGGCAGGGCCTTTTATTGACGAACCGGATGTGCCTGCTTTCGTGCGTGAGATGCTTCCTTCCCTGGAAAATTTTTTTTCATTGCGATCTCAGGGATTTTCCGGAAGGAACGGATCTTGCATGTTATAATGCTTTCTATGAGATTTATCTGGATGCACCGGAACGGGACTGGATCACCTGTAAGGCATTTTCAATTTACGGGGAAGACAAATTTTCGGTTTTTGACAGGAATGTGTCCGCCCGCACCAGGGATATTCCAGGAGAGATGAGGGTGTTTGCACTGCTGTCGAGGTATTTTAACGGGTATGACGCACAGCGGCTGGAGCTGGCCCTGGACTGCCGGGCCGGGAAGACGGAGAAGCCGTTTGTAGAAGAGGTACCTGTGGATATGAACAGCGCAGATATTAATTCAGTACTGCATATTCAGGGACGGGAAAGTGCGACTGATTCCGAAGAAAAACTCTATCAGCTTCTTACCGAAGGCATCCCCGCCATGCAGAAAATCGCAACCGTCTATATTTCCCAGTCCATCAAACAGATGAGGGTAACAAAACTGCCAAACATCCGTCTTGGTGTTTCTCTGTCAGCCGGGCTTTTGAATCTGGATATGGATGTGGAGGGCATGGATCAGACACAGCTTTTTGACATCCTCTCCAGATACGACCGCAGGAAAAAAATATTTCCGTCTGAAAGATGGCAGCTTTCTGGATGTTTCCCATGGCCAGCTCCGGGAGCTTTCTGCTTTAAAAGACAGCCTGCAGATCAGTGACAGTGAACTGAAAAAAGGCAGGACCCAGGTACCTGCTTACCGTGCATGTATCTGGACAGCCAGCTGAAAGGCGGCGATCTGATCAGGGTGGAGAAAGACAGGGGGTTCCGTGCACTGATCCGAAACATGGAGACAATGGAAGATCACAAATTTCAGGTTCCTCCAGAGCAGGAAAAAATTCTCCGTGGTTATCAGAAAGAGGGATTTTGCTGGATCAAAACTCTGAAACATAATCGGTTTGGTGGAATTCTTGCAGACGACATGGGACTTGGAAAAAACGCTTCAGGTGATCACATTTCTCTGGTCGGAATTCCTGGAATCTGCGCCTGGGGAAAACCGGCGTGCGCTTGTGGTAACTCCTGCATCTCTGGTGTTTAACTGGATGAGCGAGATCGAACGTTTTTGCTCCGGGGCTTCCGGCTACTGTTGTGACAGGGGATGTGCGGCAGAGAAAAGCACTGATAAAAAATGCGGGAGAACGGGAAGTTCTGATCACTTCCTATGACCTTCTGAAACGGGATCTGAAAACCTATCAGAAACTGGATTTTGCGGTGCAGATCATTGACGAGGCACAGTATATCAAAAAATCATGGAACCCAGGTGGCAAAGGCTGTGAAGGAGATCCGGTCAGAATTCCGACTGGCGTTAACTGGTACACCGGTGGAGAACCGGCTCAGTGAGCTGTGGAGTATTTTTGATTTCCTGATGCCTGGATTTTTGTATTCTTATGAGAAATTCCGCAAGGAGATCGAACTTCCGGCTGTGCAGTACAGCAGTTCCAATGCCATGGAACGTCTGCAGAAGATGATCCGGCCTTTTTGTGCTGCGGAGACTGAAGAAGGATGTGCTGAATGACCTTCCGGATAAGCTGGAAAAAGATATGTTTTCCCCGTTGGAAAGTGAGCAGAAAGAGCTGTATGAGGCCCATACGGAACGCTCCGCCTGATGCTTGGAATGCAGTCCGATGCGGAATTTCGTACTTCAAAACTGCAGATCCTTGCAGAGATCACAAGGCTTCGGCAGATCTGCTGTTATCCGGGGCTTGTGTATGAAGGGTATGAGGGGAATTCTTCCAAACTTGAGATGTGCATGGAACTGGTGCGAAATGCAGTGAATGGCGGACATAAGATCCTGCTGTTTTCCCAGTTTACTACCATGCTGGATGTGCTGGCCACCCGTCTTTCCAGGGCCGGAATTTCCTTTTACATGCTGACAGGAGCCACTTCCAAAGAAAAACGGGCGCGGATGGTACAGGCATTTAATGAGGACGATACCTCTGTTTTCTGTATTTCACTGAAAGCAGGAGGAACAGGTTTGAATCTCACAGCGGCGGATATCGTGATCCATTACGATCCATGGTGGAATCTGGCAGTGCAGAATCAGGCCACAGACCGCGCCCACCGCATCGGCCAGCAGAACGTGGTCAGTGTCTACCGCCTCTTCATGAAAGATACCATAGAAGAGCGCATCCGTGCCCTACAGGAAAAGAAGCGCGAACTCGCTGACGAGATCTTAAGCGGAGAGGGAATCGGCCAGGCTCTGATAAGCCGTGAGGAAGTGCTGGAGCTGCTTGGAAGGTAAGAAGAATAATGGAATAATAATGGGAGGGAGAAAAGATGACA
>ENA-OQAR01000528-OQAR01000528.1-human-gut-metagenome-genome-assembly--contig:-NODE-528-length-11609-cov-2.513064_pt1 | contig 11609 bp, 17 predicted proteins | sample MGYA00242738_ERZ504533 | MGnify/ENA primary metagenome ERZ504533 (study PRJEB26092, sample SAMD00036276) | human gut metagenome | host: Homo sapiens | study: EMG produced TPA metagenomics assembly of... | reverse complement strand
CTCAACGAAAATGCCTGAAATTTCCAGACATCAGAAACAATATCTTTTACAGTATAAAAAAGAAAAACGTCTGATCTTCACAGCACGAATTCTTCTCTTTGTCCTGTTTATGGGACTCTGGGAAATGTCTACCAGATGCGGATGGATTGATTCCTTTATTTTCAGCAGCCCTTCCCTCATCGGAAAAACCTTTCTTTCCATGTGCAGGGATCAGTCTCTGTTTTCCCATATTGGAGTTACTCTGACAGAAACTCTTGTCAGTTTCTTTTTTGTTGTAATCCTGGGCGTGGGAACTGCCATTCTTCTCTGGTGTTCTCCAAAGACTTCCAGAATCCTGGAGCCTTACCTTGTGGTACTGAACAGTCTCCCGAAATCTGCCCTTGCACCTCTTCTGATTGTATGGCTGGGTGCCAATGAGCGAACCATTGTAGTTGCCGGCATGTCCGTGGCTATCTTTGGTTCTGTTATTAATCTGTACTCCGGTTTCTGCCAGGCAGATCCGGAAAAACTAAAAACTGATTGAAACTCTGGGAGGCCACAAAAAAGAAAAACTGACAAAAATCATTCTGCCAGCTTCCCTCCCTCTGATCATCAGTGTTATGAAAGTAAACATTGGTCTCTGTCTGGTGGGTGTTATCATCGGCGAGTTCATCGGTGCCAGAAAAGGTCTCGGATATCTTATCATCTATGGAAGCCAGACTTTTAAACTCACCTGGGTTCTTATGTCCATTATGATCCTGTGTATTATTGCCATGGGACTGTATGCAGTGCTTAATCTTTTGGAAAAATATATACAAAAGCGATAAAATGGCAACTTACAAATTCTTAAAAACAAAAAAACACGCTGCCAGTTAAATACTGTCAGCGTGTTGTAATTCTGTTTTATTTTCCCATAAAATCTGTGCAGAATTCTTCCCACGGTACCGGTCTGGAATAATAAAATCCCTGAATTTCATCACAGTCCAGTTCCCGGAGAATTTTTACCTGACTGGCCGTTTCCACCCCTTCTGCAAGTACCTGCATTCCCAGACTGTGTGCCAGGGCTATGGTATGGCGGATCACTTCTTTTCCTCTCGGATTTTCTATGTAATCAATCAGGCTCTTGTCCAGTTTCAGCGTATCAAAGGGCAGCTGGTTTAAACTTGTCATGGAAGAATATCCGGATCCAAAAATCATCCATATGAAGTTCAAATCCGGCATTTACCATCTTCTCTGTAAGCTCTTTAATCTGCACATTATAAAGAGCTGCTGTCTCTGTAAGTTCAATAGGCACTGCGAAAAATGGAATACCATTCTCCTCTACAATATGTACATAACGCAAAATCATATTTTCGTAGTGGATACTTGCCCTGGAAAGATTCACCGAAATAGGGATCAGCTTTTTCCCTGACCTCATAAGTGTTTTCTGAATCTCACATACTTTATTAAACACATATTCATCCAGGCGTACAATCAATCCATCCTTCTCATAAAGTGGAATAAATTCACCTGGAGATACCATAGAGCCATCTTTTTTCTTCCATCGTACAAGTGCTTCCGCACCTGCGATTTCTTCTGTTACTACATTATATTTAGGCTGGAGATAAACCACAAATTCTTCATTGCGGATAGCTTCATCAAACTCATTTTCCATCATCCTGTCACGGATATGTTTCCGCCCATCTCCTCATCATAAAAAGCAAACGAATGCTCATAGTCATTCTGTATACTCTTCATGGCAAGAAATGCCCTGTCACAGATCAAAGTCAGCGGTAATGTCTTATCCACATTTTCATAAATACCATAATTCACAGCCAGATTTGAAATGGGAGCCCTCTCTGCAATCCTGTGAATAGCAGCTTCCACCTTTTCTTCTGCAAGGTTCAGATCTCCATATACAATAGCTACAAACTGATCTCCACCATATCTGGCTACCATTCCACTGTGAACCTGTTTTTTGTATGCATCTCCGAGATATGCCAGAACCTGATCTCCTGTTTTTTCTCCGTAGGTACCATTAATCCACTTGAAATTTTTGACATCTGCCACAACCACATGAAACTTCTGGTCATTTTTTGACACGCATCAGTGTCTTTGCATGATGAAAAAATGCCTGGCGGATATAAAGTCCTGTCAGCTCATCGTATTCCAGTGCAGACAGAACAATCGCAGATTCCCAAGCTTGATTACACTATTGATCTTTCCCTTCACAATCCGGACATTGTAAGGCTTCCGGATAAAATCGACTGCCCCCAGTTCCAGACAGCGAACCTCATCTTCCGGACGGTTGCTCCTGTTATTACAATTACCGGAACAGAGGAAAGCATCATATCATCCCGGATTCTGTCCAGAAACTGAAATCCGTCGCAGATTGGCATACTTACATCCAGAAGCACTGCGGAAATATCACGGTAATTCTCTCCCAGCAGCTTCAGTCCCTCTTCTCCGTTAACTGCGGTCATAACTTCATAACTGTCTTCCAGAAGCTCTGCCAGAAGTTTCCGATTCAGCTCATTATCTTCTATTATAAGAAGCTTTCTTCTGGAGGACGGTCCCCCCGGTTCCAGAATGGATTCCATTTCACTGTGCTGAACATCCATATCTTCATTGGCAAAAGCCAGAACAATCGCTTCAAAATCATCTGCCTTCCCAATTCTTGCACATTTTACATAGTAATAATGTGTAATTCCGTCCCTTCTCACCCTATAGTGGATCATAAACTGGGAAACCTTTTTCAGACGCTGACAGATTTTGTCAAAATCCAGCATCTGCCTCATTCTGGTCTTATCCTCAGACGCAACATTATCTTCTATGTAAATGTCCACTACTTTTTCGTAAGGTCCTCACGGATCAGGCTTTCACTTACTCCACCAAGTACAGGATTATGAAAACGGAATACCTGTATTTCATGTGTGGCACAGTTTACAGAATAAATATTGCTGTAGTCCTTGCCCAGCACATTGATGATTCCCAGCAGCAGAGGATTCTCTCCATTATTGGTAATTCCTCTGTATGTTTCTTCTGTTGCTTCTGCCGCCGAAAATATCATCGCATGTCCCAGTTCTCCGGACTCCAGCTGAATTTCCACTGCATCAATGGATCTCAGAACCTTTTGCTTCGTTTCCAGATAGTTCTTCGGACCTTCAATACCGTTAACAACCGGGCATTCCGCACATGGATTCTCTTCATGCATCAGACATCGATAACACTTTTCTCCCTTTTTCAGCTCCGGGTATATAATTTCTGCCGCATGGTTATAGCTGACTATATTATAATCTGCATCTATTACATACATTCCCGACGCATTCTTGCCCACTTTTTTACACCTCCAGGACCCTTGTACTTTTCTGCTTCCGGTTCTCTCCTGTCCATACTGACAAAAAAAATGTTTCTGGGAAATTGACAGAGACTTCTGTCGTGACACCTCACAGATAGATCAAAATGGTCGCCAAAATTTCATAGTTATGCAATAATAATATACTCTTTTTACAACAATAGCAAACATTTTTTTCATATAGTTCTCCGTTTTTCCCATATTTTTCATATGATTCCAGCAGATTTTCGCAATCTGCTTCGCTGTCTGCTCAGCTTATATAGATGTAACCAGCAATCCTGCATTTAAAAGTGTTACAATTCCCGCAATCGTCCATAAGGTTACCTTTAATCTGGTACTGTTGGCATATTTTCCCATAACTCTGGTGGACGATGTAAGATATATCTGTGTAAAAACAGTGATGGGCAGCTGCATTCCCAGGAGCATCTGCGAATAGATCAGTCCATCAAAAGGTGAACGGACCAGAAGAATCAGCAGCGCAGCGGGAACCATTGTTATCAGTACACCCTGTCTGGTTTCTTTTGTACTGATATCATATGGTTTATTAAAAAATTCCCGAAAAAATAGTCCCGCCTGCCATTCCGGCTGTAATACTGGAAGAAAGACCTGCCAGAAGAAGTGCCAGGGCAAAAATCACAGAGGCTCCTTTGCCCAGAAGCGGAGTCAGCATATTTCCCGCCACAGACAGATCATTAACTGCGCCTTCCCCTTTTCTGTAAAAAGTCGCCGCTGCCATCAGAATCATTGCACTGTTGATCGCCCAGCCAATAATCATGGAAAAAAGCGTATCCTTAAACTCATATTTCAGCTGTTTCTGAATCACCTCTTCCTCTTCCAGATTCCACTGCCTGCTCTGAATTACTTCGGAATGAAGGAAAAGATTGTGCGGCATTACAACTGCTCCCAGGACACTCATAATCACAGGCATGGAATTTTCCGGGAAATATGGTTTCACCCATCCTGACACTGCCGCCGCCAGGTCAATATCTGATATCCCAATCTCAACCAGAAAAGAAAAACAAATCAAGAGAAACAAACAATAATAAATCAGTTTTCAATTTTTTTTTATAGGCATTTGTAAACTGGCATACCAGTACTGCCAGCAGTATCACCATACTTCCCACCCGGACAGGAATATGAAACAGCATCTCAAGAGCTATGGCACCTCCCAGGATTTCTGCCATGGCTGTCGCAACCGCTGCTGCCACCGCTGTCCAGAGTACTATATTTTTTACTGTTTTATTCATATAGCGGCTGGCGGCTTCCGAAATACAAAGGCCCGTAACAATTCCCAGATGAGCCGCATTATGCTGCAGAATAATCAGCATAACCGTAGACAATGTCACCATCCACAGAAGACTGTATCCATAGCCGAACCTGCAGCTATATTGGATGCCCAGTTTTCCCGGATCAATAAAATCCCACCTTACAAGCAGCCCCGGGTCTACATATTTCAGAAAATCAAGACTGTTTTTCCCCACTGATTTCAGATATTTTCCCATATGGCATGTCTACCTTTCTTTATGTTAGTTTTAACTAACTGCTTCAGACATACATTACCACATCCATTCCGTTTCGTCAATCCTGTATTTATTTCATCCGAAAAGACTTTCCTCTGACTGGTAAGTCTGCCAGCTCCGCCAGACGCCTGATCCCTGCATCTGCAATGGATACCGCACTTTCCACATGATTAAAATCTGTGGCACTGTAATCAAAAAGAATATTTCCCTGGGCCTCAAATTCCTCATCTCTCTCCCAGAAAAAGAATCTCATTGGCATGCATTCAAAAGCCCTGATTTCATAGCCCACATCTCCCTGTGGAAGTTCTTTTTCCTCCAAGTTTGCCAAAGGCCTCCCGAAGTTCTTTTTTCATGCCCGGAAAACGTAGCTCCAAACACATCCGTCTCCCCGACCTTATAGGCCGGAGCAAATGGTCTTGCATTGCGAAGATCTGCAAAAGGTACCCACTTATTCATAAAAAAAGCTCCTTCTTTTGCATATCCAAGAAGTGTATAGATATTCAGCATTTCCGTTGTATCTGGTTCCCGCTGGCCATCCATACTGCAGATCCTTCCATTTTTCAGGCTGATTCCGTATTTTCGCCCGAAATGGACCAACGTAAAAAAACCCTTTTCTTCTTTCAATTCCGGAACCCGCTTTCTTAAATTCTCCAGATCCATTTTCATGAATTTATCTGCCCAGTCTTCACATAGCTTTACATAGTTGGAAATTTTTTCATCTTTCATCTTATTTTCTCCCTCTGTTATTCCCAAATAGTTCTTCGCCGGATACTTTTGTCCGAATAAAATCTTTTTTTCAGAATACACTTTTTCCTCTTCTTACGCAAGCAAATCCGGATTCTGGATGTTTTTTCACCATTTTATCTGAATTTCAGGACCGGCTTTGACCGTTTCTTTCTATTCCGACAAATTACCTGTCAATTTTTTCAAATTTCGCACAAAATTTTAAACACAAAATAACGTTTTTTTGCACAAAAAACTGGATTTTCAATCCCAAAAGGTGTATAATATGAACAAAGTTTATTGTTTTTAAGTTAAAACACTTCTGACAATAAACAAGAAATGAAAGTGAGGATTCGCCATGAAACAAAACAGTATGTTAGCAATGATTCTGGCCGGCGGAAGAGGAAGTCGTCTTCACGAGTTGACGAATAAAGTTGCCAAGCCAGCCGTTGGTTATGGTGGTAAGTATCGCATCGTGGATTTTCCGCTCAGTAACTGTGCCAACAGCGGCATTGATGTCGTAGGTGTACTGACACAATATGAATCAGTTTTACTGAACAGCTATGTAGCAGCCGGTGGCCGCTGGGGCCTTGATGCCAAGGACAGCGGAGTTTATGTACTTCCTCCACGTGAGAAGGCTGATGCCGGTCTGGATGTATACCGTGGAACAGCTGATGCGATCTCTCAGAATATTGATTTCATCGACTCACAGAACCCGGAATACCTTCTGATCCTTTCCGGTGACCACATCTATAAGATGAATTATGCAAAGATGCTTGATGACCATATCCAGCATAAGGCAGATGCGACTATTGCAGTTATCGAGGTTCCCATGAAGGAAGCCAGCCGTTTCGGTATCATGAACACCGGTGAAGATGACCGCATCGTGGAATTTGAGGAGAAACCGGAACACCCGAAGAGCAATCTTGCCTCCATGGGTATCTACATATTCAACTGGAAGCTTCTGCGCAAGCTCCTGCTGGCAGATATCAAAAATCCGGATTCCAATCACGATTTCGGTAAAGACATCATCCCTACACTCCTTGCACAGGACAAGGCACTCTACGCCTACAAGTTCAAAGGCTACTGGAAGGATGTAGGAACCATCGATTCCCTCTGGGAAGCAAACATGGATCTTCTCAGTCCTAACAGTGAACTGGATCTTAACGATCCTACCTGGAAAATCTACACTGAGGATGCTACCTCTCTTCCACAGTATATCTGTGATACCGCTGTGATCAACACTGCTTTCATTACTCAGGGCTGTGTTGTAGAAGGTGAGATCACCAACTCCGTACTTTTCACAGGCGTCAAGGTCGGTCCTGGTGCCAAGATCATCGACAGTGTCCTGATGCCGGGTGTGTTGTTGAAGCAGGTGCCGTTGTCCAGCGTGCTCTCGTTGCAGACGGAGTCGTGATCGGTACCAATGCTCGTGTCGGTTCCAGGGACAGTGAGCACATTGAACTTGTATCAAAACGTGTAAAGGGGGCTGAGTAATATGTTTAAAGCATTTGGAATCGTGAATTCCTCAGAAAGAAATATCCATGTGGAGGGGCTTCAGGACTACCGTGCGATCGGCGCCTTTTTCATTTCTCGGAAGATATCGTGTCATCGACTTCCCGATCTCAAATATGACCAACAGCGGAATTGAGTACATTCAGGTCTATGTAAAGAACAAACCCCGTTCTCTTGTAGAACATCTCGGAACCGGACGTCACTATAACATCAACTCCAAGAGCGGTAATCTCCAACTCCTCTTTTTCAGAGCATTTCGGAGTCAACGATATCTATAACACCGATATCGACAACTACTACTCCAATCTGGAGTGCATCGAAGCAGTTCATTATCCGTATGTTGTTATCGCTCCGAATTACATGATCTACACCACCGACTATTCCAAGCTGATCGATGCCCATATCGAATCCGGTGCAGATGTGACCATGCTTTATCATTCCGTTGATAATGCCAAGGAGAACTATCTGAACTGCCACATCCTGAACCTGAACCGTCAGAAGGGTGTTCTCTCCATTGAGCACAACCACGGCAATGCAAAGAACCGCAACATTTTCATGGATACCTACGTAATGAGCAAGGAGCTTTTCATCAGCCTCATCCATAAGGCAAAAGAGATTTCCTCTCTTTATACCCTTGCAGACGTGATCAATGCCGGCTGCAGAGACGGTGAGCTGGATGTGCGTGGTATATCTCATCGCGGATATTTTGCATCGATCACTGATTTCAAGAGCTATCACGATGCAAATATGGATCTGATCGACTACAAAACTGCAACCGATCTTTTCCATGATAACTGGCCGATTTATACACGCACCAATAACTCCTGCCCGACCCATTATTTTGACACAGCTAATGTTTCCAACTCCGTTATCTCCAACGGCTCCATGATCGAGGGAACTGTAGAGAATTCCATTGTCGGACGTGGCTGTACCATCAAAAAGGGCGCTGTTATCAAGAACTGTGTAGTTCTTGCAGACTGCACCATCGGTGAGAATGTCCATATCGAAAATCTGGTCGTAGACAAGCATGCCAAGATCACACATGCCAAGGAGATCATCCGTCCTGCTGGTGAGCCTGGCTACATCAAACGTAACGATACACTGTAATATCATATAATAAGGCTCCGTTCCTGTGTTACGAACCGGAGGCCTTATTTATCTCTGCGCTCAGCTGAGCATATGAATCCATCATTTTCAGAACAGACTGGATCCATTTCAACGCATTATCTTTATTCTTCACATTACCCGGAAGGCAAATGCACACCGGATCATATCTCAGGCCAAATTCCTGAGCAACACTACTGCTGCCGTCAAGCTCCAGATGCTGATCATCCACAGCGCCCAGAGACTCAAACACCTCATCTCCAAACGTTTCCCTGAGATCTGCATACATTCCGCTGTCCTTCTCATGTTCATAGAGCTCCTTCGGCATGATCAGGACATCAACGGTAGCACTCTGGATTTCCGTCACATATGCGATCCTGGCATAGTAATCAAAATCCTCTCCTGTCTCGTCCGTCATCAGATTCTGTGCCACACTGACTTCTGCATATTTATCCTCTGTTCCCAGTGTCTTCAGAACATCCTCTTCCACCTTCTCTGAGTCATAATTCCCTGCATTCACCACCGCAATGGAAAGCACCGTCTTCATCTGTGCGTGCCGGTAAATATTCACTCCCAGACAGACTCCGCCGATGACAAGAAGCACGCACAGCATATGTATCTTATAATACATCCAGATATACTGAAGCTTCTTACCTGTTCCCATTCCCTTCAGTTTCTCTTTTTCGATCCGGCGGCGTTCCTTCTTCGTCAGATCTGTTTCGTTGGGCATCTCCGGATTCAGTACACTCTCATCGTGTCCGTCACTGCCGGCCTCCGCTCTGTTTTGTAAATCCATAAAAATCTCCTTTTTCTTTCATGTCTCAGTATTTTTTACCCTGAAGCGGGATATTCCAGTCGCTTTCCCCGCATCCTCCTGGTGGGTGCTGTGACTTATCAATAAAGGATATTTTAGCATATTTTGGTACAAAATCACAGCGCATAAATATGAAAATACCATAAACTCTTCTATTTCCGACAGATCCTCATTCCATATCCATACATTACCGCCACAGCAGTCACAAAAACACAGACCATCACCGGTCTCATCCACAGATATAAAAGATTTTTCTCAATTCCAACTGCCACAGCCACATCCTTCAGGATATCCGCCACACAGAGATGGAACAGATAAATAAAAAATGCATATTTCTGACCGATGGCTACCGGAAGCTCGGGCACTTTCCGATTTTTTTCCCATGATCGCAATGAGAAAAAAGGCCAACAGCCATAAATACTGAACCCAGAAACAATTCCAGTTTGCCAAAATACCGGTATTCCAGCAGACTTGCGATCCCGCCGCCAGCTGCCATGCCATACAAAAGAAACACTTTTTTTCCGGCAAACCAGGCTTCCAGCTTTTCCTGATGTCTGTGTATCAGATGTCCCAACATAAAAACGGAAATCCGGTAAACAGATAGTTTCGAAACTGCATAACACGGAAATGCTTTTCGGGAACAGGAAGGTCGAAAATTCCTCCATTCCGAAATGGATCAGAAGAAGCACCGGTATCAGAACATATGACTGCTTACAAATCCGGAATCTTGCTGCCAGGGCAAAAAGAAGATAACAATAGAGCAGTGCCGGGAGAAACCACAGATGCCATTTCACCTGAGAGCTGTTATTATATAGAAGAAACTGGCGAATATGTTCCCCCGAAACCAGGGCTTCCAGCCATTCCTTCTGGCTTGCTCCGTCGATGTGGTTCTGGATCAGCTCCCACAGACAGCAGACCGGAAATGCCACAAGCATCAGCTTCAGAACATGCCGGATCTTTTTTTCCGGTTCTTATAAATTCCGTATCATCGCCACGGAAACAAAAAAATATCCGGATACCATAAAAAAACACAGGTACTGCAAATCTGGCAAGTACATTGGCTATGATTCCGGCATTTCCCGGAAAATGGACGTGAAGAAGCACAACTGCATAAGCACAGATCGCCTTTTACCATATCCAGAGTACGGTTTCGCATAAAAAAATTACTCCTTTTTTATATCGAACGCTTATCCCGGAAATATGATTCCGGGGGTTCCTTTTTTTTCGAAACGATATACTAACAAACCAGCAGAATTTTGTCAATGTTGTTTTTCTCTTGTACGGCTTCCGGATCTGAATTATAATTCTTTTATGACTTCTATGACAGGATGTTTGTTATTTCCTCAGAAAGGATTCTATTTTTTATGAAAAAAGACGGCTACTATTCTTCCGGCGAATTTGCACGCATGGCACACGTAACTCTGCGTACTGTCCGCTATTATGATAAACAGGATATCCTGAAACCCTCTCTCGTCACCGAATCCGGCGCACGTTTATACAGATGAGGATTTTGCAAGGCTTCAGCAGATCCTCCTTCTGAAATACCTGGGCTTTTCCCTGGATGACATCCGTGAAATGACCATCGGTGATTCCGATTATCATTCATGCTGAATTCTCTGAATATCCAGCTTCGTCTGGTCCGTGACCGGATCGAACAGATGCAGCTGGTGGAAAAAGCGATCCAGGATACCGCACAGATGATAAAGGAACAGCACACCATTGACTGGAGCCAGATGCTGAACCTGATCCACCTGACCGGCATGGAAAAAAGCCTCAAGAATCAGTATCAGAATGCCACCAACATTTCCTCCAGGATCAACCTCCACAGCCTGTACTCCCAGAACAAACAGGGATGGTTTCCCTGGATCTTTGAGCAATGCCGGATCTCACCCGGTCTTCGTATTCTGGAGCTGGGCTGCGGGGACGGAACGTTATGGACCGACAACCTTTCCCTTCTGCCGGAGGATATCTCCATCACACTTTCCGATATTTCCAGCGGTATGCTCCGTGATGCCAGACGAGCCATCGGTTCCTCGGATACCCGGTTTGCATTCCGGGCCTTTGACTGCCGAAAAATCCCCTGTAAGGACGAAAGCTTTGATCTGGTGATCGCCAATCACGTGCTTTTTTACTGCGATGATATTCCCTCCGTCCTGAAGGAAGTCCGCCGTGTCCTCGCTCCCGGCGGAAGATTTCTCTGCAGTGCTTACGGAAAGGCACATATGCAGGAGGTCAGCCAGCTGGTGCAGGATTTTGATGAACGGATCGTGCTTTCCGCAGACCGGCTTTATGAACGGTTCGGACGTGAAAACGGCCAGAGTATCCTGGAGCCTTTTTTCCCAAAGGCTCAGTGGCTTTCTTATGAAGACTGCCTTCTGGTCCAGGATGCGGAGCCGCTGATCTCCTACGTCCTCTCCTGCCACGGCAACCAGAATCAGTATATATTGGACCGTTACAAGGAATTCCGGGCCTACACCGCCAGAAAAACTGCCAAAGGATTCCGCATTACCAAGGATGCCGGCGTATTTCTTTGTGAAAAATAGCCAAAAATAAAAATTATGAAAAAGCTCTTGAAGGTGACCTTGCGTCACCTTTTATAATACAGTTACAGTAACAAAGT
>ENA-OQAR01000527-OQAR01000527.1-human-gut-metagenome-genome-assembly--contig:-NODE-527-length-11611-cov-2.904127_pt1 | contig 11611 bp, 18 predicted proteins | sample MGYA00242738_ERZ504533 | MGnify/ENA primary metagenome ERZ504533 (study PRJEB26092, sample SAMD00036276) | human gut metagenome | host: Homo sapiens | study: EMG produced TPA metagenomics assembly of... | reverse complement strand
AATAAAATTTTTAAAATAAAATTTTAAAATAAACTTGCATTCCATGGGACGATATGTTATACTCATAAAGCTGTTTAATAGTAAATTCGTCAAATGAATACGAATAGAAAATAGAATCTTTACAGAGAGGTGAAAATCATGAGAGAAGGAATCCATCCTAATTATTATCAGGCAACTGTAACCTGCAACTGTGGTAACACATTCGTAACAGGATCTACAAAACAGGACATCCACGTAGAAATCTGCTCTAAATGTCATCCATTCTATACAGGTCAGCAGAAAGCAGCTCAGGCTCGTGGACGTATCGATAAGTTTAATAAGAAATACGGCCTGAACAAATAATCAGAATATAGTAAGAATTGAGAAGGTTGAGGTTGGGAAATCTCAGCCTTTCTTGTTTCTTTGGGAGAAATATAATGAAATCATCGAACATCGGCGGTCAGGCTGTAATGGAAGGCATTATGATGCGCCATAAGGATAAATATTCCATTGCTGTCCGAAGACCGGACAATGAGATTGAATTAAAAATAGAAGATTACAAATGTGTATTCGGAAATGCAAAATTTCTCAAATATCCACTGATTCGAGGTGTGGTAAGCTTCGTGGATTCTCTGGTGGTCGGCACAAAATGTCTGATGTATTCAGCGGAGATCGCAGGGGATGAGGAGGACGAAGAGGATAAGCAGAAGAATGCTGCTCTTTCAGAAGAGGAGCTTGCTGCAAAAAAGGCAAAAGAAGATAAGCAGTTCAAATGGCTGTTATATGTGACAGTTGCTGTCTCGATCGTGGTATCAGTTGCCGCCTTTATGTTGCTGCCATACGCCCTTGCAAGTCTTTGCAGAAGGTTGGCGCTTCGGAATTTGCAGTTACAATAGTTGAGGCATTTGTAAAGCTTGCATTGTTTATGGGATATATGCTTCTGATTTCCAGAATGAAGGATATTCAGAGAACATTTATGTATCATGGAGCAGAGCATAAGTGCATTAACTGCGTGGAACATGGACTGCCGCTTACGGTGGATAATGTTCTTGCAAGCTCCAGACTGCATAAGAGATGTGGAACCAGTTTTCTGTTTCTGGTTATGCTGGTCAGCATTTTTCTGCATTTTATTTTTGTATTTGGTTCCATTTTTACTGGGTGAGACTGTTTTGGAAGACTTCTTATGGTGCCGGTTGTAGCAGGAATATCTTTTGAGATTATTCAGTGGGCTGGAAGATCAGACAGCAAACTTGCTGACTTTTTCAGTAAACCGGGTCTGGCAATGCAGAAACTTACAACTAAGGAACCGACAGCAGATATGGCAGAGGTTGCGATCAGGGCTGTAGAGGCGGTTTTTGACTGGAAAGCATATCTGAAGGAAGAATTTGGAGTTGAAGCAGAACAATGAACGGAGAAACTCTGACAGGATTATTAAAAAAAAGGACAGATGATCCTTGCACAGGCGGGGATTAAGGAAGCCGGGCTGGATGCCTGGCTTCTCCTGGAATATGTCACAGGAAAAAGCCGGGCGTATTATTTTGCATACGGAGAAGAAAGTGTCACAGAAAGTGTTGCTGAAAGATATCTGGAACTGATCAGCAGACGTGCGGGACACATACCGCTGCAGCATCTGACGCATCAGGCTTTTTTTTATGGGGCATGAATTTTTATGTGGATAAGAATGTACTGGTACCCAGACAGGATACGGAAACACTTGTGGAGTCCGCTCTTGAATGCATGAAAGCTGTGAAAAATCCATATATTCTTGATATGTGTACAGGATCCGGCTGTATTCTTATCAGTATTCTGAAGGAGAGAGCTGATGCACACGGAACAGGCGTGGATCTGTCAGATGAGGCACTGAAAGTGGCTGTGCGGAATGCACGGACACTGGAAGTGGCAGAGCATGCGGAATTCGTACAGAGTAATCTGTTTTCTGAAATGCAGAACATTGTGTACGGAACAGAGTATATGAAAAGGACTGCTGTAAAAGATACTGTAAAAATGACAGACTGCGAAAATAGTAATAGAAATTATAGCAGAGCTTATGATATGATTATATCAAATCCGCCATATATTCCTACGGCGGAAATTGAAGATCTTATGGATGAAGTAAAATTGCATGATCCGCGTATGGCACTGGATGGTATGGAAGATGGACTTTATTTTTACAGGGCTATCACGAAACAGGCACAGGATCATCTTGTTCCGGGTGGCTGGCTTTTATATGAATCGGATGCAGCCAGGGAGAAGATGTGGCAGCTCTTTTGCGGAAATATAAATTTGAAGATATTGAGATAAGGCAGGATCTGGCCGGGTTAGACCGGGTGGTTCTGGGGCGAAAGAAATTACAGGAGGATAAATATGTTTGATAAATTAGACGATCTGCTCATTCGTTTTGAAGAGGTGCTTAATGAGCTTGGAGAGCCGGGAGTTACCGATAATCAGGAACATTTTCAGAAGCTGATGAAAGAGCAGAGCGATCTGCAGCCGATAGTAGATGCTTACCGGGAGTATAAGAAAAACAAAGAAACGATACAGGACAGTCTTTCCATGCTTGAGGAAGAGAAAGATGAAGATATGCGGGAAATGCTGAAGGAAGAACTGTCTGAGGCAAAGAAGAATGTAGAGGAACTGGAGCATGAACTTAAGATCCTTCTTCTTCCGAAAGATCCTAATGATAACAAGAACGTTATTGTGGAGATCCGTGCAGGTGCAGGTGGGGATGAAGCTGCCCTTTTTGCAGCAGAGATTTACCGTATGTATGTGAAATATGCAGAATCCCGCCGCTGGAAAACAGAAATGATGAGTCTCAATGAGAACGGAATCGGCGGATTTAAGGAAGTAACATTTATGATCACAGGTGCAGGTGCTTATTCCAGACTGAAATATGAAAGTGGTGTACATCGTGTACAGCGAGTTCCGGAAACAGAATCTGGCGGACGTATCCATACCTCTACCTGTACAGTTGCTATTATGCCGGAAGCAGAGGAAATCGATTTCCATCTGGATATGAATGACTGTAAATTCGATGTGTTCCGTGCATCCGGAAACGGTGGACAGTGTGTCAATACAACAGACTCTGCTGTGCGACTGACACATATTCCTACCGGAATCGTAATTTCCTGCCAGGATGAGAAGTCACAGCTTAAGAATAAAGATAAAGCACTGAAAGTTCTTCGCTCCCGTCTGTATGAGATGGAGCTTGCCAAACAGCATGATGCTGAGGCTGAGGCAAGAAGAAGCCAGATTGGAACAGGTGACCGTTCAGAGAAGATCAGAACTTATAATTTTCCACAGGGCCGTGTGACAGACCACAGAATCAAACTGACACTGCACAGACTGGAGAATGTTCTGAACGGGGATCTGGATGAGATCATTGACAGTCTGATCGCAGCAGATCAGGCAGCAAAATTAAGTATCTTCAGGATGCGGAATAGAATATTGCGGAGAGGGTATGTGACAGAAGATGACTGAAAAAGTATTGATATGAGAGAAGAATGTCAGGAGGAAAATATTTATGCAGAAAACAGCACTTGTAATTATGGCGGCAGGAATCGGAAGTCGTTTTGGAAAAGGAATCAAGCAGCTTGCACCGGTGGGAACATGTGGAGAGATTATTATGGATTATTCCATCCACGATGCGCTGGAAGCCGGATTTAACAAAGTAGTGTTTATTATCCGTAAAGATCTGGAAGAAGAGTTTCGCAGAGTGATCGGCGAGCGTATTGAGAAAATTACGGAAGTAGAATATGTATTCCAGGAGCTTGATGATCTGCCGGAGGGATTTACGAAACCGGCTGACCGCACGAAACCCTGGGGAACCGGACAGGCTGTACTTGCTGCAAAGAAGGTTCTGGATGAGCCATTTATTGTTATCAATGCAGATGATTATTATGGAAAAGAAGCTTATGTGAAGGTGCATGATTATCTTGTGCAGGAACAGCAAAAGGACGGAAAACTCCACATCTGCATGGCCGGTTTCAGGCTTGGAAATACATTGAGCGATAATGGAAGCGTTACCAGAGGAATCTGCCATATTGAGAATGGACAGCTTACAGGTGTGACAGAGACGCATGATATATTTAAGACTGCCACAGGTGCAGAGTCAAGAAATGCGGACGGAAGTGTGCAGGAACTGGATGTAAAGGATCTGGTGTCCATGAATATGTGGGGACTGACGCCGGACTTTATGGAGGTTCTCGAGAAAGGATTTGCAGAATTTCTCAGTGGACTCGCACCGGAAGATACAAAAAAGGAATATCTGCTTCCGGAGTTAGTTGACCATCTGATCAAAAATGAAAGTGCTGAAGTTGATGTCCTGGAGACAAAGGATACATGGTTTGGTGTAACCTATCAGGAAGATAAAGAAACAGTAATGAGTGCATTTAAAAATCTTACAGAAGCGGGTATATATCCTCAGGGACTTTATCAATAAGTTAAGCAGATATCCGCAGCTTTCGCAGGAAACATGCCTGATCTGATTAAAAGCAGTTTTGGGTGTAATTCGGGAAATACAGTATGCAGTGCAGAAACAGAGGATATTGTAAAAAGTAAAGGAGAGCAATTATGGGAAAATATTTTGGAACAGATGGATTTCGTGGAGAAGCAAATGTTAAACTGACAGTAGATCATGCATTTAAGGTGGGGGCGCTACGTAGGCTGGTATTATGGAAGAGACCATAAAGCTAAGATTGTTATTGGAAAAGATACAAGAAGAAGCAGTTATATGTTTGAATATGCACTTGTTGCAGGTCTGACAGCGTCCGGTGCAGATGTATATCTTCTTCATGTAACGACGACCCCAAGTGTTTCCTATGCAGTACGTACAGAGGATTTTGACTGTGGTATTATGATCTCCGCAAGCCATAATCCATTCTATGATAATGGTATCAAACTTCTCAATGGAAACGGACAGAAGATTGAAGCGGAAGTAGAAGCAAGGATTGAAGCATATCTGGATGGCCTGATCGAGGATCTTCCTCTGGCAACCAAAGAAGATATTGGACGCACTGTGGATTTTGCTTCAGGAAGAAATCGTTATATCGGACATCTGATCTCTATCCCAAGCAGGGATTTCAAAGGCATTAAAGTAGGGCTTGACTGTGCAAACGGAAGTTCTTCAGCTATTGCAAAGAGTGTATTTGAGGCACTTCAGGCAAAGACTTATGTGATCAATAACCAGCCGGATGGTACAAATATCAATACAAACTGTGGCTCTACCCATATTGAAGTCCTGCAGAAATATGTTGTGGACAATGGATTGGATATCGGTTTTGCTTATGATGGTGATGCAGATCGCTGTATTGCTGTTGACCATAAGGGAAATGTGGTCGACGGTGATAAGATTATGTATGTATGTGGAAAATATCTCAAGGAGCAGGGCAGATTAAAAGATGATACAGTAGTAACCACTGTTATGTCAAACCTCGGTCTGTACAAATCTCTGGAGAGAGAGGGTATGAAATATGAGCAGACTGCAGTAGGAGATAAATATGTGGCAGAGAATATGATGGAGAATGGATACAGTCTTGGCGGTGAGCAGTCCGGACATATTATTTTCAGCCGTTACGCTGCAACAGGTGATGGAATCCTTACTTCTCTCATGGTAATGGAAGCGTGTGTAGAGAAGAAAGCAACTCTGTGTGATCTGGCAAGGGAAATGAAGGTTTATCCACAGCTTCTCAGAAATGTCCGGGTGGCAGACAAGAAGACTGCGAGAGAGAATCCGAAGGTAGTTGCTGCTGTAGAGGAAGTTGCAAAGAAACTGGGAAGTGATGGGCGTATTCTGGTACGCGAGAGTGGCACAGAGCCATTGATTCGTGTTATGGTAGAAGCCGGAACAGATGAACTCTGCCTTGAGAATGTTGATCATGTAGTAAAGGTAATGGAATCCGAAGGATTGCTCATTGACTGATTTACTGGCAAAGGAATTACATGTATAATAGAAAAAAAAGATTATTTCTGACTGCTGTCTGCTTAAGCCTTGGACTTCTGACAGGCTGTAATGTGGGAGATACGAAGAATTATAAACAGGCTGCACAGGATCTGGAACAGGGAAATTATGAGGCAGCACTTGAAGAATACGAGACAGCAATTTCTGAAGGAGTGAAGCCTGCACAGTCGTACAGAGGTGCAGGCGTAGTAAAACTCAAGCTTGGAAACTATGAAGAAGCCATAACATATTTCAATGATGCGCTTAAATGTGACAAAGTTGGCAAAGCATTAAAGAAAGATATTCTGTCGTATAGGGCTGTGGCTTATCTCAAAGTAAAGGATTATGAGGCAGCGCTGGAAGACTGCCAGACTCTGGCAGAAAACTATAAAATGGATGCGGATCTGTACTTCCTTACGGGAGAAACAGCATTGGCCATGGATTCCTATGAGGAAGCTTCTGCTAATTTTGAACAGGCCTACGGCGAAGATGCAACTTATGACAGAGCTATCCAGATCTACGGGGCATATCTGAACAGGGATATGGAAGCAGACGGAACCCGTTATCTGGAAGCTGCTTTGTCAGGAACTGCAAAAAATGCAGAGGATCATTGTGACCGCGGCAGAGTTTATTATTATATGGATGATTATGAAAATGCTGAAAGTGAACTGAAACAGGCCATAGACGGCGATAATACGGAGGCACTGGTTCTGCTTGGTATGGTATATATGGATAAAGGAGACAGCGCAAAATGCAAAAGCAACGTTTCAGCAGTATGTATCACAGGCAGAAAACGGAGCCAAAGGATTTAACGGACTTGCACTGTGTGATATAGAGGATGGGGATTATGACAGTGCCCTTTCTGATATAGAAAGCGGAATCCATGTGGCAGGAGCGGAGGATATGCAGAGTCTGCTGTTTAATGAGATCGTAGTCTATGAGAAGAAACTGGATTTTCAGACTGCTTTGCAGAAAGCACAGGAATATCTGGAATTATACCCGGAAGATAAAACTGTTAAGAAGGAACTTGCATTTCTTAAAACGCGTGTGTAATATCTATCTGACTGAGGAGAATTTATGGAAGAATTTGGAAGCTTGAAGAACGGGTGGTTCTTGTGGGAGTGCAGACGGATGATCATGATAATGTGGAAGAATCCCTGGATGAACTGAAGGAGCTTGCATCAACTGCGGGAGCTGTTACAGTGGGAAGAATCATTCAGAATCGTGAGTCTGTGCATCCCGGAACTTATATTGGAAAAGGAAAGATAGAGGAAGTACGTGCACTGGTATATGCTATGGATGCAACCGGAATTATCTGTGATGACGAACTTTCTCCTGCACAGCTGAATAATCTGGAGCGGGAACTGGACTGTAAGGTGATGGACAGGACATTATTGATTCTGGACATTTTTGCAGCGAGAGCTATAACCAGTGAGGGTAAAATACAGGTAGAGCTTGCACAGCTTCGCTACAGATCTGCCCGTCTGGTCGGTCTCAGGGAATCTCTTTCCCGTCTGGGAGGTGGAATCGGAACCAGAGGTCCGGGAGAGAAAAAGCTGGAGACAGACCGTCGTCTTATCCGTACAAGGATCTCTGCTTTGAAGCAGGAATTATCCCAGGTGGAGAAACACAGGGAACTGATCCGTTCCAGCCGGGCCAGAGGCAATATGAAGACTGCTGCGATCGTAGGATATACAAATGCGGGAAAATCTACGCTGCTGAACACACTGACAGGCTCAGAGGTTTTATCAGAGGATAAACTGTTTGCTACACTGGATCCAACTACCAGACTTTTAAATTTGAAGGACGGACAGCAGATTCTTCTCACAGATACGGTTGGATTTATCCATAAGCTTCCGCATCATCTGGTCGAAGCATTCAAGAGCACATTGGAAGAGGCCAAATATGCAGATTATATTATCCATGTGGTAGATTCTTCTAATCCGCAGGCAGAGATGCAGATGCATGTGGTATATGAGACATTAAAAGAACTGGGAGTGATGGGAAAGAAGATCATCACACTCTTTAATAAGCAGGATGCGCCGGGGTCATGCGTACTGCGAGATTTTAAATCGGACTATACGCTGAAGGTCTCTGCAAAGACAGGCGAGGGTCTTGCAGATCTGAATGATCTTCTGGAGAAGCTTCTTGCTGAAGAACAGATTTATGTGGAACGCCTTTTCCCTTATCAGGAAGCAGGGAAAATCCAGCTGATCCGCGAATATGGGCAGCTTATCTCAGAGGAATACACAGAGGAAGGGATTGCTGTGAAAGCAAGGGTGCCGAAAGAAATTTACGCCAGAGTTGTATAAAAAAATATTTTGGAAATAAGAAAAATACCATATATTGTGCCTTTTGTGAAGATAAGGAACATTATGTGGTATTTTTGCGTGTTGACGAACCGGTGAGACTCTGATACAATGAACCTACAGCGTTTGCCGGGATGAATATGGCAAACGGAAAGTTACTGTTCGCCGGTAATATCCCGCGAAGTGTATTGCTGAGAACGGAATGAACAGTAACGACAGAAATATCTCCGGTAAGAATATGCAGGAGAAACAGATGAACAAGAGAAAATGGGGGCATTAGATATGTTTCAGGTAGTAAAAACGTGATGGCGAAGTGGATGAGTTTAAAATCGGCAAGATCACAGCGGCTATCCATAAAGCCTTTGATGCAAAAGAGAAAAATTATAGCGAAGAGATGATCGATCTCTTAGGGCTACGTGTTACTTCTGATTTTCAGAAAAAGATTACAGATAATAAGATTACAGTAGAAGAAATTCAGGACAGTGTGGAGAATGTGCTGATCCAGGCCGGATATGCAGATGTGGCAAAAGCTACATTCTTTACCGCAAGCAGAGGGAAAAGGTTCGCAACATGAAGTCAACGATCCTGGATTACAAAGAAATCGTAAACAGTTATGTGAAGGTTGAGGACTGGCGTGTAAAGGAGAACTCCACAGTTACTTATTCAGTTGGAGGTCTGATCTTAAGCAACTCCGGTGCAGTTACTGCAAATTACTGGCTGTCTGAGATTTATGACAATGAAATCGCAGATGCACACAGAAATGCAGATATTCATATTCATGACTTGTCCATGCTGACCGGATATTGTGCAGGATGGTCACTGAAACAGCTGATCCAGGAGGGACTTGGCGGTATTGAAGGCAAGATCACATCTTCACCTGCAAAGCATCTGAGTGTTCTCTGCAATCAGATGGTAAACTTTCTTGGGATTATGCAGAATGAATGGGCCGGAGCGCAGGCTTTCTCATCCTTTGATACTTATCTGGCACCTTTTTGTCAAGGCAGATAATTTAAGCTATCCGGAAGTGAAGAAATGTATTGAGTCTTTTTATTTATGGAGTCAATACCCCAAGCAGATGGGGAACACAGGCACCTTTCTCCAACATTACGCTGGACTGGACAGTACCGGATGATCTTGCAGAGCTTCCGGCTATCGTAGGCGGAAAGAATATGGATTTCAAGTACAAAGACTGCAAAAAAAGAGATGGATATGATCAATAAGGCATTTATTGAGACCATGATCGAGGGGGATGCCAACGGACGCGGGTTCCAGTATCCTATTCCGACCTATTCCATAACAAATGAGTTTGACTGGTCTGATACAGAGAATAACCGCCTTCTTTTTGAGATGACATCCAAATATGGAACACCGTATTTCTCAAACTATATTAACAGTGATATGAAACCAAGTGATATCCGTAGTATGTGCTGCCGTCTGCGTCTGGATCTGAGAGAACTCCGCAAGAAGAGCGGTGGTTTCTTCGGATCAGGAGAGAGTACCGGTTCTGTGGGGGTAGTAACTATAAATATGCCGCGTATCGCATATCTTTCCAAGACACCGGAAGAGTTTTACAATCGTCTGGATCGCTTAATGGATATTTCCGCACGTTCTCTGCATATTAAACGTGAAGTAATTGGTAAGCTGCTGGATGAGGGATTATATCCTTATACAAAGAGATATCTTGGAAGTTTTTCCAATCATTTCTCTACCATTGGACTGGTGGGAATGAACGAGGTTGGTCTGAATGCCCGCTGGCTGGGAAAAGATATGTCTGATGAGCGTACGCAGAGGTTTACAAAAAGAGGTTCTTCTTCATATGCGGGAACGTCTGTCCGATTATCAGGAGAAGTACGAAGGAGAACTGTTTAATCTTGAGGCAACTCCTGCTGAATCTACTGCCTATCGTCTGGCCAAACATGACAGAAAACGCTGGCCGGATATTAAGACTGCAGGCAAGGAAGGGGATACTCCTTATTATACAAACAGTTCTCATCTTCCGGTTGAATATACCACAGATATTTTTGATGCACTGGATATTCAGGATGATCTGCAGACGCTTTATACATCAGGTACTGTATTCCATGCATTTATCGGTGAGAAGCTTCCTGACTGGAAAGCAGCAGCAGCACTGGTACGTAAGATCGCAGAGAATTATAAACTGCCGTATTATACGATTTCGCCGACCTATTCTGTATGTAAGGAACATGGCTACATCAGCGGAGAGCATTTCACTTGTCCGAAATGTGGTAAGAAGGCGGAGGTTTACAGTCGTATCACAAGGATATTTACAGACCTGTACAGAACTGGAATGACGGTAAAGCACAGGAGTATAAGAACCGTACGCTTTATGATGTGATGCATTCAGATATCAGAAAAATACAGCCGGTTCATGCCAGTGTAGTTACTGTGACTAAGGATGATGTGAAGATAGAACCTGTGGCATCACATAAATACCTGTTTACAACCAGTACTTGTCCGAACTGCAGAGTGGCGAAGAAGATACTGGAAGGCAGGGAGTTCGAGATTATTGATGCGGAGAAGAATCCGGAGATGGTGAAGGAGTTTGGAATTATGCAGGCTCCGACTCTGGTGATCACAGACGGTGAGCATATGACGAAATATGTAAATACATCCAATATTAAGAAATATGTGGATGAGGGATTATAAAGATACTGAGAGAGTTGACCGGAGGATAAAAAGAGATGATCAAACAGAATGTTGTATTTGTGGAAAATAAAAGCAGGAAGTCTGAAAAGAGTGACAGGGATACTTGCAGATAACGGGATTAATATTTATGGATTTGCATGCTTCGATGCACCGGAGTTTGCAATCTTCCGTATGATCTGCAACGATCCGGATAAAGCGGAAATTGTTTTAAACAGGAGTGGATATATGAATCGTATTACACAGGCGATCGTAGTTGATATGAAAGATCAGGTAGGCGGTCTGGATGAACTCCTGAAAGTAGCATCAGACAGTAATGTAAGTCTTGACTATATTTATACTTCTTTCCACAGAAAAGATCTCATACCTGTAGTAATTCTTCAGACGGAGGATGGTGCAGTGACAGAATGCATTCTTAAGAATAATGGATTTAATGTATTTACTTCAGCAGAAGAACTGGAAAAATAAATACTGTATAAGACAGTGAGAGAATCACAGGACTGGGGATGGGTTCTGTGATTTTTTTGTATATTCATATAGGAAAGTTGAATACATCTTGACTATATGACTAGGAATACTATATAATAAAAAGAAAACAATGATAATCCGACGAAAATTTTGATTAGGAGGTTTTGAAAAATGCAGATTTCTACAAAAGGAAGATATGCTCTGAGACTTATGCTTGATCTTGCAGTTCATAATACAGGAGAACTGGTCAAGATCA
>ENA-OQAR01000526-OQAR01000526.1-human-gut-metagenome-genome-assembly--contig:-NODE-526-length-11619-cov-4.119039_pt1 | contig 11619 bp, 13 predicted proteins | sample MGYA00242738_ERZ504533 | MGnify/ENA primary metagenome ERZ504533 (study PRJEB26092, sample SAMD00036276) | human gut metagenome | host: Homo sapiens | study: EMG produced TPA metagenomics assembly of... | reverse complement strand
CGGATGCCGCTTTTCAGCTGGCCGCCGATCTGCATGATGCAGACGGTGCCATGGGCGCGGGTAAAGGCGTTTTCGCGCTCTTTGGGGGTCAGGTCGGGGTACAGGTCTTCCAGCTCCTGGGTGGTGATAAAGGTCGGCTCACGGGTCAGGCGGATGGCTTTCAGCTCCGGGAACTTCCAGCGCAGCTCGTCCGCAGTGGAGCAAACGGCATCCACAATATCGCGCACGGTTTCCTGCAAAAAGGGCAGGGTGCGGTCCTTCGCGGTGATGACCTTCTCCCAGTCCCACTGGTCTACATAAATGCTGTGCAGGTTGTCAAGCTCTTCGTCGCGGCGGATGGCGTTCATGTCGGTCACAAGGCCCTGGCCGGGGCGGAACCCATACTCAGCAAGGGCATAGCGCTTCCATTTGGCCAGGCTGTGCACAACTTCAGCGCGCTCATCCAGGCAGGGTACATCAAAGCTGACGGGGCGCTCCACGCCGTTCAGATCATCGTTCAGGCCGCTGCCGTTCAAAACAAACAGCGGGGCGGTAACGCGCTTCAGGTGCAGGGCGGCACACAGCTTTTCCTGAAAGATGGTTTTAATGATGCCGATGGCCCGCTGGGTATCGTACAGGCCCAAAAGATCATGATAGTTTTTGGGAATGGACGTTTTGGACATAAATATTCCTCTTTTCCTCTCTACTTGCAGGGCAGCGTATGACTGCACCTTGAGCCGGAACGCCAGGCTGTGACAAATTCCGGCAAATTACACCGCATTTATTATAATCCCTGCGTCCGTCTGCGTCAAACAAAATTCGCCGATGACGTACAGGATATACAGCAAAACTAAACATAACGGCCCGCACTGCATTTGCAGCCGGGCCATTTGATATTTAGGGCAATACCGCATAATTCTAAGTGCCGATACGGCGAGCGAGGTGCGGCAGATGCTAAGCCAAAAGCGCAGATAATACTTTGTGTATTATCGAGTATTTTGGCAACGCAGATGCCGTGCCGCAGCCGTCGGAGCGGTGCTTAAGCCGTAAGGCGGGAATTGTGCGGTGTTGCCTTCGTTGGGGTTATGCAGCGGGGCAGGCGTTACGCTTTGGCAAACTGGCTTGCATACAGGTTGGCGTAAAAGCCGCCCCTGGCCAGCAACTCCTCGTGGGTGCCGCGCTCAATAATGTTGCCGGCTTTCATCACAAGGATCTGATCGGCGTTTTTGATGGTGGAAAGGCGGTGCGCCACAATAAAGCTGGTGCGGCCTTTCATCAGTTCCTCAAAGGCATCCTGAACCAGCACTTCGGTACGGGTATCAATGCTGGAGGTTGCTTCGTCCAGAATCAGGATGGGCGGCTTGCGCAGCATAACACGGGCAATGCAAAGCAGCTGCTTCTGGCCTTGGCTGATGTTGCCGCCGTCCTCGGCAATTACGGTATCATAGCCTGGGGCAGGCGGCAGATAAAGCTGTGGGCGCGGGCACGCTTGGCGGCGTCGATGATCTCCTCGCGGGTGGCGTCCGGCTTGCCGTAAGCAATGTTATCTGCCACAGTACCGGCTTTCAGCCAGGTTTCCTGCAAGACCATACCCAGGTTGCCGCGCAGCAATCCCGCGTTACGGTGTCAATGGGGTGGCCGTCCACCTTCAGGATGCCGCCGTTGATCTCGTAAAAGCGCATCAGCAGGTTGACCAGGGTGGTTTTGCCGCAGCCGGTGGGGCCAACCAGGGCGATGCGCTGGCCGGGCCGAACGCGCAGGTTCATGTCTTCAATCAAGGGCACATCCGGCACATAGCGGAACTTGACATGCTCAAACTCCACACTGCCCGCACCGTGGGGCAGGGTAACGGCATCGGGGGCATCGGGCAGGATGGGGTCTTCGTCAATAAAGTCGAACACACGCTGCGCACAGGCCAGGGCGTTCTGCAGCTCGGTCATAACGCCGGAAATATCATTGAACGGCTTGGTGTATTGGTTGGCATAGTTCAGCAGAACCGAAAGCTCGCCGACCGTAATGCCGCCGCCAATGGCAACCAGCGCGCCCACCACGCCGACCGCCGCATACACCAGCGCGTTGACAAAGCGGGTGGCAGGGTTGGTGATGGAGGAAAAGAAGGTGGCCTTTACGCCGCAGACCTGCAGATCTGCGTTGATCTTGTCAAAGCGCTCCTCGGCGCGGCTTTCGTAACCGAAGGCGCGGACAAGATGCTCGTTGCCGATCAGCTCGTCCACCAGGCCGGTCAGCTCGGCGCGGGTCTCGCTCTGTACGCGGAACATATCATAGGTATGCTCCGCAATGAACTTTGCCACAAAGATGGAAAGCGGGGTGAGAACCACAACGATCAGGGTAATACGCCAGTCAATGGAAAGCATAAAGCCCAAAGTGCCCACAATGGTCAGAATGCCGGTGAACAGCTGGGTAAAGCCCATCAACAGGCCGTCACTGAACTGCTCCACATCGGTGTTGATGCGGCTGATGGCGTCGCCGGGCTTGTGGGCATCCATATAGCTCAGGGGTAAAATCTCCATGTGCTGGAACGCCTGCACGCGGATGTCGCGCACCACCTGGAAGGTGATGCGGTTGTTCACCATGTTCATCAGCCACTGGCAGATGGAGGTAACACACACGGTAACGCCAAACTGGATGGCAATCTTGCCCAGGGCAGGGAAGTTGACATTGCCCTGGCCCACAATCAGGTCCACGCCGCGGCCCGAAAGAATGGGGGCGTACAGCGTGGTAAGAACGGTAACGGCGGCAAGCAGCAGGGTGAACAGCACCAAACCGTGGTACGGCTGGATCAGCTTTAACACGCGCTGAATGGTGCCTTTACTGCCCCGCAGGGAAACACGCTTTTTCTTTGCATTGCTCATAGGGTCTTTTCCACCTCCTCGCGGCTCAGCTGGCTCAGGCAGATCTCGCGGTAAACATCGCAGGTTTTCAGCAGGTTGGTATGGGTGCCGCTGCCCACCAGATTGCCATCATCCAGCACCAGAATGCGGTCCGCACGCTGCACAGCGGAAGCACGCTGGGAAACAATAAATACCGTCATGCCATGGGTCTGCTCTTTCAGCGCTTTGCGCAAAGCAGCGTCCGTGGCAAAGTCAAGCGCGGAGGAACTGTCGTCCAAAATCAGTACCTGGGGGTGAGGCACCAGCGCGCGGGCAATGGTCAGGCGCTGGCGCTGGCCGCCGCTGAAATTGCGCCCGGCGGTCTCCACCGGTTCATCCAGCCCTTTGGGCTTGCCGCGCACAAAGTCCGCCGCCTGGGCAATCTCCAGGGCCTGCCAGATCTGCTCATCGGTGGCATCGGGGCAGGCCCATTGCATATTGTCCCGGATGGTGCCGGTAAACAGCACGGCGCGCTGCGGCACAATGCCGATCATCTGGCGCAGCTGGGCAAAGCCGTACTGCTGCACGGCATGGCCAAACAGTTCAACGCTGCCGCTGGTGCAGTCATAAAAACGGGGAATCAGGTTGATCAGGGTGGATTTGCCGCTGCCCGTGCCGCCGATCACGCCGATGGTCTGGCCGTTCTGGGCGGCAAAGCTGATGTCCGTCAGGCTGGGGGCACCGGCACCGTGGTAGGTAAAGCCCACATGGTCAAATGCAACGCCGGGGCGCCCGCTGCCGGGGCAAGGGCGGCCGCGGCGGGGTCGGTCATCGTGGATTTGGTGTTCAGAATCTCCGAAACACGGATGCCGCTGGCCAGTGCGCGGGTGACAGAAACCACCAGATCGGCAATGCGCAGCAGGTTGATAAGGATCTGGTTCATATAGTTGATTAGGGCAATGATCTCGCCCTGGGTCAGCGCGCCGCTGTTTACCTGCAGCCCGCCGCGCATCAGGATGGCGATCACGCCCAGGTTGACGATGAGATAGGTCAGCGGGGTCATCAAAGCGGAAATGCGCCCGGCGGTCAGCTGGAAAGTTTTCAGTTTGTCGTTCACGGCGGTAAAATCCGCAATTTCGTCATCCTGCCGTGCAAAGGCGCGCACCACGCGGGCACCCACATAATTTTCGCGGGTCAGCAGGGTCACTTTGTCCAGCGTATTCTGGGCGGCGCGGTACTGGGCACCGTCACCCGCATGATCAGCCAGACCACCAGCGAGATGGCCAGCGTGACCAGCACGAACCAGAACCCCATGGTGGGGCTGATGACAAACGCCAGAATCAGCGCGCCGATGACAATAAACGGGCAGCGCAGCAAAAGGCGCAGCGTCATGTTTACGCCGTTTTGCAGCTGGTTCACATCGCTGGTGATGCGGGTGACCAGCGTGGGCGTGCCGATGCCGTCCAGCTCCGTGTAAGAGAGGGTATCAATGTGGCGGAACAGCGCCCCGCGCAGCGCCGTGCCATAGCCCAGCGCGGCCTTGGCGGCAAAATACTGCGCCGTCAGGCTGGATGCCATACCCACAACCGCAAGCAGCACCATCAAGCCGCACTGCTTGCCAATATAAGCCAAATCCCCGTTTTTGATGCCCACATCAATGATGTTGGCCACCACAAGGGGAACCAACAGCTCAAAGCAGGCTTCCAGCATTTTGAACAGCGGGGCAAGGATGGATTCTTTCTCGTATCCTTTCAAAAACCGCAGCATGTTCCGCATGAACGCACCAACCTTTTTGTAATATCAAATTATATGCCTAAGGCAACACCGCACAATTTCCGCCTTGCGGCTTAAGCACCGCTCCGGCGGCTGCGGCACTTAGAATTATGCGGTATTGCCCTAAAACAGAGCATACTTTTTTAATCATACAACAGATGCGTCTAAATGCCAAGTTGAAAAACGCAATACAACCAATGAAACCAATATTTTTTGCGGCCAGCCACAAAAACAGGCCGGATGGCAGCGCCTTGCCCGGTTTCGATGATTATTTGCACCCTGCCCGCCTATACTTGCAGTGGGGTAACCCGCAACGCTGCAACATGTAGGAGGGCAGAGGTCACTATGTTTTATTATCATAAAGGTTTAACCCGCGCCGCACGGCGCACCGTCGCCACCGCGATCACCATCGCAGGCCGGCAGGGGTGTACGGCGGTGGATACCGGGCACCTGCTGCTTGCCATGCTGCAAACCGGGCGGGGCACTGCGGTGGAGTTTCTGCGCCGCAAACAGATCACAGTAACGGCACTTTCGGCCTGTGCCTCCCAGCGGGCCTGCACGGGCCGCCCGCTGCACCTGCGCGGCCGGGACCTTGCGCCCGAAAGCCGCAAGGCGCTGGAATTCGCTGTTCTGGGGGCCCATGCTGCCCGCGTGAACAAAGCGGAGAACGAACACCTGCTCTGTGCCATGCTGGAAGATACCGCCTGCACGGCCAGCGTGTGGCTGGCGGGCCTTGGGCTGGAAGTTCCACGCGCCGCGCGGGAATGCCGCCAGCTTTCCGGTCAGCTGGTTTTGCCCAGCAGCCCCCGCATGAGCAGTACCCGCGGCAGCCGCCCCAGTGAGAAATATGGCCGTGACCTGACCCGCCTTGCGCAGGAAGGCCAGCTGGACCCCGTACTTTGCCGGGATGATGAGCTGGAACGCATGATCGAAATTTTGTGCCGCCGCCAAAAAGAATAACCCATGCCTTTTGGGGGAGCCGGGCGTGGGCAAAAGCGCCCTGGCCGAAGCCCTGGCCCAGCGCATTGCCGCCGGGCAGGTAACGCCCAGCTTAAAGGGCAAGCGGGTGCTGGCGCTGGATATGGCGTCCATGGTGGCGGGGCACCAAGTACCGCGGCGATTTTGAGGAGCGGTTCAAAAACCTGCTGGAAGAGCTTTACCGCGACCGTTCCACCATTCTGTTTATTGACGAGATCCATGTGATCGCCGGGGCCGGTGCGGCGGAAGGCGCAATCGATGCGGCCAGTATCTTAAAGCCGATGCTGGCCCGCGGGGAAATCCAGCTCATCGGTGCGACCACACCGGAGGAATACCGCAAGACCATCCAGAAGGACTCCGCCCTTGACCGCCGCTTTGGCATGGTGAATATTGAGGAACCGGCCCCACAGCAGGCAGAAAAAATTTTAACCGCCTGATGCCCCGGTATGAGCGCTACCACGGGGTGCGCATCCCGCAGGAGGCGATTCGCGCCGCGGTGGAGCTGAGCGTGCGCTACCTGCCGGGGCGCTACCTGCCGGACAAGGCCATTGACCTGTTGGACGAAGCCGCCGCGGCGCTGCGGATTTCAGGCGGGGAGCAATCCATGCTGCCAGGCAGCAAAATGCCGGTGCTGACCTCGGCGGAAATTGCCAAGGTGGTGGGCAAGGCCAGCGGCGTGCCCGCCGAGCGGGTAGGGGAGGCGGAGCGTGTGCGCCTGGACCAGCTGGAAGCCCGCCTTGCCGCGCAGGTGATTGGTCAGCCGCGCGCGGTGCATGCCGTGGCGGCGGCTATCCGGCGCAGCCGCACCGGCCTGCGGGAAGCTGGCCGCCCCATTGGCGCAATGCTGTTTTAGGTCCCACCGGCGTAGGCAAACCCAACTGGCCCGTACCCTGGCCCAAAGCTGGTTTGGCAGCGAAAAAGCCCTGCTGCGGTTTGATATGAGCGAATATATGGAGCAGCACACGGTGCACGGCTGATCGGCGCACCGCCGGGCTATGTGGGGCACGATGAGGGCGGCCAGCTGACCGAAGCCGTGCGCCGCCGCCCCTACAGCGTGGTGCTGTTTGATGAAATTGAAAAGGCCCACAGCGATATCCAGAATATTCTGCTGCAGATTTTGGAAGATGGCACCCTGACCGATGCCCAGGGGCGCAAGGCGGATTTTCCAACACGATCATTCTGCTCACCTCCAACCTGGGGGCGCGCTGCCTGGCGGGGCAGGCCAGCCCGCTGGGCTTCGGCGCTGCCGCCGAAGAAACCGCCCGCCGCGGCAAAAAGGCATTACAGGAAGCCAAAGATTATTTCCGCCCGGAGCTGATGGGCCGCCTGGACGATGTGGTACTGTTCGACCCGCTTGGCCCCGCCCAGCTGGCCGCGATCGCGGATCGCCTGCTCTGCGAGCTGGAAGAACGCGCCGCCCGCCAGGGCTACACCCTGCGCCATACCCCGGCGGCTGCCGCGGCGCTGGCAGGTGATACCGTACCCGCCTATGGTGCGCGGGAGCTGCGCCGCAAGGTGAGCCGCGCCGTGGAGCAGGCCCTGGCCGACCGCATTGCCGCCGGTACCGCCCGCCCCGGCGTGTTGTTTGTGGCGGATGCCGCTCCGGACGGACACATTACCCTGACAATGGGGGATGTGGCGGCGTGCGCATCGTGAGAGAGTGGAGAGTGGGTAGTGGTCAGTGGACAGGGAGCAGTGCAGGCAGCCCGGCGGGCCGATGGCGAGCATCGGCCCCTACAAATGGGGGGTTAGGGCGGTTGGCCTCCGAAACGCGCTGCGGGCGCAGCGCCCTACGGATATTTTGCAAGTTAGCAATGCGCCCCAAAACATTCTGTAGGGAACGGTCTTGACCGTTCCGGAACGCTGCAAATATTGGAAACCAAAAACACGAAGAAAAAACGCCTTAAGGCAATACCGCATAATTCTAAGTGCCGCAGCCGCCGGAGCGGTGCTTAAGCCGTAAGGCGGGAATTGTGCGGTGTTGCCTTAAATGCAATCCAAAAATAAAAACGGAATACACCAACAAAAAATCTGCCCGCTTCCCCGCATCATACAGGGGAAACAGGCAGATATTATTATTTTGTGGGATAATAGCGTCTATATAGCGATAACGGTATGGTGGCGCAGCATAAATTTTACGCCTTGCCCACCATCATATCACAGGCTTTGTACAGATCGCCGCAGCTCATGCAAACCACAAGGTCGCCTTCGCGGGCGTTCTGCTTGACCCAGTTGGCAGCGCTTTCCAGCCCGTCAACCACAATGCTGCCGGGAATCTTGGCAGCCAGGTCCTCGCTCTTCACACTGCCGTCGTCAACCTCGCGGCTGCCCATGATCGGCAGCAGCACGCACTGGTCGGCCTGGCGCAGCACGGCAGCAAAGTCATCCATCAGGGCCTTGGTGCGGCTGTAGGTGAACGGCTGGTGCACAGCGATAATGCGCTTGTAGCCCATCTTTTTGGCGGTTGCCATGGTGGCGGCAAGCTCGGTGGGGTGGTGGGCATAATCATCTACCACGGGGGCACCGTTGCATTCGCCCTTAATCTCAAACCGGCGGCCGGTGCCGTGAAACTCTGCCGCGGCGCGCTCGGCATCGGCGGGCTGCAGGCCCAGCGGGCGCGCGCAGCAGCACATGGCCAGCGCATTGTAAATGTTGTGGTAGCCCGGAACACCCAGCTTGATGTGGGCAAACTGCTCGCCAAGCTCCAGAACGTCAAATTCATAGAAACCGGGGCGGTATTCCTGAATGTTCACTGCGCGGAAGCGGGCTTCCTCATTGATGCCGAAAGAGAACACCGGGCGGTCAATGGAGTTGACCACATCCACCGTGTTGCGGTCGTCCATGTTGAACACGACCGTGCGGGAAAGCAGGGCAAACTTCTGGAACGCCATCTTCAGGCGGCCCATCGTGCCGTAATACTCCAGGTGATCGTTATCAATGTTCAAAATAACGCCCATAAACGGGGTCAGATGCAGGAAGGTCTCACTGTATTCGCAGGCTTCGATCACAACGTCATCGCCGTGGCCAGCTTTGCCGTAACCGCCGATCAGTGGCAGCTTGCCGCCGATTACGGCGGCGGGGTCTTTGCCGGCCAGTTCCAGCATGGTCGTGATCATGCCGGTGGTGGTGGTTTTGCCGTGGGTGCCGGAAACGCAGACGCTGTGGGAATACATGCGGCTGACATAACCCAGCATCACGCTGCGCTCCACGGCGGGAATGCCGCGGGCGCGGGCAGCTTTCAGCTCAGGGTTTTCATCATGGATGGCGGCGCTGTAAACCACCAGCTGGGCATCGCCCAAATGGGCGGCGTCATGCTCCAGATATACTGTCACGCCCATGGCGCGCTCGGCCTTGGTGATCTTGGTTTCTTCCACATCGCTGCCGGAAATGGTCAGCCCGCGGCTGTGCAGGATCTGGATCAGGGGATAGGTTCCGGAACCGCCGCAGCCGATAAAATGCACATGCTGCACACCATCAAGCAAATGGGGATTATAGCTGCCGATAAAAGACATAAGTTTCACCTCAAAAAAATCAGGCGCAGCCGCAGCTGCCAGCCTGGCAATCAGTTCGTTTGGCGCATGGCGCTATGATTTTTATATTATAAAGGTTTTTCGCTGCAAAATAAACACTTTTTTTGAAAATTTCTGCTATAATAACCAAAAACGTCAGCCCAAAGGCATCCAGGAGGTACCCAATGAAACATCACCTTTTTGTTTGGGGCACTAACCCGCAGCCGTTCCGCGGCAAGGCGGACAGCAGCATCGTGCTGCCCATCAGTGTGGAAGAAATGGCCCGCATTGGCATTCCAGCGCGCAAAATCCCCCGCGTGCGGGAAGAATTGCAGCGCCTGATTGCAGCGGACCCCGCGCTACGGGACCGCAAAATGGTGCTGCAGCTGGCCAGGCAGATTGCGGCTGAAATTTTGTGACGTGCAGAGAGCATTGATATAAGGCAACACCGCACAATTCCCGCCTTACGGCTTAAGCACCGCTCCGACGGCTGCGGCACGCATCTGCGTTGCCAAAATACTCGATAATACACAAAGTATTATCTGCGCTTTTGGCTTGGCATCTGCCGCACCTCGCTCGCCGTATCGACACTTAGAATTATGCGGTATTGCCATAATTCAGCAGTTGTGCCAAATTTGTTCCGGCTTTTTTGGCGGCAGTGTTGCCACTGCCCGCGGCCCGTGCTATAATAAAAGGCCTGACGGCGCACCGTGCGCCGGTTAAATCGCTTTGTGTGGCAGCCAGCCATGCGGAAGGAGTTAGAAAATGAAGAACAGCGAAAAAGACCCTGGACATGATCGTCAACCTGTGCAAAAATCGTGGTTTCATCTACCCTGGTAGCGAAATTTACGGCGGCCTTGCCAACAGCTGGGACTATGGCCCCCTGGGCGTTGAGTTCAAAAACAACGTCAAAAAAGCATGGATGAAAAAGTTTGTGCAGGAAAGCCCCTACAACGTCGGCCTGGATGCCGCTATCCTGATGAACCCGCAGACCTGGGTCACCACCGGCCATGTGGGCAACTTCAGCGACCCGCTGGTGGACTGCCGCGCTTGCAAGAGCCGCAACCGTGCGGACAAGCTGATTGCTGACTGCGAGCAGGGCAAGAACGTGGATGTGGACGGCATGACCTTTGACCAGATGGATGAATTTATTGCCACCCATCCTGAAGTTGTCTGCCCTGTGTGCGGCAAGCATGACTTTACCCCCATCCGCAAGTTTAACCTGATGTTCAAAACGGCCATCGGCGTAACCGAGGATTCTTCCTCTACCTGCTATCTGCGCCCCGAAACCGCACAGGGCATTTTCGTCAACTTTGCCAACATCCAGCGTACCACCCGCCGCAAGCTGCCGTTTGGCGTCTGCCAGGTGGGCAAGGCGTTCCGCAATGAGATCACGCCGGGCAACTTCACCTTCCGTACCCGCGAGTTCGAACAGATGGAATGCGAGTTCTTCTGCAAGCCGGGCACCGACCTGGATTGGTTCGCCTACTGGAAAGATTACTGCGAAAAGTGGCTGCTGTCCTTGGGCATCAACAAGGAAAACCTGCGCCTGCGCGACCATGAGCCTGCCGAGCTGGCTTTCTACAGCCGCGCCACCACCGATATCGAGTACGCTTTCCCGTTCACCGACTGGGGCGAGCTGTGGGGCATTGCAGACCGTACCAATTACGATCTGGGCCGCCATCAGGAAGCATCCGGCAAGAGCCTGGAATATTTTGACCCCGAAACCAACGAGCATTACATTCCTTATGTCATTGAGCCTTCCCTGGGCTGTGACCGTGTGGCACTGGCTTTCCTGTGCGAAGCTTATGATGAAGAGCATCTGACCGACTCCAAGGGCAAGGAGGATGTGCGCACCGTGCTGCACCTGCATCCGTTCCTGGCACCGTTCAAGTGCGCTGTGCTGCCTCTGTCCAAAAAGCTGGGCGATAAGGCCATGGAGATCCGCAACGAGCTGGCCAAAGACTTTATGGTGGATTACGACGATGCCGGTTCCATCGGCAAGCGTTACCGCCGCCAGGATGAGATCGGCACCCCGCTGTGCATCACCGTGGACTTCCAGACTGTCGGCGATGACAAGGTGGAAGCCGATAACTGCGTGACCGTGCGTGACCGCGACACCATGGAGCAGATCCGTATGCCCATCAGCGAGCTGAAAGAATACATTGCCAAGAAGGTTGCTTTCTAAGCGATTTAGGGCATAACACTGCTGAATCACCAATAAAATGCAAATACCCGTACAGCCTGAAAGCTGTACGGGTATTTTTGGTTAAGGCAACACCGCACAATTCCCGCCTTACGGCTTAAGCACCGCTTCGGCGGCTGCGGCACGCATCTGCGTTGCAAAATGCTCGATAATACACAAAGTATTATCTGCGCTTTTGGCTTAGCAGCTGCCGCACCTCGCTCGCCGTATCGGCACTAGAATTATGCGGTATTGCCATAAGTGCAACTGTTTATCCCGAATAGGAGTGCTCTGGCTTGAGCTTCCCAGCGGGATGGGTGGCTGCCATATAACAAATGAAAGGCAGGCGGCCTAACATGATGCG
>ENA-OQAR01000525-OQAR01000525.1-human-gut-metagenome-genome-assembly--contig:-NODE-525-length-11625-cov-2.540268_pt1 | contig 11625 bp, 14 predicted proteins | sample MGYA00242738_ERZ504533 | MGnify/ENA primary metagenome ERZ504533 (study PRJEB26092, sample SAMD00036276) | human gut metagenome | host: Homo sapiens | study: EMG produced TPA metagenomics assembly of... | reverse complement strand
TTTGCTGTTGAAATCTGTCAGAAGGTCTGTAAGTGGTTTGTATCCTGCAAGATATTTGGTTCCCGGCATTCCTCCCGGAAGAACAAGCATGTCGGCATCTGCGAAGTCTGTTTCTGCGAATGTTGTATCAGTGAGCATGGTGATACCGTGAGATGTCTGGATCTGTTTGGTTTCTTTGATGGATACAGTTTTGATATCGATTTCTGCGCGGCGGAGAAGGTCTACTACTGTGAGGCCTTCGATGTCTTCGAAGCCGTCGGCGAGGAAAATGTATACTTTTTTTGCTCATTTTAGGTCCCTCCTGATTAATTTGTTTTGTAAAAGTTTTATCCTATTTTCTGCAATGGATTATAGCATTTTTTGTTTGGAGTTACAATGTTTGTTTGGAGCTTTCTGCTTTTACCATATCTCTGGTTTCAAGTCTTTCGGCAATGGATTGGGATATGTTTCACCGTTTAGGGTTTTTGTCAGTTCTTCTCTGGCTTTATTTACCAACTCTGGTTTTGCAGGAAGTCTATGGCTGTGAGAGCCATGATCTTAGCGGCATAGAGCATTCCTTTGTGGGCGATTTGAAGATTTACCCTGGGCTGCTGCCTGCCAGGAGTGGAGGGCGGTTCCTGCTGCGAATGTTGGGATGTTGAGATGGACGGTTGGTACCAGCCAGCTTACATCGCCCACATCAGTGGAGTATTTGAGATCACTGTACAAATTCTGGTATGCCATTGGCTCAAAGATTGGTTTTTCATTACTTCAGCAGCTTTGGGGCCGAAGTAGTCCCGGGCAATTGTGGGGAGTTGATTTTTGTCCTGATCTGAGAGGGACTGTTGGAATTTTTTGTGCGTAGCATATTCTTCTTCAGTGTAAGTGATCGGACCCAGTTTTTCCAGATACGCATTCATGTGATCTGCCAGGATTTTGCTGGAGATCAGGTTTGAATATGCCGCTACCTGGCGTATTTCTACAGTAGTTTCAGTCATAAGTGCTGCGCCCCTGGCTATGTTGCATACGCGGTTATAGAGTTCTTTTACCTGGGTGATCTTTGGGGCGCGGATAGCATAAAGTACCTGAGCCCTGGACTGGACTACATTTGGGGCATCTCCGCCTGTATCTGTTATGGCATAGTGGATCCTGGCCTCATCTATCATGTGTTCACGCATGTAGTTTACGCCCACATCCATAAGCTCTACTGCATCCAGAGCAGAACGCCCCAGTTCCGGGCACATGGATGCATGGGCCGGAGTTCCGTGGAATGTAAAAAATACTCTGAAATTTGCCTTGGTGCTTCCGTAGCATGCACGCCGCCCCTGCTCCGGGTGCCAGCAAAGAGCCAGGTCACAGTCATTGAAATAGCCATCACGTACAAGAAAGGCCTTGCCGCCTGCGTTTTCTTCAGCAGGGCAGCCGTAATAACGGATCGTGCCTTGCAGGTTATGTTCTTTCACAAAGTCTTTTAATGCAATGGCAGAAGCAAGAGTTCCTGTTCCGATAAGCTGATGGCCGCATCCATGACCACAACTACCAGGATTTGCAGGAATTCTTTCTGCTGCATCTGCCTTCTGTGAAAGTCCCGGCAGTGCATCAAATTCTCCAAGGAATGCTATGACTGGTTTTCCTGATCCATATTCTGCAATAAATGCAGTCTTCTCTCCTGCCAGATCTGCTTTGATGGAAAACCCTGCCTGTTTTAATACATGCTGCAGCAATTCAGAAGATCTGTATTCCTGGAATCTGGGTTCTGCAAATTCCCAGATCTTATTACTGATCTCAACATAATATTCTTTCTTACTGTCGATTTTTTCTGAGATTTCTTTTATGTATTCGTCTGTATGATCCATTCTGTTGTCCGCTTTCTTTTTTATATTTCCAGTCACATATCCGCACTTCACTTCACAGCATCAGCAGTTATTCAAAAGTCTCTGATTCTCCATTTTCTTTGTATACTCAAGGCACAGCATTGTAATATCATCAAACTGGTCATTGTCTCCTACAAAAGCGTCAATATCCGCCTTTACAAGCTTCAGAGTTTCTTCCGGATTACTGCTTAAGCACTGCTGATTCAGAACATGATCCAGTCTGTCCATTCCGTACAGCTGCCTGTCCTTATCCGTTGCCTCTGTCACTCCATCTGTATACTGGAATATTTTGTCTCCGATATTCAGCTGAAGCTTTTGTTCCTTATATACGATGTCCTCTATCCCTGCAAGGACGAAACCAGCACGTATTTTTGTAGGCTTCATAGGTGTTGGTTTCCCTGCGGTAAACAAACGGCATTTCATGTCCGGCGTTACATACCTGAATTCACCGGTCACAAGATCCAGCACACCCTCAAAGGCTGTAATGAACATTCCGTTTTCATTGGATTCACACAGAATATTATTGACCTCTGTAAAGACTTCTCCCAGTCTCTGCCCGGCTGTGTATGATCCTTGATCAGGGTTTTTCCGATAACCATGAAAAGTGCTGCCGGAACTCCCTTTCCGGAAACATCAGCCATAACAATCGCCATATGCCTGTCATCAACCATAAAAGAAATCATAAAAATCTCCGCCAACTTCCTTTGCCGGTGTCATGGTCGCATAAATATCCATCTCATCCCTGTCAGGAAATGCAGGGAATATGCAGGGAAGCATGGAAGCCTGGATCTGTGTTGCCACGTTCAGCTCTGCTCCGATACGTTCCTTCTCAGCAGTCACCCGGGTAAGGTTATCCATATAATTAATAATACTTTTCTGCATGGATTGGGTTGCGTGATAAAGTTCTTCTATCTCATCTCTGGTATGAATATCAAGTCTACGATGTTGTTCTCATCATACCCTTCCTCCGCCATTGCCAAATTTGTGTGTTGCTTCTGTAAGCAGTTCAATAGGCCTTGGATATTCTCTTTTTGATTTTCTGGATTATGTCCATACCGGCAGCCAGGATGATCAGAATGCAAAGACATAACCAATCAGTACAGTAAAAACGAATGGTATTTCTGACAATCTCTGTCATGTCAATATCTACAAAGGCAACTGCACATTTTTCTCCGTCAGATGAAAGTACCGGCTCTCCGGCAGATGACAGCCATCCAAATTCTGTTCTGCTCACAGTAGGCTCCAAGCGTTCGTTTCCTTTCAGTTTATCAAATCTTTCCGAAAGCTCTTCCTTATAGCCAAGAGTCAGATAGCCTGACGAAGGATCAAACAGATACACACTGGAATGATCCTGGATCATCTGAATATACAGATATTCAATATTCATATCTGCCTGTATAGAATGAAGATATTCATTTATCCTCTCATAATTCTGATACATGCCTTTCGCTTTAAGCCAGTCTATGATCGGCTGTTCATCATCAGATGCTACTGCTTTTTCCTGGATCTGTTCAAATTCCTCTGTGTCTATCTCTTTACACAGTTCTTCGATAAAATCCCCATTTACCTGATCTGATACCGTCTTCGCGATTTCAAGCGCTTTATCATTATAGAGTTTTCTATACTGTCTGTTATTCACAAGAGAACTTCCAAGAAGCATTAAAACCCCAACCACCAACATAGAACCGATGAGAAATTTAATCAGTTCAACATTCAGCTTTCGTCTTTTTTTCCATGCTCTTTGACCTCCTTTTTTGTCTCTGTGTGCTGCAAATGTGGTGCTGATCAGGAAAGCTGCTGAAAGCACACTCACAAGAATCAGCACAAAGATAAGGCCTCTGCCTACACCAAGGACCAGCACATAGCCAAACACAAAGGAACCCAGAGACTGTGCACCATTCTCAAACAGGCTGTAAACCCCAAGTCCTCTGTCATATCCAAACCGTTCTACATCCTTCAGATCTGTAAAATAACTGGTAAGTAATGGAATCCCAAAGCTGTCTGCAACTCCAATCAATGCCAGTGCGATCAGAAGAGATGGTATATTCTGAAGCATTGCCACCTCCAGAAAAGCTGCTGCATAAATAAACGCAGCTGCTGCAAGCCCCAAATGCTTCCATCCTCTGTTGGAAAAGAATTCCGTGAGAGGAGTTCCCAGGATCAGTACAAAAATTCCGTTTAAAAGATAGGTATATCCAATATAGGTTTCCGAAAGTCCCCATTCAGAACCAACAATAGGAAACATATAATTCAGGAAATATCCACAGATTAGAAGCGGAATCATCATCAGCAGGAAAAAACTAATAATCCTCGGACGAAAGATAAACTGAACAATATTCATATGTGTATCTTCTGTTTCGCAGTTCTCCTCTTCGTTATCTGAAGTATATTTACTCATATACTTATTTGCTACCAGAAACAGCAGCACACTGAGTACTGCAGTGACAGCAAACAACGCTGTATAGGACATCCATTGCAGAAGGAAGCCACCAAACACAACTGCACAGTTTGCACCGCTCAGGGAGGATACACTGTAATAGGCATAGGCTCTGTTCTTCTCCTCATCAGGAAGCTCCACGATCATAAGATTGACAAGTAAAAGCAATACTCCCCAGCCTGCTCCAAGAAGCAGGGCGCTTAAAGTAAGCAGCCATATATTGGGAACCACTCGCAATCCAAGTCCTGCTGTAAGCAGTACAGAGCTTACAAAAACAGATCTCTTTGCCCCAAGCTTATGTATTACCTTTCCGCCAAGCGCTGAGAAAATGGCGCCGGATAACACCTCTGCAGATATAGGAACTGCTGCAAGCATGGCCGGTGATAATCCCTGTACTGACATCTTCTCAGAAATCTTCATTGCATAGATGGGAAGAATCGCACAGGTCAGATTTGTAAAAAAGAAAACAAGAAATACAATAAATCTGAAAATTTCCACAGGAGTCTGCTATTGTCTTCCTCCTGTTTTCGTCTTTTCAGTTCCTGCCTTCCCTTTATAAAATAAATCACCTCAAAGGTAAGCATGAAAAATACTACCATAATTGCGATCAGGTTGATGATCAGAGACACCTGGATCTCTCTGCTTTTCTCTGTCAGACTGTTCATATCTGTTCCGACTTCTATAATCCCAATAATATCTCCGCTTTTATCCCGGATGGGACTATGGATAAATACAAAGCTTCCGGAGCTTGAGTTTGTAGCATAGGTTTTTGTAGCCCCCTGCTCCATAACCTCCTGAAGATCTGTGCCTTCATATTCCCAGTCATAGGGATAGGACACACAGATATCCTCCAGGGTATAGACCAGGGTAACCGTTCCGTCTTTTACTTTATAAAGTACACAGTACAGATCCTGTGAACTGTCAGAATCCGAGAAGAATACATCCCTTACTACCTGCCGGACCTGTCTGTAATCCTCATTCATAAAATCAGAAGGCTTTTCCAGCCTCTGAAATGCATCTGCAGGAAGTCTGTTTGTTACTGCTGATGCGGCAAATTTCTCTCTTGTATAGGTTTCATCGACCAGCAGACTTTGAAACTGCGGAAACAAGGTGCCAATAAACAGAGCCGCAACTCCCACAATAATCCCTATGACTGCCATGGTAATCTTTGCATAAAAGCTGAATTTTTTTACCAGTATCTTTAACAAAGTCACCACAAAAAAACAAAACAGCAGCGACAATCACTGCACAGCAGCCCACAGCAGGCAGTTCCATACCTGCAGTTTTCCTGATAGCGGAATGTCCCAGAACTGTTCATAGTCCTCTCCATCCCACAATATAACAGAATAATTGGTAGAGGAAACCAGGGTTCCCGGTGCACTCACATGATATGCAATCTCTCTTTCCTTCAAAGACTCTTCCACAGTAAGTCTGTCTGTACTTCCTGTATTTTCCATATCACAGGGTATCCGTATGATATCCCTGAGACCAATATCAGCTGAATAAAGCACTCCATCCGAGTAACTGATCTCCTGCGGAATACTTCCGTCAACTGTATCACTGTCATAGAGCAGTTCATCCTGTCCGCTGTCTGTATATTTATAAATTTTACCGTCATAAGTCACATAAAACAGGCTATCACTGTCTCTGTCATAAGCACAACACAAAATCCTGTCCTGCGCATCAGCAACAGAAAAAAACTTTCGAGCTTCCCTGTTCTGTGTTACTGACCAGAATGCCCTCCTTTTCCTTTTGCATGTAGATCACACCATGCTCGGTGGGTACCATTCCCACAATGTTGCGCCTTACACTACCCTTCTCTGCTTCTACAGAAGCAACCGTTGATATATATTTTCCCTTTGATGACAGTTTGACGATTCCTTCACTGGCAATCTGAACTCCCTGCTCAATACGGACATCATGAAGATACACATTCCCATCTCCGTCTGCCACAACCCGCTCAGCACTCAGAAAACTTTTATCAGAGGCACATGCCCGCCATAAAAGCCTTCCGTCAGCAGATATTTTCAATATTTTCCTGTTGGAATCATCAATCACATAAGTACATCCATCCCCATCTCCGGATGCATAGGATACTGAAGAAAATGTATAAGGTTTAAAAGGATTGGTAAACATCCATTCCCTGCCTGCATACACTACAAAAACAGAACATACTGTCAAAAAGCAGCATAATTATTAAAAATCCAACTGTTTTTTTCTCTTATGTTCCATGTCACCTTAACCTCTTTCTGTTAATGTAAGTTTTGATAGCAGAGTATGGGCAGGCGCCATATGCTCTTTATAATAACGCAGATTTTCAACTCCCATATCTTCTGTGTAATTGATCGTATCTGCAGACTGCAGATATCGTTCAAAGCTTTCCCGCAACAAATACTCATTAATTCCCTTGATCCGGTTAACTGCATTTTTATACTGATATACGCCAAGTCCGTTACGGCAGCTCACAATACAAAGTCCTGCCATTTTTCCCTCTACTCTTACAAGGATTCCATTGATCCTGATTTTATCAAAAACAGGAACCAGGTTGTCGATCACCCGGAGCAGGCAGCCACAGTGGCACTCCTCACAAGTTTTCTCCCCACACCATTCCCTTTCCATAAATTCCCGGATCTCCTCCCGATGGAAAGGGGTTATCTCTTCTGTCTCATATGCAAATCTGCGTTTGAAATAATTATAACGGTAACGGTCATCCTGCATATCCATACCTGCCAGAAACTGCTCAGGCGTAAAAGTATAATCCATATAATCACGGTTATCCTCTATTTCAAACTGAATGCCGCTGGCTTCATAATAAGGAAGCATCCATGGAACCACATCCATAATGATCAGCTGTGCATCAAATCCCGCAAAATCTTCCTTCAGGATCTGCATAACTTTCTTTATCTTTTCCTCCGTATAGTTTCCTACAAACGGAACAGCTACCGGATACCCTTCTGTATTCAAATATGTAATATTGATTAAAAGCCCTTCTGCTATTTTGAAGTAGGTGGGATAGGAATCCCTCCATCCAATCAAATTCAAAAAGCTGGTGTTGGCTGACCAGTGATCATTCATACTGTCATAATACGGATCAAACAGGCTCTGATCCTCCACTCTAAGTTCCTGATAACCACGCGCAAGGAAGATTTCCAGCATTTTCTGTGGTATTTTATAATATTTTTTTTGTATCTGATTTCATACGGCCTCCTCTGAATATCAGTGCATAATCTCCAACTATGATCGTGAGAAATATTTACAGCTACGCACTTACAAATATTATATCTCCATTTTCAAATATTCCAACATAATATTAAAGTTGTTGGTTATATTCATTCTTTATAATAAAAATATGGCTTTGCGAAGCTATTCCACAAAGCCATATTTTTATTCTATTCTATCGTCAGGATATCTCGGGTTTTTCTGTGACCTTCGCTCACAAAAAAAACGCTTCGCGGGATATTACCAGTGAACAGTAACCACATAAGTTCTATTTTCTCAATATCACACATATTTTTCTTGTCTCATACTCACCATAAGTGTTATCATAATCATAAAACTGTACTGTCATTTCATATTTAAGGAGGAACATTTCTCATGGAAATCGAACGCAAATTTTTTAATATCCAAAGAAAATCTGCCTGCAGATCTTAATTCTTATCCACATCACAGACTGGAACAGGGTTACTTATCCACCGCACCGGTAGTCCGTATCCGCAAAGAGGATGATAACTACTATCTTACCTATAAATCCAAAGGTCTTATGACCCGCGAGGAATATAATCTTCCACTTACCAAAGAATCCTATGAACATATGCGTCCAAAAGCTGACGGAATCCTCATTTCCAAAACCCGCTATCTTATCCCGGAAAAGATGGACTCACCATTGAACTGGATGTATTTGATGCTCCTTATGAAGGACTCTATCTCGCAGAAGTGGAATTTTCTTCTGAAGAACAGGCGCTCAGTTATAATCCACCCGTATGGTTTGGCGAAGATGTTACGAACTCCGGTAAATATCATAACAGTCGTCTGAGTCAGGGAAATTTATAATAAAATAAAACAGCTCCGAAATATTGTTCTGTTAATATGTATTTGCAGGAATTGTAGTAACTCTTAGGTTCTGGAAAATTTCGCGTTAATAAAAAATACCGCTCACTGTCTGTAGCCACTTTGCGGCGAGTTTGAGCGGATTTTTTATGGTTTTAGCGGATTTTCAGAGCCTTAGAGTTACTGAGATTACATCTTTTTACCTTTTTCAGCAGCTCCATTCAGAGCTTCAAAAACAGCACTTCTGAATCCATTCTGTTCCAGGATTCTTACTCCCTCAATGGTACTTCCGGCCGGTGAACATACCATATCCTTCAGTTCTCCCGGATGCATGCCTGTTTCCAGTACCATTTTTGCGCTTCCAAGTAAAGCCTGTGCAGCAAACTGATAAGCCTGTTTTCTTGGCATTCCCTGGGCTACCGCAGCATCTGCCATTGCTTCTATGAACATAAAAACATATGCAGGTGAACATCCGCTTACAGCACTTACTGCGTCCATCAGACGCTCCGGAACTACTTCTGTACGTCCAAAGCTGTCTGTGATCTCACAGATCTGAGCCAGTTCTTCTGCCGATACTTTCTCATTGGCACATACACCAGTCATACCCTCCCCAACCTGAGCAGGAGTATTCGGCATCATTCTTACCACTTTCAGAGGCTGTCCACATTTTTCTTCTAACCAGGCAAGAGTTTTCCCCGGCGCAATGCCTACAACTGTGTGTTCCGGTGTCAGTTCATCTTTTACTTCATTCAGCACTTCTTCATAAAACTGCGGTTTCACGGCCAGGAAAACCAGTTTTGTGTTTTTTACCACTTCATGGTTATCCAGGGTTGTAACCACTCCCAGCTTTTCTCTGCTTCGTTTGCTTCCTTCTTCTGTAAGATTGGAAACAATAATCTCATCTTTTTATAAAGTCCTTTTTCAGCATACCACTGATCATGGCAGAAGCCATATTTCCGCATCCGATAAATCCGATTTTCATAAATCTGCTCCTCTCTTGCAATTCCTGTTGTTTTCTGATAATTTATAACTGCTTTTTTCATATCTTTTTCTTGTTATAGATAATGATAATCATCCAGCAATCTGCCGTAAAATACTGAACAGTTACAGATAATTATAATTCATTACTGTCCAATATGACTGTAAAGGGACCGTCATTCACAAGCTCCACTTTCATATCTGCCCCAAATTCTCCCTGCTCGACAATATCAATGTGTTCTTTGCATCTGGCAATTATGTATTTGTACAGATTTTCAGCCATGTCAGGGGCCCTGCTCTTATAAAGGAAGGTCTGTTTCCTCTTTTACAGTCAGCATATAATGTGAACTGGGAAATAAGCAGAAGACTTCCGCCCACCTCCTTCAGGCCAAGGTTTGTCTTACCGTTTTCATCTTCGAAAATACGCATATTAACCATTTATGGATCATTTTATCTGCGATTTCAACGGTATCTTCTTCTCCTACTCCGATAAGAACCATAAAGCCCTTGCCTATCTGGCCTCGTACTTCACCATTAATTGTCACTTTTGAATGCATTACTCTCTGAATTACAAAACGCATAATTCACTCTCCTTAATCAACGGATTTCTGTCTGTTGATAGATAGCATAGCACATTTTTATCCGTTTTTCCATTGTAAAGTGTCACCTTGCGGCTGTTATCTCAAAATCTTGTTACTCGTCACTCCGTTCTCAGTAATGCTGCACAATTTCCTTTCATCATCTTATAATAAACCGGGATCAGAAGTGCACAGGCTCCGATCCATGCCATTGGACTGGCAATACATACAGATGTATATCCGATAATTCCGGAAAGACCTACTGTTGCAGCAATTCGCATAACCAGTTCAATCATACAGGCAGCAAAAGGTGCTTTGCCATTCTGCATGCTCTGGATGGATGTACGGTATACTGCCAGCAGTCCAAGCACAAAGTAAAAGGGAGCTACAATCGTCAGATACATATCTGAATAGTGATAGATTTCTTTTGTGGAATCTGAGAGAAACATTCTTACAATCGGATGTCTCAGCAGCAGAATTCCAATACACATGATCAGGTTAAATGCTTCTGTCTGGATCAGGCAGGCGCGCACGCCCTGACGGATACGGTCCCATCTGCCTGCACCAAAGTTCTGAGCTACATAGTTGGAAATTGCGGTCATCATTGCATTGTTTACCAGTACAGAAAGCTGGTCTGCTTTCGATGCTGCGGTATATCCTGCGACTGCTGCAGTACCCAGTGAGTTTACCACTGCCTGCATGGCAAGCTGTCCGATACACATGACAGACATCTGGAATCCCATAGGAAATCCGGTCTTCAGGTGCAGGACTGCCGTGTCTTTTAAATCTGTAAAATCTTCTCTGTGCAGATGCAAAATCGGAAAATTCTTCAGTCCTACAACCAGACTCAGCACTGCGGAAAGGAACTGTGACAGAATAGTCGCCCATGCAGCACCAGCCACCCCCATATGAAACGGTACAATAAACAGAATATCAAAAAAATATTTAATACAGATGAAAATACCAGGAAATACAATGGTGTCTTACTGTCTCCCAATGCGCGGAGCATATTTGAGATCATGTTGTAGAAAACGGTAGCACCTGTACCAAGTAAAACCACAAACATATAGTCGTATGCTTCATCGGAAATATCAGCAGGAATCTGCATCCAGCGCAGAATCTGATGAGAAAGCAGACAGCAGATCAGTGTCAGCACTACTGTAAACGCAATACTCAGAAGCGCGGAAACCGCAACGCTCTTGCGCATTCCTTTTTCATCCTTTGCCCCGCATTTCTGTCCCAGACAAATACCAAAGCCACCTGTGAATCCATTAATAAAACAGAATACAAAATAAATAATAATACTGGTGGAACCTACTGCTGCCAGGGAATCTGCTCCCAGCGTTTTTTCCTACAATCACAGAGTCCGCCAGTGTATAAAAAAAGCTGAAACAGATTTCCCAGAATTACAGGAATCGCAAATTTCAGCAGTGACCGGAACGGATTGCCTGTAGTCAGATCCATCTCTTTTGATCTTGCCATGTTTCTTACTCCTCTCCTTGCACGATGTGCATACCAACGTTATAATTGTGACTATAACAAGCATTGTAAATGAATATATCCTGTGATAAATTGTCAGATCGTATTGATGCTCATGCTTCTGTGAGCAATTCATCACAGTGTACATATAATAAAATCGGAGAACTGTAATATGGCTATGCGTAAAATTCTTGTAGATGAAACCAATCGCGAACTTGTGAACATGGAACTGTCGTTTCCCATGACCGTTATT
>ENA-OQAR01000524-OQAR01000524.1-human-gut-metagenome-genome-assembly--contig:-NODE-524-length-11636-cov-3.049526_pt1 | contig 11636 bp, 19 predicted proteins | sample MGYA00242738_ERZ504533 | MGnify/ENA primary metagenome ERZ504533 (study PRJEB26092, sample SAMD00036276) | human gut metagenome | host: Homo sapiens | study: EMG produced TPA metagenomics assembly of... | reverse complement strand
AAAAAACTAAAGCAATAGGGATTATATCCAACCCGGGCGATATGGGGGAACTTTTTGGCCCATAAAGACATAGCTTTTGAATTCGGGACTTGGCTCAGCCCTGAATTTAAACTATATCTCATCAAAGAATACCAAAGACTTAAAGAAGCAGAATCACACCCTTTATTAAGTGAATGGAACGTAAAAAGAATACTTAGTAAAGTAAATTATTCCATACATACGGATGCAATCAAAGACTTTATTATACCTAAAGTAGAAGATTTCAATCAAAAACTTGTTTATGCCGATGAAGCTGATTTGTTAAATCTCGCATTATGGGGATGTACCGCAAGACAATGGCGTGAAGCAAATCCACAATACGCAGATAAGAATATCAATATCAGAGATGTAGCAAGCATAAATGAATTAGTCGTATTATCGAATATGGAATCCTTCAATGCAGAGTTAATCAAGCGTAAGGTAGACAAGTCTAAAAGGTTTACTCATCTTCGGCAGATGGCCAAAGAGCAATTAGCACACTTGAATACGATTGATACCGAAAAAAAGTTCAGAATACTGACAGATAATGACAAACAATTAGAATAATCTCTACAAGATCATTTATTAAAGTATCACTCAATCATCTTAATCAAGCAATGCACATCCTAGTTTCTGTAGTCATCATAGTAAGCGTCATAGCCTATTTCTTTTACGCTTCTTACAGCATCCGTGCCTGTATTTACATGCGTGTCTTCTGTTGCAAGAAAACCGAAGAGAAAATCATAGCCATCACTTTTGATGACGGGCCCGATCCGATACAGACCCCCAAAGTGCTGAAAGTGTTAAGAGAAAAACACATACCGGCCTGCTTTTTTTGCATCGGAAACAAGATAAAAGGCAATGAAGAACTGCTCCGGCAAATCATCAAAGAAGGACATCGTATCGGGAATCATTCCTTCTCCCATTCCGGCTATTTTCCTCTCTATACCTTCAAACGGATGTGCCATGATTTAATTACCTGCCAGCAAGAATTGGAAAAAGTGACCGGCCAACCGGTCCGATGGTTCCGGCCGCCTTTCGGAGTGACCAATCCTACCCTGGCTAAAGCAGTGCGCAGGCTGGGATACATCCCCATTGGTTGGAACATCCGCACACTGGACACTCAGCAACCCACTCCTGAAAAAATTATCAAACACATCAAGAAACGGCTCGTTCCGGGCTCCATCCTTCTGCTACATGACCGGATGCCCGATAGTGACAGGCTGCTGGTACAAGTTCTGGACTTTATAGAAAAAGAGGGGTATACGGTAGTAGCGTTAGATAGGCTGATAAAGGACATGACAAAATAAATTTCTTCTATATTTTCAACAGCAACATCACCAAGTTCCAGAAACGAGACCTGGTTCACCCTTCATGATCAAACCGATAAAAAGATAACTTCGTCTTACGTAAAACATAAAATTCTTCCGCCACTTCATTCCACTCATTACCAACAACTTGCCGTGTAAAAAAGTCTGTAATACCCCCAAACCGGTATGTAAGCGATGGAGTGGAACATTCACCCGTTATTTGCAAGAGAAGCGCAGATATCAGATTAAATCTGACAGGATATGCTGTACTTTCGTTCAACTTAATAGGATGTCAGTGTGTAAACTTCCGATATATACTGTTGCTTCACCAGTTTGAAACGGTGGTTTCACACTGGTGACAACAGCTCTTCACACAGGTGAAAACCCATCTTCACCTAAGTGAAAATCATATCCTACCGTTCTCCTTACAAGAATTCCAACAGACCTTCATCCTGCATAATGACGCTTTCTGCCAAACTGACTCCGACAGGGAAAACGGATAAACCGTTTCGAGGGGGATACAGGAGGATTCGTCACTATAAATTATTGATTAACAATAACATGCCGTGATAAAACAAAAAAATATTGCAACGCAGAAATATAACTTTTTTATTCATTATAATTGCCCATGTGAACGATTGTAGAAACAGGTAAAAATCGTAAATAAGCGATAAAGGTATGAATGGTTTCTCAAAATATACTATCTTTGCTTCCCATTACAAACGGATAAACCTCTATAAAGTATGACCTACATGAAAATACTTTTGCTCTTGATGTTCTGTACAGTCCTGCCGATGCAAGCCCAACAGATGAAGAAACTTACTGATTTGAAAGATTTTGAAGCCCGTCTGCTGCAAGAGGCTAAAAAATATAGAGTCCATCGAAAGTAATTTCACTCAGATAAAATATCTGGATGTATTCGATGAGAAAATAACCTCAAAAGGAAAGTTCTATTATAAAAAGAGCAATAAGATATGCATGGACTACGCACAGCCCATGAACTACCTTATCGTGATCAACAACAACCAACTGAAAATAGTATCGGACGGAAAGAAAAGCATCATGGACCTTCACTCCAATAAGATGATGAACCAAATGCAGGATATGCTTACCGCCTGCATGGTGGGCGACCTGTCCAACATGTCGCCCGGCTATGCTTTGGAATATTTTGAAGACGCCCATTACTATCTCATTCAAATCAAGCCCGTCAGCAAAGCGATACAGGCATATATCAACCAGATTCAAATTTATTTAGACAAAAAAAGACATGTCTGTCCACAAACTACGTTTATCGGAAACCGCAACCAACTATACCGAATACGAATTCTCGGACAAGAAATTCAATTCTTTGAAAGATGAGGCAAAGTTTACGATACGCTAGCTGGCTGCTGTTGCTGTTTATCCTGCTCTCCTGCTCACACCGGGTGACAGGGGAAGCTACGGCACTGCCTCCCATCCTGCAGGCAGAAGCACAGTCGCAAAAGTACAACTTGCAACTGGATTTCATGAAACATCATTTCAGCGGAATGCTCATTGTCCGCCAAATGCCTGATAACGAAATCCGTATCCTGGGATCCACTTACTTTGGCCTCAGCCTTTTTGACTTCTCCCTGCACTGCGACACTTTCATAGTAAACAGTTGCATGGAACCGATGAGGAAGAAAAAGATGCTGAAAATACTGGAAACTGATTTCAAAAATCTATTTCTAAAGAGTGAAAAAGCACGTATTAAAAAGAAAAGTAGTACTTTTGAGCAAAGAATCAGTGGCAAAGGATTTGGAAAGACGGTATTCACCTTGTCCGGCTTTGTAAACGGACAGGCGGAGAAAGTACAAATCAAGCATCCGCTGATACGGTTAAGAATCCAATTGGACAAACTGAACATAAACAACCCTTGAAATGCTGCTGGAGAACTTTTATAAAATCATTCATAGAAAGGAAAGAGAAGACGGAAAACAGGCAATAGAGATAGAGCTGAATCCCGGCCATGTGCTCTATCAAGGTCATTTCCCCGGACAGCCGGTGGTTCCGGGCGCTGTACCTTACAGATGATAAAAAGAAAAGTGCCGAACAGATCGTCAGCCAACCTTTGCAGTATGTACAGATTGCTTCTTCCAAATTCCTGTCTGCCATCAATCCGCTTGAAACTCCACTACTGCAACTATTTATCCGACTAGAAGAAACGGAAGAGCATCTTTTCAAGTTGCAGGCAGAAGGCATTTGTAATGGAAAAGAATTTATCAAATTGAAAGCGGTACTGATGGCAAGTAAGTATCAATGAAGCAAGTCCTTCTGTTAAATATCCATAATAGCAAGAACAATAAGTCCATTTATAGTTGTCAACACCCATTAAACATCTTATATTCAGACAATTATAAATATGGCACCTATGAAAACAAAATTCACAATGATTATGGCTGTTATTGCAACATTTGCAATAAGCTTGAACCTCCACTCTTCTAATGAGAAAGTAGTGTTTGGAGCACCTGCCGTGCAAATGCCACGAGGGGGTCCAAAGTACTGTGCTTTCGAAGCTGAATGGGAAAAATTGCAAAATGGCTGCTACAGGCACAGTGTGTATCAGTGAAGATGGTAAATGCGGCATCGGAGTAGAGGTAGGTGCCCCCGGTGAAGGTTCAGGAGGAGGTGGGAATCATGGTGCTCCTACCAATTAACAACCAACAATTTATGTGGCCGGTTAGAAATCCGGCCACATAAATTACAAATATCATAAAACCGAAAATATTATGAATCGAACACTCCTTTTATATCACTCTTTCTATATTTACCCTCGTATCTTGCCAGTCCTCCCCAAAAAACGAAGCTGGCAAACAGAACGAAGTAGAACTGGTAGCAGAAAAACAGCTGGCTTTCCCTTTAGACGAACAGACCTATTACTTAAGCAAATCCATGTTCCAATTCGAAGAAAACGGGAAAGAATACCTTCACTTTGAGAATACACAAAAATCATTATATGACATTGTCATTTTTGATATAGAGAATCAACAGATAGCCAAACGGATACCTCTTCACAAGACAGGTCCCAACGGGCTACCAGCTGTATTCGGCAGTAGACCTTCCCCCGATTCTCAATATATATTAGTTGCACAGAATAATATCAGTCGGCTCAGTTCCATAAACTCTCAAGGGGAAATAATACGAAACTATAATTTCCAAACTCCTGAAGGCAGATTTACACCCTTGTCTTTTTGGCAGTTACTACAATGCACCTGCTTTTTATCAAAGAACTATGCATATTTCTACGCCAAAGAAATTTTTAAAACCCGATATGAAAAAAGGAAGACTGGCCTAGAACCCATATGTTCGCCTCACAGGATCTGAGAACAGGAGAAGTTAAATGGATTCCTATTTTCTATCCACCCATCTTTAAAGAGGAATATGACAATATCGCAGGAGGATACGGTTTTAGTTATGATTACAACTACAAAGAGAGCCGTTTTGGTCTGTGGATTTTTTCGGATATGACAGCCTGATGGTTACAGATGACTTGAAACATATCGATGGTATAACGCCAAAAGCAGATATCTGAAAAGCATGAAGCCCAAACTGGGTAATTCTATGGAAGGCATTAATGCATTATAAAACTCAATGAAAATCCTAGATATTGGCATATCATGTATAACAAATACCGCAATGTGTACTACCGTTTTGCCGAAATGCCTTACAAACTGGCTCCCAACGAAAGCCCCTATGAAAACGCCCAAAGGAAAGGAGTTCTCCGTCATTGTACTGAACGCGGATTTTGAAATCATCGGAGAAACAAAAATTCCCCGGAAAGAAATATTTCTATAAAATGAGTTTTGTGGGAAGGGAAGGACTGTATATATCCGAGAACAATCTGGAAAATCCGCAATTCGACGAGAACAAGTTGGTGTTTACCTGCTTTAAAATTAAAAATGCATCTCCAAATAAATAATTAACGCCAGAATGCCCGCATCCGAAAATATACTATCTTTGTCACCCATTAGAAACCACATAAGTTCAGGTACGAAAACATTCATCCCAAACGTATCTGAATAGTTTGACTGAAAAACAAGATGAGTACAAACACAACATCGGTTTGCCGGAAGAGACTAAAGGAACTGGAGATTGTCGTCGTTATTCCCACCTACAACAACGGGAAGACACTGGCGGCAGTCATTGAGGAGGTATGCAGGTATGCAGGCGATATCATTGTCATCAATGACGGCTCTACGGATGATACGGCCAACATTCTGAAACAATATCCGGCTATCCGGACTATTACCCATCCTGTCAATAAAGGAAAAGGAACCGCTTTGAAGCATGGCCTTTCCCAAGCCCCAAAAAGAGGGTTTCCGCTATGCCATCACCATCGATTCGGACGGACAGCATTTCGCATCCGATATTCCCTGTTTTATCGAAGCCATTGAAAAAGAGCCCGACACGCTGCTGGTAGGCGCCCGAAACTTAGCCTCCGACAATATGCCGGGCAAGAATACCTTTGCCAATAAATTCTCTAATTTCTGGTTCAGACTGGAAACCGGGCTGAAACTGGAAGATACACAATCGGGATACCGCCTTTACCCTCTGCGCAAAATGAATGTGCAAAGCTGCTGGTACACCGCCAAATACGAATTTGAGTTGGAAGCCATCGTCTTTGCCGCATGGGGAGATGTAGCGGTGAAGAACATTCCCATCCACGTGTATTATCCCCCGCAAGCAGAACGGGTATCCCATTTCCGGCCGTTCCGGGATTTTACCCGTATCAGTGTGCTGAACACGGTGCTGGTGCTGATTACCTGCCTTTGGATTGTTCCCCGTAACCTGCTCCGCAAACTGTCATGGAGCAACTGCAAGCGATTCTTCACCGACCATGTGCTGAATACACGGGAATCCAACCTGAAGATTGTACTCGCCATCATGCTGGGGATTTTTATGGGTATCGTTCCGTTATGGGGTTATCAGATGCTGATCACCCTCTTTCTTGCGCATCTGTTCAGACTGAATAAAGTGATTGCCCTTGTCGCCGCCAATATCAGTATTCCACCCATGATTCCCCTATTGCTGTACGGCAGTTACCGGACAGGCTGCATGGTACTGGGTAATCCTCCCGATTTGCATCTCGGAGACCTTTCTCTTGAAAATGTCAAATCAGTTTTAGAGCAATATTTAATAGGAAGCATTATCTTTGCAATGGCTTGCAGTCTGCTGTCTGGAGTAATCTCCACCGTGTTGCTGGCTATATGTAGGAGAAAAAACGGATATGACTAAATTCTTTGTTGGATTATATAACTATTTTGAAAGGCATAAAGTCTTGTTTTACCTGTCCCTCAGCGTATGCATCCTCTTTATGGCCCTTTTTGCCGCCCAAGTCAGATTCGAGGAAAACGTAACCAGTTTCTTTCCGGATACCAAGGACTCCCAAAATGCCATCAACGTATTTGAAAATCTGAAGATAAAGGATAAAATTATGATCATGCTGTCCGGCAAGGACGGTGTGGCGGATGCGGATTCCCTGATTGAAGCTGCCGAAACCATTAAACAGGATTTACAGCAACAAGCGGAAGGAACCCTGATTAAAGAGATCTTCTCAAAAGCCGACGAAAACCTGATCAACAGTGTCGGAGATTTTGTTTACGACAACCTGCCCCTGTTCCTTTCCGACGAGGACTACCAACGGCTGGACACCTTGCTTACCGCCGGAAACATTGCCGCCCTGATGCAGAAGAACTATTCCAACCTGATATCTCCGGCAGGATTCGCCTTGAAGAACTACATTATGCGGGACCCGTTGGGACTGGGCAGCCAGACGCTGAAACACCTGCAAGACTTCCAGTTGGAAGCTAATTACGAACTGATTAATGAACATATCTTCTCACGGGACGGTTCCACCCTGCTGATGTTCATCACCCCGGTATTCAACACCGGAAGCACGGGCAAAAATGACAAACTCATCCGGCTGATTGAAAATGAGCTGCAAAAAGCGGAAAAGGAACATCCCCAATTGGTTGCCGAATATTTCGGAGGTCCTTCCGTAGGAGTGTACAATGCACGACAGATAAAGAAAGATACGCTGGTCACTTCTTCCATCGCGCTGATTATCATCATTGTCTTCATATCTCTGGTATTCAAGCATAAGAAATCCATTCCGCTTATCATCACCCCGGTGCTGTTCGGAGCTTTATTCGCCTTATGCCTCATCTACTTTATCAAAGGCGGCATTTCAGCCATTGCCGTAGGTGCAGGCTCCGCCGTAATGGGCATCGCCTTGAGCTACTCCATACACATGCTGGCGCATCAGAATCATGTATCATCGGTACAACAATTAATCAGAGAAATCGCCTATCCGCTTACCGTAGGCAGTTTTACTACCATCGGCGCCTTTTTCGGCCTCCTCTTTACCAGTTCCAACCTGTTACGGGATTTCGGTCTGTTCGCCTCGCTTGCCTTGATAGGAACCACGCTGTTTTGCCTGGTCTATCTGCCGCATTTCCTGAAAGGGCAGGCGCATGTAAAACAAGGGGCGGTGCTACGCTTTATCGAGAAACTGAACGCTTATCCATACGAAAAGAACAAAGGATTGGTAGGGGGCATCCTCGTGCTGACCCTAATATGTCTTTTCACCTCGCAGAACGTGCGTTTCAACGAGGATATGATGAGTCTGAACTATGAGCCTGCCCACTTGAAACAATCGGAAAACAAGCTGGCCGAACTCTTTGACAAGAAAGAAAAGACTGTTCTCTTTGTCAGTACAGGCAAAGACATGGGAGACGCTACCGGACAATACGCCGAAACGAACCGTCTGCTCTCCCAACTGAAAGAAGAGGGAAAAATAAAAAGATTACGCCTCTGCCGGACAGTTTCTGATACCGGAAGAGGTGCAGGAAGCACGGTTGAAACAATGGCACAACTACTGGACTCCGGAAAAGAAAGCCTGGTTACGCGAAACCATCCGGACAGAGGCTGCCCGTTATCATTTCCGTGAACATGCATTCGAGCCGTTTTTCCAATGGCTCGACCGTCCGTTCCAGCCTTTGGACTACCAGAATGAAATCACTACCCGGCTTCTGAACGAATGGCAGACTTCCGCCGATTCCCTGACCATGCTGATTACTCAGGTACGGATGAACGAGGCCGACAAGGAAGCGGTGTACCCCCTTTTCCAACAAAAAGAGAAGGTGGTTATCTTTGACCGTGGTTATTTAGCCAACCAATGGGTATCTGCTGTCAATCAGGATTTTTATCTGATTCTTTATATCTCTTCTTTCCTGATTTTCTTTGCCCTATGGATTTCCTACGGGCGCATAGAACTGACCTGATGAGTTTCCTGCCGATGCTGGTCAGCTGGATTATCATTGTGGGGTTAATGGGCATGCTGGGTATTGAATTCAATATCATCAACATCATTCTGTCCACCTTTATTTTTGGAATCGGGGATGATTTCAGCATTTTCATTATGGACGGATTGCAGAATAAGTACCGCACAGGACGGCAGTTGCTGAACTCGCACAAAACAGCCATCTTCTTCTCCGCTTTCACCACCGTGATAGGTATGGGTACGTTGGTCTTCGCACGCCATCCGGCATTGCAGTCCATTTCCCTCATCTCCATTTTGGGAATGATTGCCGTCGTACTGGTAGCCTACACGCTGCAACCCATCCTTTTCCGGTTCTTCATCACAGCACCCGCTTCCAAGGGTTGCCCCCTTATACATTGACAGGCCTGGCAAGAACCGGCGGCCTGTTCCTGCTGTTCTTTATCGGATGCCTGTTCCTGCGCTTGCTGATAGCTGTCATGACCTTGCTTCCTATCCGCAAGGCCTATAAGAAACAAGTACTTTGCCAACTGATACATGTCACCTGCAAAAGGCCTGATCCATATAGCCACATTTGTACATAAAAGAAAAGATAAACCGGACAGGAGAAAACGTTTAAAAAGCCTGCCATCCTGATAGCCAATCATCAGTCTTTCATCGATATACTGGTATTATTGGCACTGACTCCCAAACTGGTCATGGTTACCAATCACTGGGTATGGCACTCTCCTTTCTTCGGAGCCATTATCCGCTATGCCGATTTCTATTACGTAGGAGACGGTTACGAGCTTTACGTGGAGCGAATGCGCCAAAAGGTGAAAGAAGGATATTCCATCGCCATCTTCCCCGAAGGGACACGTACCTACGATGGAAGGATGAAGCGTTTCCATAAAGGAGCCTTCTATCTGTCGGAAAAACTGCAACTGGATATTATTCCGGTCATCCTTTACGGCAACTGTAAAATCATAGCGAAAGCACAGCCGTTCAATGTACGGAAAGGCATCATGCTGACAGAGATTCTGCCGCGTATCCCGGCCAACGATGCTACGTACGGAACCACTTATCAGGAACGTACCAAAAGCATCTCCGCGCGGATGAAAAAAGAATATGCCCGTATCTGCCGGGAACAGAGCACAACGGACAATCCCGTCTTTTACGAGAACCTGATACAGAACTATATCTATAAAGGACCGGTAGAGGAATGGTATATACGCATCAAGGTGAAAATGGAGGATAACTACAGGTTATTCAACCGGCTGGTTCCCGTCAAAGCAGATTACAGATATCGGTTGCGGATTCGGACCGCTTTGCTATATGCTTTCCCAACTTTCCGAGGAACGGGAAATAACGGGGATAGATTATGATGAGGACAAAATAGCCGTGGCGCAGCATGGCTGGCTCCGCACTCCCCGCCTGCAATTTGTATGCGCCAATGCATTGGAATACCCTTTGCCGGAAAGTGACGCATTCATACTGAATGATATCCTGCATTATATGAACTATGAGCACCAGCGGACCTTATTGCTCAGATGCATGGAGCGGTTGCGCCCGGAAGGAAAGCTGATTGTGCGGGACGGCAATGCCGCCAACACCCGGAAACACCGCCTCACCCGTTTCACGGAACTGCTGTCTACCGGCATTTTCAGTTTCAACAAGACGACAGAACAACTTTTGTTTCACATCCGAAGCGCAAATAAGGAGCATCGCGCAAGAAGGTGGGATGCAGCTGGAGATTTTACCTAATGACAGATATACCTCGAATACGATTTATATCTTCCAAAAAAACAAACCGGAACATGAGTAAGTACGATATCATCATCATAGGCAGCGGACTGGGCGGTCTGGAATGCGGAGCCATCTTGAGCAAAGAGGGCTACCACGTCTGTGTGCTGGAGAAGAATGAACTGTTTGGCGGCTGCTTCCAGACTTACCAACGCAGCGGGCACCGGATGGATACCGGCATTCACTATATCGGCAGTCTGGATGAAGGACAAATCATGAATCAGTATTTCCGTTATTTCGGTATCATGGACAAGTTATCCATCAAACGGATGGATGAAGAAGTGTTCGACCGGATTTATTATAAAGACGCTATCTATGATTACGCCATGGGGCATGAACGGTTCATGGAAACCCTGTGCCACTCATTCCCCCATGAACGGGAGAACTAAACGGTATGTGGCAGCTATCCGGTCGGTGGGAAACCTGATCAGCACAGACCACCTGAAAAAAGGCCGCCTGTCCCAAGAAGGCATGGATTTCTTTGCCACCTCAGCAGCCGGGATGATAGCATCCGTTACCACGAACAGGGATTTACAGAATGTACTTGCCGCAACCTCCCTGCTCTATGGCGGGATCAAAAATAAATCCACCTTCTATGAGCACGCTATGATTAACAACTCTTATCTGGAGAGCGCCTATCGTTTCACGGAAGGAAGTATGCAAGTCAGTCTGGAATTAATCCATATCATACGTGCCAACGGCGGCACGGTGCTGAACCGGAAAGAAGTGACCCGTATCCTTGTCAAGGATGAAGCTATACAAGGAGTGGAAGTGAACCATGGAGAGATACTGGAAGTACTTACGTCATATCCAACCTGCATCCGCAACTCACCTTATCCCTGCTGGATAAAAACCATTCCATCAAACCGGCTTTTGTGTCGCGCATCAAGTCACTGGAAAACAGTTACGGGATATTCACGCTCAATCTGATGATGAAAAAAGACTGTTGCCCCTATCAGAACCATAATATATACCTGCACGGCAATGAGGATGTATGGTATGACAAAGAGATGCACAAAGGGAATACCCCCAGTTGCATGATCTCCATGCAAGTACCCCGCGGCAACAGCAAATTCACAGAGGTGGTTTCCATACTGACCCCCATGTATATGGATGAGGTCAGCAAATGGACGGATACGCCCCCCGAACACCGTGGCGAGGCATACCGCCAGTTCAAAGAAGAAAAGACGGAACAGATCTTGCAGTTCCTGAGGCGGTTCGGATTTCAC
>ENA-OQAR01000523-OQAR01000523.1-human-gut-metagenome-genome-assembly--contig:-NODE-523-length-11650-cov-5.674824_pt1 | contig 11650 bp, 15 predicted proteins | sample MGYA00242738_ERZ504533 | MGnify/ENA primary metagenome ERZ504533 (study PRJEB26092, sample SAMD00036276) | human gut metagenome | host: Homo sapiens | study: EMG produced TPA metagenomics assembly of... | reverse complement strand
GTTTTCTCCGGGTCCTTGCCATAGTCCAGACAATCCCGGATAGCCTCAGCAATCGTTTCGCCTTCGCCCGCATGGCGCTGTAACAAAGTTGTGGTAGCCAAAAATCATCCCTCCTTTCCATGAGAAAAGGGCGGCCCATTCAGACCGCCCCGACTTCGGGTCAGTATGGCCCGAGGCTGCTTAACTTGCCAGAAACCGGTACAGAGCGGATTTGCCTCCGTCCAGCGCCCAAAGAAGGGAGCCCGCCGCCGCTTGCAGTCCATACGGCGAAAGCAGGAAGGCGAGGAACAGAAATACAATCCCGCCGATGGGGGTCGGCGTGAAAAAGAGGACGATACCGAGCACTGCCAGGATCACGGAGGCAATCGTCAGCAGGAAGGCGCAAATATCAAGCAGAAATACCAGCAGAGCCGTCAGAAGGGACAGCGCCAGAGCGAAGGGCGCAACCAATATTTTCAGCAGTATCTTCATCATCAAAACCTCCTTTATCTTTTCTATCTTCATTTTACCATGCCTGTCCGGGGACATAAATGTTGCGAAAGATTAGTGAATCCTGTCCTAAATCTATTTTCAAATAAAAACGGATGGTCTAATGAAACCATCCGTTTTTAAACATATTCTATTTTTCTGGTTTGATAGTTTGCTTAACCAGTTCAGTTTTTTGTTTCTCAATGAGATTTGAGTAAACTGCATAAGCAACATTTTGAAAATAATCGATATACAAACTCTGGTCACTTGCAGGTAAAGGGGCCAAACGTTCTATACCGTCATCTTCAAGCTGGTATGTTTTTACAATATTGATTTTCAAGTCGGTTTGCTTAAAATTCACATCGATTACTATTGTTATCGGGAGTGTCTTGTGCGATAACTTGTAACTCATACTTGAAAAAATAAAACCTTGAGACATACATTCCTTTACAAAATCATTATTTCTTAACCCGTCACCTTTTAAAATCGCACTACTAATTCCCGAAAGGCGTCCGGTGGGTTCAGAAGCATCAATTTCGCCTGATGTAGTCTCGTCATTTTCATCATCAATGCTTTTTTCATCTTTGTTTACAGTAACATTAATAATGTCTGTTAGTTTCCATTCTTTGTGAGTGTACGCGCCAAAATCATCAAAGAAATCTACCTTGTGTGCCTTTAAAAGACTTGCTAAAGTTATTCTTTTAAGACCAAATACAGCCTGCTCACTATCTTCTTGAATCATTTCATCCAGAAGTGTGACAAACTGTTTTGATTCGGACATTCCTTCGTGCCGTATGCTAACTTTATACTTCTGCGAATCATCTTCTAACGGGGAAATGGTAACATCTAAAGTCACTGTTCGCGTTTCAGCAATTTTAATACGGCCTCTTTGGGGTTTTTATATATGTACTGCAATGTTACGCTGGTTTGATTTCTTGCAATGTTTTTTAATGTATACTTAGTATTCGAACTACGGCCTTTATTGACAAATTCATCTGCTATACTCGTCAGAAAATCTTCTTTGGACTGTTCGCTTTTAGGAGAGATTATGACAACAGTAGACTTCAAGTTGTTTTGCTCAAAATTCATAACCTCTTGCATCTGAGTCATAGTTGCAGAGCCAAAAAAAATGATGGTGTATCAAGTCAGAAAGAGCCTCTGAATTAGTACATACGGGAAGGATACCTTTTTGCCGTAAAACATATTTGACACTTTGAGCGTTAATTAGTTTATCGTCTATTAATTTTTTAAGGTCATCCCCCTTAACAAAGGATTGAACTGCCATTATTCTCGCCTCCCTTATGACTCATAATAGATTCTTGATAAACGACGATTATCCATCAGATAATATTTAAAAGTATCTTTCTCTGCGAACATTTTTGAAAAAGATTCTTTAATGTGATCTATGTCTTTTTTCTGTTTCAGGATAAAAAATAGAAATGAACTTCTTGATAACGATCACTTCTCGATTCTAATTGTAATTCATTAATCATATCCTGCAAATACTTTAAAGAATCATCTGTAACATGCTCAAAACAAAACAGGGCCTTTATATCAACCTTTGTTGTAATGCCTTGGTTAGTTACACTTTTTAATATAGGATGCCAAGATGTAGTCGGAAAATAAATATGTTGGCGTGACTACAGGTGAACGATCCCAGGTAGAACCACCAATGGATGGATATATAATGCCAAAGCTATTTTCAATACTGTTTTGCTTAATTTTCGCAATTTCAGCATTAAAAGAACACCATTTTTCAAGCCTACTATTATCTGCAAGATAAATCATTAGAGGATGGCGACGTCTTGGAACCTTAATTTGGGAAATGCTTTTTAACGCACGTTCCATCTCGTATATGTTATCACTCGAATTATATAATAAAATCCCACCGATTAAAGTATATTCTTCTAAATATGTAGTTAAGGCAGGAGATGTTGAAGCACACTCAATAGTATTACACAATTCCTCAACCCATAATGACAAATTACTCGGAATAAAGTTAGACCATTCGCGATGTTTGCATTCTATAATAAAAGCCTCTTGGCGTTTAGTGAAAGGATTATAATATCCTGCTAATATATCTACACCATGCGTTTTTTTGTCAGAAGATTTTGCATTTTTTATGTGCAGCTCTTATACAATCAATTTGAACATCTTGAGCTAAAATCTTCCATTCCAAATGCTCAAAAATAGAATTTCCATAGTGCTCTAATTTTTTTCCAATTCTTTGACTAAGTTCGCCCATTAATGTTCACCTCCATTTAGCAAGATTTGATGGAGAAACAATATTTCTTCATCGTCCATCGAAGAACGAGACTTATAAACGGTAACTCGCCCCTTTGCTGTAATCCGGAGTTTAATTGAACTATTATCACAGTAAAGAATAATAGTCATGCTTGAAATTTTATCATTATATTTCTGTAGGATAGAAAAAGCATCTCCATACGATGAAAGATCCACAGTAAAGTTGCCAACAATATCTTCCGTAAAGAGAAAATCTTGAAAGCAGACTTTAGAGACTTTTAATTTATAACCTTTCAATTTTTTCTAATAGAGTGTCAATCGTAACTTCGACACTATTAATGGAAATAGGTGCTAACAAATTTGATAGCTCAAATACTAATTTTGTTTGCCGAAGTTTTGTCTTTCCCCAAAATTTCCAAAAAATCATCCGTAATGCTGAAAGAAATAACATTTGCTTTAGGAACAATACGATATTCAAAAACTCTCTGCTCAGGGTTATAATAAGATTCTTGAGCATTTTGGACAATGACATATTCGCCCAGTAGTTCATTGGCACTAATCATTTCCAAATTAAAATAGGTATTTTCATCTTCTGGATAACCTTTCAAGCGTGAATATATTGATTCTACATTGATTTCTGCCGGTGAACGCAATTCATATATAAAAATACTGCTGGAAGCCATCGAGTTACCTCCTTTAAAAATATTGTCAGAATCTACAATTAATTTAATTATACGACTATATAGAAAAGTTATCAATGTCATAGTAGGCAAAAGTTATCATCAAAATGAAAAAGGAAGGGCGACAGGCAAAACCTGCCGCCCTCGTCTTACTTTGCCACCAGCTCGGAGAGCTCCCGCAGCACCTTTGACACCTCGCCCCACAGCTTTTCATAGTCCCGCTTCAATCCGTCGATTTCCTCCGGGTACACGCCATAGGTATGCGCGTGTACGGCGACCTGATTGAGATTGTTGGAACAGCGCCGTTGCAGAGAGATCAACTCTTTTACGGGTGCAAGGTCGATGTGCAGGATATACCCATTCAGAGCCATTTTCCGTACATAAGCCCCGGCGTTGGAAATGCCCGCCTCGGCCATCCGTTCATGGATGGCTGCCAGCTCATCCGGCGTTACCATAACGTGCAGATGGACATTCCGCTTGCGGTTCTCCATCAGCGTTCCAGCTCCCGGCCTTTCCGGCGCTCTTTGGGTTCCTTTACCTTATCAAGCGGTTTTGCGTCCAGCTCCGGGGGCGTGGGTGGGATGGGCGTGTTGTTGGGTACGCCGTCGATCATGTTGCAGTTCTGCTCCGTGGAGAGCTCGGCGGTTTTCAGATAGTTGTCTTTTTCGTGCATGGCGTTCCTCCTTTATCGTTCCTCATGGTTTTTATGGCTCCGCTTCTGGCATGGCTCCTTCGGGGGTTCCTGCCCTCTGGTTCCTTCTTTGAGCCGGGCGGTAATGGATGGACGCACCCGGTCAGGATTGCCCGGTGCTGGTTTCAGCTCATAATCCTCCATCTGCTTTTCGGTCAGCGGCTTTGCGTAGGTCAGTTCGCCCCATGCCATCAGCCTGCCGTCTGCCACAGGACGCCGCCTGTCATCATCGTAGTTGACGATGGAAAGAGGCTGGTTATCCGGCGGCTTCGGGTAAGTTCCTATGTCCACGGGCCGCTGGGTGGAATAATAGCGGTAAACGCCCTCCGGTCCCAGCTCGGTATGCTTGACCGCCGCATGGTAAAACTGCTGATAGTCGTCCACCCGGCGGTCAAAGTCCCTCTGCGCCCACGCCTGACTGGTTCCATAGCGGCCCCAGTAGTAATCCCGATGGCCGTTTTCCCCCTCGGTAAACTGCCAGGTCACAAAGGGGCTCGGCGCTCCCGGATTATGCCCCAGCGCAAAGCCGTGTCCGGTTTCAAAGGTGGCAGCTTTCAAAATCACATATCCTTGTACTGTCTCCAAGAGATTCCTCCTTTCTGTGCCTCGGGTCAACATGACCCGAAGTGCTGGATGTTACGAAATAAGAGGGCAGACCGGGGAGGAATGTAATAAGATATTCCCACCCCGGAAACACCCTCAAAAAAGCCCGGAATGTCAAGCCTTTGGAGGCGGCAAATCGTAACAGCCGCCCGGCCTTTTCTCCCGCATTTTCCTCATGCGTTCCCGGCTTTTCCGTCGGTTCCCTTCGGTCTTGCAGGCGTCGGAGCAGTAGGCTTGACGCCCCTCGGGCAAAAAATGCCTTTCCGCAGACCGCACAGGCCCGCAACTCCGGGGAGATGCCTTCCGTTGTCAGCGCCGCTTGAAGCTCCGGGTTAAGGGGCAGGACAGCCTCACGGAAGTAACGGCAGTACGCCCCTGTCCAGCACTTGTGCAGCATATAGCAGGCACAGTCAAGAGGAAGGCACAGGCCGCTTTCCCGGTCATAGTTGGCGCACATCCCCGTGACCAGAGTGCGGATTTTCTTCTTCTCGTCACGGGTCAGCTCCCGGGCGTCCATTTATGACTTCGGGCCACGATGGCCCGAAGGGCGGGGCTCCACGATCAGCGCCCGGAACTTCTTCCGGCACTGTTTTTTCTTTCCTTTGCACTCCTTGTAATAACGGCATCCCTTACAAGGGTCGTCATTGTCCCAGCCGGGGTGCGGTACTTCCTTCATCATTCGTTCAAAAGGGCTGCTTGTAAAATTCATTCTCATTCCTCCGTATCTTCCTCCCATGGCGGGGTATCTTCGTCCTCGGGTTCCTCTGCGATCTCCTCCAGCTCCCCCGTCCTCATATTCGCAGTAATCATCTTCCAAATCCGGGGCTTCATGCTTCGGCTTGTAAATCTTGAAATAGTAACCAATTCCACCGCCGGCCAGCACCACCGCACCGATCAGGAGCAGAGAGAGAAAGGGGCTGTCCTTTTTCTCCGGCTTGGGTTCCGGTACTTCCTCCACCGGTTCGGTGGGCTTTGGCTCTGGCTCAGGGGTCACTTCTTTGGGCGGTTCCTTACCCTGTTCAGCAAGAGGCAGAAGGTCGTCTGTGGTAACGGTATTGAGGAAATAGACGTTCTCGCTGGTTTTCTGTTTGTCGATCACCAGATAAAACACGCTCTCGTCTGCTGTGGTGATGGTGTAGAACTCCTTTCCATCCTCGTCGGTGGCGTTGTCCACCACGGTTCCCGTCCCGTCCGGGGTAAAGGGTTCTGGGTTTCCGGCTCTGCTTCGGTTTCTGCCGGGGAGGGAGCTGTCTCCGGCTGCGGCTCGCTGCTCTGTGCATAAGCCGGGACTGTAAAGATCAGGCAACACAAAAGGCTGGCAGCCATTGCCGCCAGCCTGCGAAATTTAGTTTTCTTCATGGGCCGTGTCCTCCTTTTCGGGTGCCTCCGGCTTCGGGTCAGTATGGCCCGAAGCGGTAAGGCTGTTTTTGGGGTCATTCAGAAAAGCCATAAGCTGGGCGGGCGTCAGTTTGAGGGAGCGCACCGCCTGCACGATCTGGCTGTTTTCTTCCTCCTGTTTCTGCTTTTCCAGCTCCCGGATTTTGGCCTGCCACTCGGCAGCCTTCTCCCGGGCTTTTTCCAGTTCCTTATCGAGCTTGTCGATCTTGTTCATGCAAGGACTCCTTTCCTCTGGCTCACAAACGCCCGAAGGCATAGAAATGTGTCTGCCAGTAGCTTGAATTGATGTTTGCGTATTGGATGGGCGAACCACAATGGAGCATCATCCGTCGCCCACATAAATCCCCACATGGGACACAGGGCCAGGGCTGTCATAGGTTCCCGTGAAAAAGATAATGTCGCCGGGCTTTGCCTCGGAGGGGGAAATGATAGCACACTGATTATAAATGCCCTGCGCCGTGGTACGGGGCAGGTTGTGGACGCCGCTGGCCGTGTACACCCAGCAGACAAAGCCCGAACAGTCAAAGGAGGTGGACGGGCTGGAGCCGCCCCACACATAGGGCCAGCCGATGTACTTTGTGGCTTCTTTCATGAGCGCCGCAAAAGCCGGGTCATCCAGCGCCTCGCCGGGTATCTCATAGCTGGGGCCGGTATCTTCGCCGCCGTTGTAAATCCCTTCCCACAGATAGGGTTTGTTGCCTTTGAGCTGCTGCATAACGGTGTAGATTTCCCGCTGCTGTTCGTTAAGCCTCGGCAGGATCACGGCGGGCAGCGTCTTGTTTGTGAGGGTCACATTGAGAATGTAATACTCATAGGGGACTTCCTCGGTGGTGGTTTCCCCGGTCTCCGGGTCAGTGCTGGTTTCGGTGCGGTAGCGTATCTCGACTTCCTCCGTCAAGGTCAGCTCATACTGTGCCTCGAAGATTTCCCGCAGTTCGTCCTGCACCTGTTCACGGAAATACACATGGTACTTTGCCGAGAGATAGGACGCCAGCTCATAGGGGTTATGGCCGATCTCGTCCACGGAATAGCGGTACTCGTCATAGCCGGGATGGGTGCTTTCGATGTTCGCTACCGTCTGCGCCAGCTCATTTTCCAGTGCCGTGTAGTCCTCGTCCACCCCCAGCAGGTCCGTATCCTCCGAGGCGTAGGAGGTGCCGGATAACGCATTGGCAAGGCCGCTGCCAAGCGTGGGAAAGATAGAGCTTACCGCCGACACAAGAAAACAGAGCAGCAACAGCAGGAGCAGGACCAGCACCGCCACAGGATGACGGGTCACAAACTGCGCCGCCCGACGGGTCGCAGTTCCCGAAGCGGCAGCGGTTTTCTTTGCGGCCTTTGCACTCTGTTTTGCCGCCGTCTTTGCCTCTTTGGAATACCGGCGTTTTCAGTTTCCATTTCTGCTGCACACGGGAAAGCGGATTGCTGGCAAGCTCCGGGTGTTCGGCGGCCATCTTCTGAAAATCCACATTGGCTCGGGCTTTTATGTCCTTCCGTTCCCACTTTGCCACCTTCCGGGCCGGGTGCTCCCGCCAGCGCCGTTTGGCATATCGGGCCAGTTTCCGGGTCCCGGCCTCTGCGGCCAGCTCGGATTTATGGGCTCCTTCCACACCCACATTTTCATGCTCGACCTCGTGGATCTTGTTGTGGACATAGAACCATGCTTCTGTACGGGCTCCCCTGACTGCCTTTTTTGCAAGCCCCGGCGGCTTCTTCGCTGCCCGTTTTGCCTCGGTCTTGTCCAGTTTCTCCCGGGCCTTTCCCAGCTTTTCCCCGGCATGTTCTGCTTTTGCCTGTGCTTTCTGGTACTTGTCCTTTTTGCTCCCGGCCTTTTCGGCGGAGCCCTCCGGCTCCTGTGCCTTGCCGGTATCCTGCGGCCCGCCCGCTTCATCTTCCTGCCTCATGCGGTCAGAGGGACGGCTTTTCCGGCTGTCCTCTTGAAACTTGCCGCTTTTGGACTTCGGGCCATCGTGGCTCGAAGGACTGTCCTGCCCGGTATCCTCATCCTCAAACCGCAGGCGTCGGGACGGTACGGGGGAAGGTCCTTCCCGTTCAGCCGGTCCGGGGCGATTGCCTCCGGTATCCTCTGTCGGCCCCGGCTTTTGAAAATTCCGTTTGTCCGGTTTCTTTCCGATGATGTATGGACAAATAAAGATGGCACTTACAAAGAAATTTACTATTATGTATCCAATTGAATCTTTTGAAATAGTTGGAGTTGTAATTGGAGGTGCAGCAAAAGCAATATCTTCTATTAGATCAAGATCTTCTAATAGTGCTCGTAACACGACACAACAAGTTGATTCAAGCGCAGCAAATACAAGCATTGTAGAAAAAGTAGCGGATATAGTAGAAAAAACAAATAGGTCTTTACCATGTGAAAACGATGTTTCAGGGCATAAACAGCGTTATCATACGAAAAATGGTGTTATATGGAAGAATAAAGCACCATATCATCGAGGTGGAAATAACGGTTAATAAAATAACCCTCCCGGCCATCATGGTCGAGAGGGTTTCGTGCATCTATGGGATTATCCTTCAATATCCATGTTTAGCCCGGACTTAAGTTCCACAGTGAAGTGGTCCTCCCAGACAATGATCCGCTCAAGCCATCGTTTCACTAGGGCCTCGCCGAAGGCCTCTAAGCGAGCAGGGGGCTGTTTGATGAAAGTCCTGCAGCTCGTTGATGCGGGCAATCTGTGCGTCTCTGGCAGCAGTATTGACCGTACATTTTTCTCGCTGTTCCCGGAGTTTGAAGATCTGGTCGGCAATCTCGTCGTAAAAGTCCTGCAAGAAGTAAATCAACATAAACTAACGATCCAGTTACGCCTTTTAAAGATAATTAACGATACAGCAAGCCTGAACAATTCCTCCGTGGTAAGCAATGTATACACACCAACAATTCCCCACTTGAATATATATGCTGCAAGCAGACACAGTGGAATTCCGATACACCATGTGCCAATAATATCAATAATCATAATGGTTTTTGTGTTGCCGCCACTTCTTATAATGCCTCCGCCAAGGATCATATTTTCCACCTTGACCGGAGCATACAGGGCAAATACGATGAGCAGCGTCTTTCCAAGCTCTTTTACGCTGTCATCAACACGATATAATCCGGTATATGCTCCAGCCAAAAGAATGAGCAAAGCTGATACTGCTACTCCACCAAATAAGCCTGCATACATAATCTTCTTTGATTCTGCGTAAGCCTCATTATATTCTTTCCTACCAAGCCTTTTGCCGATCATCACACCGGCAGCCGCAGACAATCCACTAAGTGCCCCTACGATAAGCGCTTGTATCGGACCGGTAAGTGTATAGGCTGCAAGGTTTGATGTGCCAAGATGTCCATAAACAGCAGACTCTACATTTTGCCCGAGACTCCATAAAAACTTACTGATCAGAATCGGCATAATCATTATCAGATAATCCCTGATTGTGATTTTTTTAAAATGTAGAGACAATACCGGTTTATCTCCATCTTTTTTGATACATAAGACAAATCCGATAACAATAAATACAAGATTAAACAACTGCGAAATAAGTGTGGCAATCGCAGCTCCCTTTATTGCCATACAGGGAAATCCAAATTTTCCAAATATCAGCAGATAGTTCAGTCCTGTGTTTACAATAACTGCTCCAAAACTTGCCAGAAATGGTATCGTGGCATATTCCTTACAGCGCAGCCATGAGGATAAAATATTGCTGACAGCCATTGGAATATAAGAAAGCGCTACGATTCTAAAATAAACCGTACCAGTATTTACAATACTCATATCTTTCGTATATAGTCCAAGAATCTGCGACGGAAAAACTCCAGCTGCAAGCAGGAACAATACTGACATTATAATTCCGCAGATGAGGCTCACATCAAAACTGCACCATGCCTCTTTGCTTTCTTCCGCACCAATAAACTGAGCAATTAATATCCCGGCAACCGTGCTTACTGCACCAATCATCACTGAAAAAATCAGTGAAAAATTACCGCATAATCCAACTGCCGATATATTTGTTTCACCTAACTGCCCGATCATGATCTGGTCAACAATTGAAAATGATGACTGCAACATACTTTGCAATGTGACAGGAATTGCTATTTTACACAACGATTTCAAAAACTTTGACATTATAATTTCCTCGTACTTTCCCTTTTTATTAAATCAACCGGCAACACGATTTCTGGCTTATATTCTGTTCCATCGCGCATTGCCTCCAGACATTCAATTGCCGTTTTCGCCCTTAAGTTTGCTTCCTGATGAATCGTTGTGAGGGAAGGATTGCTTTCCTTACTTGCCATGCTACTAAGACCTAACGTATCTGCAACATCTACGATTCTAATCCTGTTCTGTGTTATTTCCATTCCTTCTTCTGTGGCATTATGATTATATGGTACATGATAAATGTGAAATTTACAAAGGTTAAGCGCGTAACCCACTACAAAATTTGCGTTCGATTTTTGTGACGTTTTTACTAATGTATTACGCATTTTCAGCAATCTGAATACACATGAAAGCTACTTATGGACATAAGGCAACACCGCACAATTCCCGCCTTACGGCTTAAGCACCGCTCCGGCGCTGCGGCACGGCATCTGCGTTGCAAAATGCTCGATAAGACATCCAGTATTATCTGCGCTTTTGGCTTAGCAGCTGCCGCACCTCGCTCGCCGTATCGGCACTTAGAATTATGCGGTATTGCCTAAACAAATAATACAAACTGTATAGCGCTGTGCGCACAGAGAACCGTCGCCCGGCGGCCCGGTTTGCTGCGCTGATTCTGCCAAAATCGGATCGCATGGTTTTGCACCCGCCTGGCCAGGTTTTTCCGGCGGGTGGGTGCTTTTTGATGCAAAATGGCCCCAAAACCGGCAAAATAGCAGGCTGCAACCCAAAGTATCGCCCCAGTTGGTGGCGGCAACCGGGTGCTTTCGCTATAATAAGGCCAGCAAAACACAAGGGGCCGGACCATCGGCCGGGTTTTGCCGGGCGGTGCACCGCCCACTGCAAGCTGTTGATAGGAGATTATAAAATGAAATATCAAGTATTTGGCATTCTTTGGACGGTATTCAATCTTGCGCTCATGCTGGTTATGGGCATTGTCGGTATCTACCTGCTGTGGCTGGTCGTCAAGGCGCTGCGGGTTTACATCAACTCCCACGAAGTGCGGGTAGAAAAGAAAGCCACCCCGCAAGTCCCTGGCCGAAGCTCTGCGGGAGAACCGTGTGCGCTGCAAAATGACCCAGGAGTTTGTTTCGGAAACCATCGGTGTCACCCGCCAGGCGGTATCCAAGTGGGAAAACGGCACCTCGGACCCCAACACCTCCAATCTGATCGCGCTGGCCAAGCTGTATGGTATTTCGGCGGAAGAGCTGCTGAAAAGCGTGGAACACTCTGCCGGAACCGCCAAACCGAACGAAGGCAGCGAGAAAACCGTGTAAAGGCAATACCGCATAATTCTAAGTGCCGATACGGCGAGCGAGGTGCGGCAGATGCCAAGCCAAAAGCGCAGATAATACTGGATGCTGCAAAGGTGAGCGCCGCCAGTGGCGGAAACAGCGAACCGA
>ENA-OQAR01000522-OQAR01000522.1-human-gut-metagenome-genome-assembly--contig:-NODE-522-length-11691-cov-2.571169_pt1 | contig 11691 bp, 13 predicted proteins | sample MGYA00242738_ERZ504533 | MGnify/ENA primary metagenome ERZ504533 (study PRJEB26092, sample SAMD00036276) | human gut metagenome | host: Homo sapiens | study: EMG produced TPA metagenomics assembly of... | reverse complement strand
GCGGTATTTTTCCAGAATATCAAATTCTGTAAAACCCAAAGTAGGGTGAATTTCTGAAATATTCACTATCTTTGCCATATCTTATTAGTTTGGATATTTCCCCCGTTTTGGCCGTCAAACCTTATTTCGGGGAATACCTAAAGATACAAAAAGCCAACTAATTCGCAATACTTTGTGTATGAATTAGTTGGCTGATTTTGTAATATTTAATGAATGTCCCGCATTACTTATAAATCAAGAAAATACAGGGATCTTCGATAAATCCGGCAATTTCCCCTGCCACTCCTTTATTGTCTTAGTCTTTATATATTCTCCTTCACACGTAATATTGGCAGCAATACAAAGTTTGGTTTGCGGACGGCAATTCTTAAGAATATCTTCCGCCATCTTATTATTACGATAAGGAGTTTCAATAAAAAGCTGCGTCTGATCTTCTGCATAAACACGTTGCTCCAATACCTTAATACGTTTCGCACGCTCACCAGGCTCAATAGGCAAATAACCATGAAAAGCAAAACTCTGTCCATTAAACCCGATCCCATAACAGACATAATAATAGAGGAAGGTCCTACCAAAGGCACCACTTTAAGATTCTTACGCTGAGCAATAGCAACCACGTCCGCTCCAGGATCAGCAACAGCCGGACAACCGGCTTCAGAAATAACTCCCATGGACTGTCCGGCCAACAAAGGTTTCAGATAACCGGAAATATCTTCAGGAGAAGTATGTTTGTTCAATGGATAAAAAGTCAATGCATCTATGTCAATCCCGCGATCTACCTTTTTCAAAAAGCGAACGTGCCGAGCGTACATCTTCTACAATAAAATGTTTGATGCCGAGAATGACCTCTTTATTATACACAGGCAACACATTTTCCACAGGAGTTTCGCCTAATGTGACAGGCAATAGATACAAAGCAACTTCCATCATACTACTAATCAATCAAAATATCAAGGTTTGAAATCTGTTTCAGCCAACATCTGATGATAATCCGTCTTAGCCAACAAATCCTTTATTGTCATATCAGGATGCTTTTTCATATATTCATCAATCAGCAAAATCCCCATCCATACTCCAATACTTGCAGGAGTTTTCTCACCCATAATAGAAATAAAGGGATCCTTGCGTATATAAGTACGTACAACAAGGGGATCGGTAGCATATAAATGACCATTTTCAACCATTGTCTTCCACAGACTTGTTTTATTCTTCCTGCACCACTCAGCCTCATCCTCACTATATCCCATCTCTTTCTCAAAAGATTCATACCCTAAAATATGAGCCACTATCCAATTTATCTTTCCACGATGCATAATCATATCTAATAAAGTACGACCAGGCTGCCATGGCAAAGGATACTGACTCAGCAAATAAAAGGTAAAACAATCCGGAACAATACGATCAGGCTCCATACTGCGACATTGATAGTCATAATAGAAGCGTTTATATAAAGGATAATCTGCTCCCATATACTTATCAATACTAAAACCCAAAATACTGTCCCCAACTACAACAGACTGATTCAGAGCAGCTATTTGAGCATAAAAATGAGGAACGAACAATGCAGGAACCTCTTTTTCTAACAGTTTGAAACCTTTGGTCAGTTTTCCTCAACCCAACCAAGATCCTTAAATTTCTCTTCGGCATCGTGCATCAAAGTCAATAAAGTAGAATCCGAATAATATTCCAACATCCGGTCGTTAATCTTCATGTCATCCACCTCACCTATCGCCAATACATCTTCTATCAACAGTTTGGTAACCTGAGGATAGTCCGTATTCATTTTTTGCAGTGCCGAGAAACTATTCATCGTGACATACTCATACTGCAAACGATCATAACGGGCAACTCTTACATCCACATCAGCAGTATTGCCACTCTTCCCATCCCACTGACAGGAGGAAAGAGCAACAAGACATACTACTAATATGAATATAATTTTGCGCATCATCTATTTCTTATCCGTAAATGATGTTTCCGTTTTCGTCTTTATATTCATCCAGACCTTTTTCATAAGTTGCCATAGCACGCAAACTCATACCTACACTGGAGAAACCTCCATCATGATATAAATTCTGCATAGTCACTTTACGAGTCAGGTCAGAGAACATTACAATGCAGTAATCTGCACATTCGTCTGCCGAAGCATTGCCTAATGGTGACATACGGTTAGCAAAGTCAAACAGCTTATCCATACCTTTCACACCTGAACCGGCAGTAGTCATGGTCGGTGACTGAGATATGGTATTCACACGCACATGATGTTCACGACCATAAATGTAACCAAAACTGCGTGCGATAGATTCAAGCAATGCTTTTGCATCCGCCATATCATTATATCCATAGAATGTACGTTGTGCAGCAACATAACTCAAAGCCAGAATTGAACCATACTCCGCAATAGCATCCAGCTTTTTAGCAGCTTGAATCATTTTGTGGAACGAAACGGCAGATATATCCAGAGTCTTGCTCAACATATCATAATCGAGGTCATCATAAGTACGTTTCTTACGAACGTTAGGAGACATACCGATAGAATGCAGAACGAAATCTATTTTTCCACCCAATATTTCCATCGAACGTTTGAAAACATTCTCCAAATCTTCTACGCTGGTTGCATCTGCCGGAATTACCTCACAATTCAGTTTCTCAGCTAAAGCAGAAACTTCTCCCATGCGGACAGCTACCGGAGTATTGGACAATGTAATGGACGCACCTTCTTCTACAGCCTTTTCAGCAACTTTCCATGCGATAGACTGTTCGTTCAATGCACCAAAAATAATACCTCTTTTTCCTTTCAACAAATTGTAACTCATACCTTCTTTATTGTTAAATTAGTTTGCAAAGATACAAACAAATAAATTAATCATAGCTTTTTTTGCACACAAATGAAGAAATAATGCAATTATAAAACTAATTTTTACCATTTAAGGTTTCAGCTAAATGAGAATTTAACAAAAAATCCACTTATTCTATCAAATAGTGCACATAAAGGACAATTCTTTCAGCTATATTTGCCATCGAATTAAGAGGTTTTTTCATAATATTTATTTAAGGTTAGAATTAGGTTAACATGAAACATTATTGCTACTCCCGTAAATAGCCCGTGAGGGTCTTTTACGGGAGAGTGATAAGACTTCTTAAAGCAACAATCAACTAGATAATTATTAATCTTAAACATATATAATACCAATGACTACTTTAATAAAGAAGATTCTATTACTTCCTGCCACATGTTTAATCCCCCTTTTGACCGGATGTAATAATTGTCCGTCTACGACTATTGTAGAAGATATCATAGATCCCGCCATCTATACAAGTCTCCCTTTCAAGATGGATAAAGTTGAACAACCTACTTTTCCAGACTATTCGGTAAACATCATAGATTTCGGTGCCAAGCCAGACGGTATCACTTTAAACACAAAGGCTATTAATGATGCAATCCAACAGGTTAATGCCAAAGGAGGTGGCAAAGTCATTATTCCTGAAGGCTTGTGGCTGACCGGTCCCATCGAACTATTGAGCAATGTGAATCTATATACAGAAAAGAATGCATTAGTATTATTCAGTGCAGACCATTCACTATATCCCATTATAAACACGTCTTTTGAAGGTTTGGAAACCCGTCGTTGCCAGTCTCCTATTTCAGCACGTAATGCTGAAAATATAGCGATTACAGGCCACGGAGTATTTGATGGAAATGGAGACACATGGCGTCCGACCAAAAAAAGATAAACTGACTGAAGGCCAATGGAAAAAAATTGGTCGCCTCCGGTGGTGTGGTAGATACCGACGGAAGAATCTGGTATCCCAGTGAAGGTGCATTGAAAGGTGCTATCCTGTCAAAAAGACAACTTCAACGTACCTCGTGGAGAACTTACCGATTCTGACTGGGACTACATGCGCGACTGGTTACGTCCTGTATTGCTAAGTTTCATCAAATGTAATAAGGTATTGCTGGAAGGAGCGACATTTCAAAAATTCACCCAGTTGGTGCTTACATCCGCTATCATGTGAAAATATTACAATTAATAAAGTTACAGTTTCTAATCCTTGGTACTCACAAAACGGAGATGCTCTTGATTTGGAATCATGTAATAAAGCATTGATTATCAACAACTCATTTGATGCAGGAGATGATGGTATCTGTATAAAGTCAGGAAAGGACGAACAAGGGCGCAAACGCGGTGAACCTTGTCAAAATGTTATCGTTATGAACAACACCGTATTACATGGACATGGAGGTTTTGTTGTAGGTAGTGAGATGTCAGGAGGTGTAAACAACATATATGTAGACAATTGTACTTTCATGGGTACAGATGTTGGCTTACGCTTTAAAAGTAATCGTGGGCGTGGCGGATTGGTAGAGAATATCTACATCAGCAATATCAACATGATTAATATTCCGAACGAAGCATTAAATATTCAATTTTATACTATGGTGGAAAAAGGTCGTGGTGAAGATCCTAATCAGGATGAAAAGAAAGCAGAAACTACCATCCCTCCTGTAACAGAAGAAACTCCGATATTCCGTAATATCTTTATCAAAGATGTAACCTGTAACGGAGCAGGCAGGGCTGTGTTCTTCAATGGCTTGCCTGAGATGAGAATCAAGAATATCAATATGGAGAATATCATCGTATCTAATGCTAAAGAAGGTGTAGTATTAAGCGAAGCCGACGAAAGTTAATATGAAAAATATCAAAATAGAGTTATTAAAAAGTGGAAAGAACTTGAAGATGCAAAATGTTTCCAATGTAACGATAGACGGAAAGAATCATGCTGAAATCGGGGCACAAGGAGAAGAACTCAACTTCTAATTCTTACACCCATTAGTGCATTTCTCCACTTAATTTATAAAAATAGTAAAGCACGGATTGCACGGATAAACACGGTTTTCATACTAACACTGTGTAATCCGTATGATCCGTGCTTAAAATAATAAACTATACATCATTATGAAAAAGCACTCAATTATTGTCCTCACATTATTAGCAGGATGCTTTACCAACTCTTTTGCACAAAAAGGCGAAAAGACACTGACCGTAGAAGTCAGCAATGAATGGAATCAAAATAAGACCGACGAACCGATAGTGATAGATTTAAATAACCTGAAAGCAGGTTTCAACATCAAATCCGCCACTGTATGGGAAGGTAATAAAGAAATTCCGTCCCAACTGGACGATCTGAACGGTGACGCACGTGCTGACGAACTGGCTTTCCTTATCGATATGCCAGCCAAAAGCAACAAAAGTTTCCGTATAATTCTCTCTTCAGAAAAAAGTGAAAAAAACTATCCGGCACGTACTTATGCCCAAATGAAAGCTTACGGACATAACAACAAATTCGCCAATATTACGGGATTTTCAGCGGCAGGAACCGAGAATGTATATAGTTTTGTTTACCATCACGGACCGGCTATAGAGAGTGAATTAGTTGCCTATCGTATCTATTTCAACGAAAAAACAGACGGTAGATCCATATAGCAAAGTAAATAAAAGACTGGAAATAAAAGAGACTTGTTTCTACCCTACCAAAGCGCAACGCGCCAACGGCTACGGAGATGATGCGCTACGTGTTTACAATAGTGGTGGTGTAGGTGCATTAAAAGGTTGGAATGGTACTGAAGCGACCCACATAAAACCAGTAGTAAACCGCACGGAACGTGTACTAGCCTCCGGTCCTGTACGTGCCATCGTCGAAGCAGAAGTCATCGGTTGGGAATATCAAGGGAACGATTTGAACATGATCAATCGATATACCATCTATGGCGGTCATCGGGACATGAAGGTAGATGTCCTGTTTGACGTCCGCTTAAACAGGAAGTCTTTGCAGCAGGTGTACAGATTCTGAAAGAAGGAGGTCACATGAGCGACCATAAAGGACTGACTGGAAGCTGGGGAACCGACTGGCCTGTCACAGACACCATAGGTTATGTGAAGGAAACAACAGGTATGGGAACTTTCATTCCTAAATATATCGGTAAAGAAGTACAAGACGGATCAAACTACTTATATACCTTACAAGCACCGGGGCAACAGCATTTCCACTATTACGTTACTTTCACCTCAAAAAAGAAAGTTTCGGATTTAAAGATATGAAAGACTGGTTCAATTATCTTCCCCAATGGAGAAAAGAATTGGAACATCCTTGCAAAATTACAATTAAATAAAAAATCTAAAACCATGAAAACGACTAATCACTCTCTGTCTGCTAGGAGGCTGTTTTTTATCTGCTCCCGCACAGAATTATGTATCCCAAGCCTGGGTGGCCGACCAAGGCAATGGGACCTACAAAAATCCAGTCCTGTATGCGGATTACTCCGATCCGGACGTTTGCCGTGTAGGAGACGATTATTATTTGACCTCATCCAGTTTCAACTGTCTGCCCGGTTTACAAATATTACACTCCAAAGACCTTGTCAACTGGACTATCATAGGTGCGGCTGTACCCTACGCACTGCCCCCTGTTACCGATGTCCGTCCTGAACATGGCAACCGTGTATGGGCACCCAGTATCCGCCACCATAACGGTGAATTCTATATATTCTGGGGTGACCCGGACCAAGGAGCATTCATGGTGAAAGCCAAAGATCCGAAAGGTCCCTGGAGCGAGCCAGTTTTGGTGAAAGCCGGAAAAGGCATCATCGACACGACTCCATTATGGGATGATGACGGTCGTGTATATTTGGTTCACGCTTATGCAGGAAGCCGGGCCGGACTGAAAAGTGTAATTACAATTTGTGAGCTAAGTGCCGATGCAAGTAAAGCTATCACACAATCCCGTATCATTTTCGATGGTCATGAAGCACATCAAACTTGTGAAGGGCCCAAATTCTATAAACGTAATGGATACTATTACATCTTCCATCCGGCAGGCGGCGTTCCTACAGGATGGCAAGTCGTTACTTCGCTCAAAAAACGTATACGGTCCATACGAATGGAAAACAGTATTAGCGCAAGGCAACTCTCCCGTCAACGGACCTCATCAAGGCGGTTGGGTAGACACCCCTACAGGAGAAGACTGGTTCATGCACTTCCAAGACGTAGGAGCTTACGGACGCTTAGTCCACCTGCAACCTATGAAATGGGTTGATGACTGGCCCGTTATAGGTGTTGATAAAGACGGCGATGGTTGTGGTGAACCTGTTCTGACTTATAAAAAGCCTAATGTAGGTAAGAACTATCCTATTTGTACCCCGCAAGAAAGTGACGAGTTTGATGGTTATACATTGTCTCCTCAATGGCAATGGCAGGCTAACATCAATGAAAAATGGGCTTATTTCAACGGAGGAGAAGGATTTGTACGTCTATACTCCTACCCAGTTCCCGAAGATTATAAAAGTTTATGGGATGTTTCTAATCTGATGCTACAAAAAACCCCGGCTCCCAATTTTACTGCCACCACCAAGCTTACTTTCAAGCCGACAGAAAAATATAAAGGTGAACGCACGGGACTGGTTGTAATGGGAATGGATTATGCCGGATTAGTTGTTGAAAACACAGACAACGGACTTGTCCTGTCACAAGTGGAATGCCTGAAAGCCGATCGGGGAGCTACTGAAAAAGTAAATGCTTCCGTTCCCTTAAAAGACGGCACAATCTATCTTCGCGCTAAATTTTCCGCAAAAGGAGACAAGATTAAAGCCAGTGAAGGCGGTCACGACTTATTAGTGAAATGTAACCTCAGCTACAGTACGGACGGCAAGAAATTCCAGCCATTAGGAGAAACTTTCCAAGTAAAAGAAGGTAAATGGATAGGAGCCAAGGTAGGTATCTTCTGTACGCGCCCCGCTATTGTAACCAATGACGGAGGATGGACGGACGCTGACTGGTTCAGAATTGAAAAATAAAGAAAATATTCATAATACATTGTACTTTTTGCATTTTTAATCCATGAAAGTCGTATATCGTGTCGGTTAAATTCCTAATTTTGTGCCGCAAAAGGCATCCATGAACAATAATGCAAGAAAATACAATAGATATAATGAAGTAGACGAAAGGATACTAGCTCTCTTTGCTGAAAACAAAGAAAAGGCCTTTCGTCTACTGTATGATACTTATTATCTCCCTTTATGCCTCTACTCTGTACAATTCACAGGCTCTACGGAAACTTCAGAAGATATTGTACAGAATCTATTTGTCAGTTTTTGGGACAAAAACTCACATACCACCATTCCTCCAATCTGCACGCATGGTTGTTCAATGCCGTCCGTTTCTCTTCACTGACAAAAGTGCAGCGAGAACGTTACTTTTTCTTTAGACGAAATGGAAGAAGAATCTTATTCTCCTATCGATGATTTTTATGATGAAGAAGAGCTATTGCAAAAAAGGAATCAATTACTGGCCGAATTAAAAAAAAATTGCCGGAACAAGAGTATAATGTTTTAGTCAAAATTATTCTGGAAGACAAAAAAATACAAAGAAGTAGCTGAAGAGCTCCATATTTCCATAAAATACAGTAAAAACCCACCTATCACGCGCACTAAAAAATGTTGCGTCGTTTTCAATATGACAGAAATCCTAATCTTATTTAATTTATAAATTTCTTCAGATTTTTGTCACCCATTTTGTGTAATTGTGATACTTCTGTTAAACAGTACAACAATTATGACAAAAGAATAAACGGAAATTCTAATTCAAAAATACCTGTCCCATCAACTCAATGAACAGGAATTTGAAGAATTAAAGCAATGGATTGAAAAGGACGCATCGCATAGAGAAATTTTGTGAAGTTACTTTCACTCCATCATGTAAACAACCAACTTAACTTATTACATCAGTTTGATAAAGAAGGCTCATGGAAGTCACTTCAAAATCGTTGTAACCAATCCGGTAGTATTTTATCGCCGTATCGTAGTCTATTCCTCAGCCGCTGCAATAGCAATACTGATAGGGATTACCTCCATTTTATATTTCAATGACCGGAACCTAGCACCTGTTATTGCCCAAAGCGAACAATCACAACAATCACCTCTTTCCCAAAATCCAGAAACTCCTAAAGCCACCTGGGTACAAGCAAACCAGTCTGTAGTTCCACTTTATAACAGCCAACGGGAAATCAATGGAAGTCGTATCAACAATGGAGAGATCACATTCCCACAAGAAAGTAATTATCCTCATAAGCCAGAACCAGATGCTGAATTATTACAGAATAAAATCATAGTACCCAAAGGTTCGGAATACGCAATAGTACTGGCTGACGGCACAAAAGTAAAAATGAATGCGGACTCCCATATCAACTTTCCGGTTCAATTCGGAGATACCCGGGAAGTTACTTTGGAAGGAGAGGCCATGTTTGAGGTTACACACGATGAAGCCCGCCCTTTCATAATAAAAACACACGACCATACTATTTATGTATTAGGAACAACTTTCAATATCTCGGCTTATCCCGATGAAGAATTATCAGTAACCTTGATTGAAGGAAAATTAAAGGTAAATGCTCCATCAGGTGAATATTATCTACTACCAGGCGAACATTACTCTTCTGCACAATCAAAAGTTTACAAAGTAGATCCTGAATTCTATATTTCATGGACTGAGGGCGCTATGGAATTTGACGCAATGCCATTTCCCTTGCTGATAGCCCGTCTGTCCCGATGCTATAATGTAGATATTCAAATAGCATCCAAGGAATTAGAAACCATGAAATTCACCGGAGTTATTTTCCGCAACAAGCCTTTGGACTTTGCACTAGACATCATTCATCGTGTATCCGATGTCAAGTTTGAGAAAAAGGGAGAAACCATATTAGTAAAAAAACAATAATCAAGCCCTGTATAACAGGAACATTCTAAATTATTAAATAAGTTATTTGAGTTTTATGAAAAGAAACGAGCTTTGGAAGCGTTTAGTAGCTAAACCTCCAAAAATGAGGTTTTTAGTAATGCTAATGTGCATATTCTGCACATTCAACGCTGTGTTTGCAAATGTATCAGCTGACAAGACAGTCACTATCAAAAGTGAAAACATCAGTGTGAAAGAGGCCCTTAACATGGTCAAAAAGCAAACCGGCATTAATATCATGTACGAAGATGCAACTTTAAACAATGTACCTTTGAAACTAACATTAAACAAAGAACCTCTGGAGCAAGCACTTTCAGTGATTTGTAGCCAGGCAGGTATGCGTTATGAGTTGGTAGAAAACAATTATGTGTTAATATTACCGATTGACAGAAATGCCAAACGCAGAACGATTACCGGAGTTATCAAAGATGATACGGGTGAACCGGTCATTGGAGCTTCTATTGTCATCCAAGGTACAACTTTCGGTACTGTAGCCAATATGGATGGGCAGTTCATGTTGTCTTATCCCGAAAATACTAAAAATGACGAACTAATGATCAGCTTTATCGGTATGCAGACGGTTAAGGAGAAAATTGGTAACAGACATGTCTTCAATGTAAAAATGGAAAGTGAAGTAACTAATCTGGACGAGGTTGTCGTAGTAGGTTATGGTACTTCCTCCATTAAGGACTTGACCGGTTCTGTTGCTTCAGTAGGTTTAAAACAATTGAGCCAATTAAACACTCCTAATGTAACCTCCATGCTTCAAAACTTGGCTGCCGGTGTACAGGTATCCCAAAATACAGGTGTTCCGGGTGAAACTGTCCGTGTACGTGTGCGGGGTGCCACGTCATTGACCGGTTCCAATGAACCCTTGTATGTGATCGACGGAGTTCCTGTAGAAGATCCCAGTATGCTGGATGCAATTTCGCCCAATGATATCCAGTCTATGGACGTACTGAAAGACGCTTCTGCGGCTGCTATCTATGGTTCTCGCGCCGCAAATGGTGTAGTTATCGTTACCACTAAAAAAGGAGTGGAAGGTTCCAAACCTACCGTCAGCTTCAACTACAATGTTACCACTGATGTTCAAATTAAGAACTTCCGTATTTTTATATGGTGATGAATGGCGGGAAACAGTACGCCGCTTTGCCAAAAGAAACCTTGGTATATGATCCGTCCAACCAATATGCATTGGAAATTCTTGAACCTAATTCCACTGCATTAGGCAGTGCCAACACCAATTGGTTTGATGAAGTGAAACAAACTGCTATCCGCCATAATGCCGACTTGACTGTAAGCGGAGGCAGTAAAGTATCTAAATACCTTATTTCATTATCAGTATTCGATCAGCAAGGTATGGTCAAAGGAGGTGACTTAAGCCGATATAACGCACGTGTGTCTACAGAAATGAACGTGCTGCCTATCCTTCGTTTTTGGTATTAATGCCAATATGAGTTATACAGACCAAAATAATGCGAACACATCACTATTTAGTGCGCAAGGATTCCGTCCTGACCTTCCTATATATAATGATAACGGTGAATTTGATATGTCCACAGGTCAGGCCAACCCGGTAGCCAACACCTATAAGAAAAATCATGATAATATTTACCGCATCATGGGAACCGTATACGGAGAAGTTGATATTTGGAAAGGATTCCGGTTTCGTTCCAGTTTATCGGGTAATTTACAATTTACTGAAAACAATTCATTCAGTCCAAGTTTTCTAAGTACTAGAAATGAAGCCAGTGGGTCAGAATATCATTATAAATATTCAAAAACCGTATTCGACAATACATTGAATTATAACTATGAGTTCAACAAGAATCATGTTTTGGATGCCGTAGCCGGTATCTCCTTTGAACGTGGTATAAGCCGTAGTACAAGAATGAATAGCCAG
>ENA-OQAR01000521-OQAR01000521.1-human-gut-metagenome-genome-assembly--contig:-NODE-521-length-11695-cov-2.001815_pt1 | contig 11695 bp, 17 predicted proteins | sample MGYA00242738_ERZ504533 | MGnify/ENA primary metagenome ERZ504533 (study PRJEB26092, sample SAMD00036276) | human gut metagenome | host: Homo sapiens | study: EMG produced TPA metagenomics assembly of... | reverse complement strand
CGGCTTGACCAGCAGCACGATGATGAGAATGCCGAACACAATGGCGTCGGAGAACGCCGACGTGATCACACCGGCCGTAATCGTACCGATATACGCCTTGGTAAGACTCTCGGCCACGCCGATCAGCAAGCCACCGACCATAGCGCCCGGAATGGAACCGATGCCGCCAAGCACCGCGGCGACGAACGCTTTCAAGCCCAGCATGGCACCCATCATCGGAGAGACCTGCGGGTAGGAAATGCAGTACATAAGCGCCGCCACCGCAGCCAGGCCGGAGCCGATGGCGAAGGTCAACGTGATGGTGGAGTTCACGTTGATGCCCATCAGAATCGACGCTTCCTTGTCTTCGGACACCGCACGCATGGCCTTGCCCTGCTTGGTGAGGGAGACGAACAGCTGCAACGCGACCATGATGGCGATGCCGAGCAGCACCGTTATGATGGTCGCTCCGTCGATTTGAGTTTGCCAAGCACCAGCGTTGGAATTTCAACGATGGTTGGCACGGTCTGATAATCAGCGCCGAACAGCGCCTGGGAGCCGTTTTCAAGGCAGCCAGGCTCAATGGCGATCGCAGTGATCAGCGCCGTCATATTATTGCCTTTTTCACGCACCGGCTTGTACGCGGCCCTTTCCACGATAATACCCACCGCCACGCACACAAGCACCGCCGGAATCACGGCGAACCATGCGGGCAGACCGCAGGCGATAATGAACGGAATGGTAAGCATCAGCGCGTAGGAGCCGACCATGATGAAGTCGCCGTGCGCGAAAATTGATCAGTCGGATGATGCCGTACACCATGGTGTAGCCGAGGGCCACAAGCGAATACACGCTGCCGATTTTCAGACCGTTGAAGATCTGACCGATGAACATAATGACCGAATCGCTCATCATCCCTCCTTTCTTGTTGTTTCGTCAGTTGAAGTCTTGTTTTTCTTGATTCCTCGCGTTTTTTCGCTATTTTCGCCGGCTGATGGTGTCTTTGTATGTCGGTTCGCCGTCGCTCATTTCCAGCACAAATCACCGATTTTCTTCGGAGAACCATGCTTGTCGAGCGTGAATGCGCCGGTCACGCCGGAGAAGCTCATACCTGCGATGGCGTTGCGAATATCGGCACGAGTGGCGTTTTCACCGGCTTGTTCGATGGCCCGCTTGAACATGTAGACGGAATCGTAACCGAGCGCGGTGAAGGTGTTCGGCGATTCGCCGTTATTGGCCTTCTTGTATGAGGTGATGAACTGCTGCACCTTCGTGTTGGACTTGTCATCCGGCGAATAATGCGTGGTGTACAGCACCTTGTTGTAGTTCGCTTTGTTTCCCGTGGTTTTGAGGCCGTCGTAGCCGTCGGGGCCCATGATGTAGCCCTCATAGCCGACCGCTCGCGCTGTGGCACAATGTACGGGCCAACCGTGGAATAGTAGTACGGCGCATATAGGAATTCCGCACCAGAAGCTTCGATTTTCTGCAGCTGCGACGAGTATTCGGTATCGTCGGCGCTAGAGGAATTCTCTTCCGCCACCACGTCGAGTCCGTTCTTCTTCGCCGCCGCAACAAAAGCCTTGCCCACACCAGACGAATACGGATCGCCCGTGCCATACAGCACGGCCACTTTCTTGACCTTCAATGTTTCGGCCGCATACTTGGCGGCGATCTCGCCCTGGTAGGAGTCCTTGAAGCAGGTGCGGAACAGGTATCCGCCCGTTTCCACGGAATCGGCGGTTGCGGCCGGAGCGATGGTCGGCATCTGGTTCTGGTCGGCGAGCGGCGCGACGGCACCGGAGGTTGACGAAATGGTCGGTCCGAGCACGGCGATCACGTTCTTGTCGCCGGCCAGACGGTTAAAGGCGTTGGATGCCTCGATCACATCACCCTTGTCGTCCATGGATTCCAGTTTGATCTGTTTGCCGAAGATTCCCCCCATCGGCGTTGATTTCCTTGACCGCCAGTTTGAACCCGTTCACTTCGGCTTCGCCATAGGCTGCGGCTGCACCGGAATTGGTGGTGACCGAGCCGATGGTGATCACATCGTTATCCGCGATGGTGGCGCTCTCATTACTGGGTGGGCGTACATGTTGCCGCCCGAACAGGCTGCAACACTCACTCCCCATAACCGCCGCAAGACAGAGTGCGGCCAGTTTTTCGGCATTCTTGATTTTCACTGCCGTTCCTTCTCTTCCTGTCAGCGCAACCGGACGCCTCATCTTGTGGATGCTTCCGCAACCGGTATGCTTACCGCTGAACTGGTCTAATGCAATGGTCGGACTTCCAACTGGAACTCTATTGCAACAGAAAACCACGTTCCCCTGGAAAAATCTCTTATTCTGAGACGCGTTGCATCACTGCTTTTTCGCGGTCATGTATCGCGGGCGACCTGTGTAATCGTTATGCACCATCACATTGCTGAATCCATATGACAGCGCGAATGCAGACAATCGTTCACCTTGCGTAATATCGTGTTCCATTACCAGCAAACCGCCGTTTTTCAGCAGTTTTGCGGCACGGGCGATAATGCGTTCCGGAATAAGCGTGCCATCTGCGGAACCGCCGTATAGCGCAAGATCGGGATCGTAGTCGCGTACTTCCGGTTGCTGCGGAATATCCGCAAGAGGCACATACGGAGGATTGGTGAGCACGATATCGATCGTGCCGTCCAGCTGGTTCAGCGTCGGTGTTTGCGTGGCATCAGCGATTTCCAGATGATAGTTGCTGGCGATGCTGGGGTACTTTTTTTTGCGGTTTCGTTGAGATTGACGCGGGTCCATTGCGCGGTTTGCTCGCTTTTTTCGACCGCCCACACCTCGCTGCCGGGCACTTCCGTCACGAATGACAGGCCGATTGCGCCGCTTCCCGCGCACAGATCGACCACTTTCGCCGAATACATGCCGTGCTTGGTGATCCAGTCGACACCTTCCTGCACCACGAGTTCGGTTTCCTGACGCGGAATGAACACGCCCGGACCAACCTTCAGATCGAGGTAGCGGAAGGGCGCGTGGCCGGTGATATGTTGCAGCGGTTCACGCTTGGACCTGCGATCCACCATGGTGTGGAATCGCTTCAACGCAGCGTCTTCACCGCTCTGCTTCGCGCCTTGCTTCGCCAGTTCGGATGTTTCGCTTCCCATCAGCATGGCCTTGTCGACGGTCTGCAGGTCGACGCCGAATACTTCGGCGGCCAATAATTTGGCATCGTGCTCCGGAGTGTCAACACCGGACGCACGCAACATGGCCGAAGCGGATCGCACGAGTTCGAATACGGTAACCATCGGCCGCCTTTACTTCTGATGGGCCAAGCGATCGGCTTCGTCAGCCTGAATGTCGCTGTCGATCACAGCCTGCAGATCGCCGTCAAGCACGGCGTCAAGGTTGTACGCCTTGTAGTTCGTGCGATGATCGACGATACGGTTCTCCGGGAAATTGTAGGTGCGGATTCGTTCGGAACGATCCAGCGAACGCACCTGGGAGTGACGCATGTCTGCGGCCTGTGCGGCTTCCTCCTCGTGCTTCATGGCGAGCAGGCGGCTCTTCAACACGCGCAGTGCGGCCGCACGATTCTGGATCTGGCTCTTCTCATCCTGCATGCTCACCACGATGCCAGTCGGAATGTGGGTCATACGAACTGCGGAATATGTGGTGTTCACGGACTGGCCGCCCGGGCCAGAGCTCATGAAAATGTCGATTTTCAGATCTTTCTGATCGATTTCGATCTCATCGTCATCTTCATCGGCTTCCGGGAATACAATGCGCCCGCTGCGGACGTCTGAATACGACCCTGCGATTCGGTGACGGGGGATACGCTGCACGCGATGCACGCCACCCTCGTATTTGAGGGATGCCCATACGCCGTCTTCCGGAGCGGGAGTGCCCTTGGCTCGGATGGCGAGCTGCACGTCTTTGACGCCGCCCAGTTCGGTGGTGTTTTCGCTTTGCAGGGTGACGGTCCAACCGCGCTTTTCCGCATATCGCATGTACATGCGTAGCAGATCGCCGGCGAACAACGCGGCTTCCTCGCCGCCGGTGCCCGCCTTGATTTCCATGATCGTATCGCGCGCATCATCGGGATCGCGCGGAATCAACGCGGTGCGCAGTTTCTCCTCAACTGCCGGAAGCTCGCTCTCCAAACGTTTCGCTTCTTCCGCGAAATCCGGATCTTCGGAAGCCATTTCCTTGGCTGCCTCCAGATCGTCTTTCACCTGCTTGTATGCGGTGTATGCGGAAACGATGACGCCCAACTCGGCGTGACGACGTCCCAGCTTACGCATCTTATCCGGATCCGACGCGACTTCCGGCTCGGCCATCTGCTGTTCGATATTATGATATTCCTCAAGTGCGGTAACTGCCGCGGGGAACTGCTCGTCTGCCAATGTACGCCTTTTCTATCTGCTTATAAATCTGCGCTTCAGCGTGAACGCTTCGCTGAACTCCACTCAACCTGTCCATCATATAAGGTGCCTTGGAAACGCTGCCGAAGCGCGGTATTTCGCAGGCATCCCACGCATCTTACGAATATCTCGATCGCATGCACGCCAGCGCATGCGCATCCGTCGCATAAATGAAAAACGCCAGCCCACAATCGGACTGCGTTTTTTCATTGCCTAAGCAATAAGACTCACTTGGCCTTCTTGCCGTAAACGCTTCTCGAAGCGTGCCACGCGACCACCGGTGTCGAGGATCTTCTGCTTGCCGGTGTAGAACGGGTGGCAGCTGGAGCACACGTCGACGGTCATGTGATCGCCGCTGTAGGTGGAACGGGTGACGAAGGTGTTGCCGCAAGAGCAGGTGACCTGCACTGCGTGGTAATCAGGATGGATACCCTGCTTCATAGTTTGTCTCCTAGAGATTCGGGGGACCCGGGTCGCTGAGCCCCTATGGCAGAGCGTGAACCGGATAACCTTGCAGAGTATATCAGAAGCCTTGACTTTGTGAAAGAGTGGGGCGTCACGGGCTTGAACCGTGGACCGGCGGATTATGAGTCCGATGCTCTAACCGACTGAGCTAACGCCCCACGTTGCAACATGCGAACATGCCAACTTGGCAAGTTTAACAAATGGGTGGACTAGTTTTGCTTCATGAAACGCAGCGGATTGTCGATAAAGCGTCGCAAACCGATTTCCGCAGCGCCCATCAAGGCCGGACGATCGACGATATCCGCCACAAGCACGCTTGCCTCGACTTCCGGATACGCCAGCACTTGCGGGCGTACCATACGTTCGATTCTGCGAATCAGTTCAGGTTCGAAACGCGCCCACAAGCCGCCGAGCATCACCACGTCGACGTCACAGACATTGATGGTCGATGCGATTACGGAAACCATGGCCTCCAATGCTTTTTCCACAACGGCCACGGTCTGCGCATCGCGCTGGTGCCAGCGGTCGATCAATTCGTCGATGGCGCTGCGGGTCGCGGCGGCATCGCTGCTGGCGATTCCGGCCGCGCTCACCATGGAACGCCTGCCCGCATACACTTCAAGGCAGCCGCGACGGCCGCAACGGCAGACGGGACCGCGCATGTCGACGGAAACATGGCCCAATTCGCCACCGAAACCGTGATCACCGCTCACCACACGCCCTTCGCGGATCACTGCACCGCCGATACCCCACGTCGGTCGACATGTAAAGAAACGAATCCGTCGGCTTGATCCGCCCAGAATCCTTACGCTGCGTGGCATAGCCGGGAACTGTGCCAACGCGGCGGCATTGGCCTCGTTGCAGGCAACAGGATCAAGTCGCTTGACCACATCGAACTGCTTGAGATCCAAACGTTCCCAACCGAGATTGCGCGCGCAAGCAATCGCAGATCATCGGTGACGAGACCCGGCAATGCCAAACCGGTACCGGCAAGCACATAACCTTTCTTGGCAAGCGCTTCTTCCTGCTGCAAAGCCAGTTCGTCGAGACGGGCGAAAATCGCCCGCTCGTCGGCGTTGGCCATGTCGGCGTCGACCCACTGCTCCCCCACAACGGAACCGTCAAGATCGAGCACCACCGCGCCATAACCGTCGGTGTTGGCCTGCAATCCCATGCCGCACAGGCGTCCACCTTTGATTTCAAGCGGAATGCTGGGGCGCCCATACAGCGATTGGCCGGAAGGCGCGCCTTCCACCAGAATCTCATTGTCGAGCATCAACGACACCAGTACCGACATGGCCGCTTTGGTCAATCCGGTTTTCTTGGCAAGATCGGCGCGACTCATTGGTTCGGTGGCACGCAACAGCGAGTCGAGCACCACGGAAAGATTATGGTTTCGCAAATCGTCTTGATTGATACTCCGCAGTGAAGCCATGGTTCCCTCCTCTTTGACGCGTCTTTGCCGAAAAAGCGCACCGTCTCAATAGTTAAATCACTTTATGATGGTACACTAGACATTATAGTTCATTCATCTAACTAAATGAGGTGGCGAACGGTGCATTTCCCTTGCATCGTGTTGCGCCAGCTCACTGCAAGGAGACACAATGACTCGAACTCTCGTGGCCGGCGTCGACACCTCGACCCAGTCCTGCAAAGTGCGCGTGACCGACGCCGAAACCGGCGAAATGGTGCGCTTCGGCCAGGCCAAGCACCCCAATGGCACGTCTATTGACCCGAAATTCTGGTGGGACGCGTTCCTCGAGGCAGCCCAGCAGGCCGGCGGACTTGACGATGTTGAAGCACTGGCCGTTGGCGGTCAGCAGCACGGCATGGTGATTCTCGACCAGCAAGGCAACGTGATTCGCGACGCCATGCTGTGGAACGATATAAGCTCGGCGCCGCAGGCCGCGGCCCTCATCGAAAAGATGGGCGAGGCTCCCGCCGAAGAAGGCGAACCGAAGATGTGATCGCGCGTGGTAAGCAGCGTTGGGTCAAGGCCGTTGGCTCCTCCCCCGTTGCTTCCTTCACGCTGACCAAGGTGGCGTGGGTGGCTGAAAAACGAACCGGAAACGCCAAGAAGATCGCCGCGATCTGCCTGCCGCACGATTGGCTGAGCTGGCGTATCGCCGGCTACGGCCCGGTCGCGGAAGGCGAGGACGCACACTTGGAAGCGCTGTTCACCGACCGTTCCGACGCTTCCGGCACCATCTATTACGATGCCGCTTCCAACGAATACCGCCGCGATCTGATCGCCATGGTGCTTGAGCCAGCGGAAGGTACCGAAGCGGCACGCAAGCATGCCGACGCAATCATGCTGCCGATCGTGCTTGGACCGCACGATGCCGCCGCAGTCAAGGCAAGCCCGGAAATCGCCGGCAAGAACGTTGAAGGTGGTTGCATCATCGCACCGGGCGGCGGCGACAACGCCATGGCGTCCCTCGGACTTGGCATGAGCGTGGGTGACGTTTCCGTTTCGTTGGGCACTTCCGGCGTGGCAGCAGCCATTTCCGAAAATCCGACCTACGATTTGACCGGTGCCGTTTCCGGCTTCGCCGACTGCACCGGCCACTACCTGCCGCTCGCCTGCACCATCAACGGATCGCGCATTCTTGACGCCGGTCGCGCGGCCCTCGGTGTGGACTATGAGGAACTCGCCCAGCTGGCGTTCGCTTCCGACCGGCGCCGGCGGCATTACGCTGGTGCCGTATTTCGACGGCGAACGCACGCCGAACCGTCCGGACGCGACCGCAACCCTTTCCGGCATGACGCTGGCCAACACCACACGCGAGAACATGGCCCGCGCGTTCGTCGAAGGCTTGCTGTGCTCCCAGCGCGACTGCCTGGAGCTTATCCGTTCGCTTGGCGCTGAGATTTCCCGCATTCTGCTTATCGGCGGCGGCGCGAAGTCCAAGGCAATCCGCACGCTCGCGCCGAGCGTGTTCGGCATGGACGTGACCCGCCCGACCACCGACGAGTATGTTGCCATCGGCGCCGCCCGTCAGGCCGCCTGGGTGCTGTCCGGCGAAACGGAACCGCCCGCATGGCAGCTCACCATCGACGGCGTGGAAACCGGCGAACCGACTGAAGCCGTGTACGAAGTACGCAAGGCCCGCGGCTGATCAATCAGCATAAATCGCACTAAAACAACGCAAAATGGGTGCCGTCACAACCAACCGCAACGGCACCCATTTTCGTCTCAAACAAAATCGTGCGATATTCCGATCAAATCGTGAGGTCAAAACTGAAATCGTGCGACAACACGTCTAGCAGTAGGGCAACACGCGAATTCGCTCTGAGGGAACACCGTAACCCCAACGTCAGACGATACCCTCGACATCGGCGAAGGCGGGATCGCGTTCGGGAATCTCGCGAATTACATGCGCCGGATTGCCGACTGCGATCGAATTGGCGGGAATGTCTCGTGTAACCACAGAACCCGCGCCGATAATGGAATTCGAGCCAATCGTGACGCCAGGCGTGACCGTAACGTTCGCACCAAACCACACGTTGTCACCAATCGTCACCGGCGAAGCATGTTCCCAGCCAGCCAGTCGCGTTGCCGCATCCAAGGCATGATTCGGCGTGGCAATGGTACAACGCGGGCCGATCAGGCAATCCTCGCCAAGCGTTACATATCCGCCGCCGCACACCATGAAATCCTTGTTCAAGAACGTGCCGCGGCCAATGGTCAGGCCGATGCCATAATCCACATTGAACGGCGGCGTGAATTGTACGCCTTCCCCCCGCGTCGGGGAACGAGCTCGTGGAACAGACGGTAGGCCTCGTCAGGATCATCGAAGAAGATGCGGTTGATCGTGGCGCAGGTACGCATGGCCTCGCCAGTAAACTTCGGCAGCGACTTCGATTTGCGGTATTGCGTCGGCTTGCCAGCGAACAGCCTAGTCAGATCCTCGTCGGACGCGATCTGCGTCTCCGTCTCCTTCGTCATGCCCGTCTCCTTCGTCACGATTTCCACCACGCTATAGTGAGCGCTCACACTATACTATATTCATCTACTTGACCTGGCATACGACATACTATCCGATGTATCGTGGCATCCGCCGAGCAGCATGTATCGTTGGCCATTGGGTCCGCACGCCGGACATTCGGGCAATCCGGAACCGTTCGGATCGCCCGTCGCCGCGAAATTCGTCCAATACCGAATCATGACACGAGACAAATCGTAATGCGCCAACGGGAAGGCTTGGCATAGGGGATGCCACGAAACACGGTAATCACAGGGTCCGTATCGGAGAATCCATCGACGAGTCCTTGTCGAAGCACGACCTGCCTACGCATGAATCCCCTTATCATCGTCCGTGGGCAATGTCAGGCGGAACGGCGGAATCAGCATGCCGTCGCCGTCGCAGATGAGTCCGGATTCCGGATTGTTGCTCCACGCGTACCGCACCTCATCTGGCCTGCGCGCCGTCATGCGCGCCACGATATCACAGCCGTCCAGCCATGCCTCGGCCCGCGCGGATGTGGCGCAGTCGCGCCATAGAAATTCGATTTCTTGGGGAGCGTCACCGTCCAACGTCATCAGCCGGCGGCCCTCCGATCGGATCCGCTCGTCCGAGCGACTCCGCCACACACAGTGCATCCGCAACAGATCTCCGCAGACCTCGATGGTTTCCACGGCCGGTTGAGGCTGAGCCTGGCGACCGTATACCAAATCCATCGCGGCATTGAACACGCGATCCGCGACGAGCTTCTTGTCATACGGATGCAGATCGTTGCTCTCGCCGGCGTCAAGCGTCACCACCGTCGCAACGTTTTCAAGTTCGTTCGCGACGTTCCATTCCTGTTCGCGGACGAGTGGCCAGCTCCATCCTCAATGGCGTCAATGTCGAATTTTGGAAGCTGGACGATCAGAAACGGCATATCCGGCTGATGCCATTTGACGCGCCACAATTGAATCATGGCCTTCAGCTCGTCGCCATATCGCATGGCGCGGTCGCCGGTGTTCGATTCGCCTTGATACCACAACACAGCGCGCACCGCATATGGAAAACACGGGGCGAGCATGGCATTGTACAGGCCGGTCGGCTTCCATCTGACGAAATCCTCGAATGGGCAATCGCGGTCAGCTTCGGCGGTCACGGCATACTGCCAAATGCCGGACAGGTCGAAGACATCGTCTCCGATGGTCAGTGTCATCCGTTTGCCGGGCGTCACACGACCGCCGGGCCGTTCAACGACCAGACGCATGCGGATTTCGTTCACGCCGGCGCGCAACACGCCGGCTGCGACCGGATAGTCCCGCGGCTCATACACATTGCTTCGCCCACCGACCAACACACCGTTGACCCACGTATGGTCGGCATCATTCATGGTGCCCAGACGCAGTAGGGCGGGCTTCCCCGCATCCGACGGAGGCAGGAACACGGTTTTTCTCATGGTAATCTCGCCGCGGAAACCGGCAAGTCCGCGATCCTTGTACCATCCAGGCAGGCGTATGTCATGCCATGCCACGTCGCGCGGCTCGATGTTCTTGGATTCCGGACAGTCCCACGCGATCAATGGCAGCCACTCATGGTGCGCATCGGCCACGGCCTCGTATCCAAGCGCCTGGTACCACCGGTCCCGCTCGGCAACGGAATCGAGGCTTCTTTTCGACGCCACACCATCGCCAAGGTACGGTTCAAGACTGGCGAGCGCTTCGGGGAACGCTCGTAATGTGTCAATGTCCATCCAGGATTCGATCGGAGAGCCGCCCAATGAAATGTTCAACAGACCAACGGGCACACCGAGCCACTGGCGGATCCTGCGACCGAAAAAATATGCGAGCGCTGAGAAATCATCAAGCGTATCCGCATCACAGCCCTGCCAGAACGCACGGTCGTGATCGTCGCGAGGACCTTTGAAATCGTAATCGGGAATCACTTTGTACTGCCGCAGCAATGGATCGGGATCACGGTCCCACTCCTGTGGATAGTCGGCGCGCACCCAAGCCATAGGCAGTTCCATATTCGACTGCCCGGAGCACAGGAACACCTCTCCCGCATAGCACTGCCGTGAGATACGCTCCGCTCCGTCCTCGTAGCATATGGTCAGCTCGTACGGCCCTCCAGCTTCGATCGGACCATACGGCGCGTTCCAAGTTCCGTCGTCTTTCACCTGCACCATATGCCGCTCGTCAGCAAGCCGTGTCAATACGATGCGTCCGGGATCGCCGGTGCCCCAAATATGCATGTCCACACCGGCTTGCAGCACGCAGCCGTCGTCAAGTAGTTTCGGCAATCGCAAAGTCATCTCAGCATTCTCCCCATTGAGTCTGCGTTCATTTCACCAAATAACCGACGGGCGGCAGGAATGCGGCGAATCGCCGCCCGTCGGCATCGACTACCGGTTGTCGGGAAGCTCCCGATAATCGAAATAGTCGAATTCGGCTTTCGCGTCATAGCCAGACAGATCAACACAGGCGAGACCCACGAACGCGCCGGTGAAGAAGCCGCCGTAACGTTGGTTCACGTAATCGTCGGACAGGATCTTCGCATCGAGCTTGACCGGAATCTCGGTGAAATGTTCTCCGTCAAAGGAATATTCGTAGGAATAGTATTCCGTGCGGACCTTGGTGCGCAGCCATACCGCTTCGGCGTCTTCGGGCACTACGATGGCGTCATCCTTGAGGAACGACGTATATTGGTTGAAATCGTTCTGAGCCACTTCGATGACCCTTGCATGTCGTTTCTCATCCCAAGTGACAAACGCCCATGACCAGCATAGGTCATCGTAATAGTTGGTCAGGCCTGCCATCTGCATGTAATTCTTCGGATCGAAACGCACCTTGGTCTCGGCGCGAAATCGAATGCCTGCCAGCGACGAGCCACAAGGGACAGGTCAAACAGG
>ENA-OQAR01000520-OQAR01000520.1-human-gut-metagenome-genome-assembly--contig:-NODE-520-length-11714-cov-5.558643_pt1 | contig 11714 bp, 16 predicted proteins | sample MGYA00242738_ERZ504533 | MGnify/ENA primary metagenome ERZ504533 (study PRJEB26092, sample SAMD00036276) | human gut metagenome | host: Homo sapiens | study: EMG produced TPA metagenomics assembly of... | reverse complement strand
ACCGCTGCCCCTGCTTCGGTTCGCTGTTTCCGCCACTGGCGGCGCTCACCTTTGCAGCATCCAGTATTATCTGCGCTTTTGGCCTAGCAGCTGCCGCACCTCGCTCGCCGTATCGGCACTTAGAATTGTGCGGTGTTGCCTTAGATATAACACCATTCCACAAATACAAAAAGCATGTGCTTTTTCCACCTTTGTCGGGCGGGAAATCACATGCTTTATTTTATTCTATTGCTTCCGTTATCTTTCAGGTAATTTTCAGCGCGCGCTGAACGCGGTAGACCAGGTAGCGGAACAGCCCAACGATCATGCTGCCCTCGCACCATAAATAGTTAGGCAGATTACGCCAGTAAAATTTGGGCTTTTTGATTTTGGGCAGGGCGATCTTGGCTTCCGCATAGCCCTTGGCATAATCATTGCCGAAGCCGCGGTGACGGAACATGATAACTTTCAGCAAATAGCCCAGCAGCATGGGGATAAAATTGACAACCAGCATGACCACCGGCTGGTTTTTGTAGGGCAGCAGAATGCTGTTGCGGCCGCTCTGAATGCTTTTGAATGGGTTATACCGCACCGCGCCGGTGGTGGCACCGCAGATATGGCGGCACTTTGCAGTGGGGCAATAGACGTTTTTTTTTTTATAACCAAAATTGTTGGCGCGCCAGCTGAGGTCAACATCCTCATAGTAGGCAAAAAACAATTCGTCAAAAACGCCAATTTTTATCCAAAATGGATTTTCTGTACAGTGCTGCGCCGCCACAGGCAGAAAAAATACGGCAGGGCTTCTGGTAGCGGCTGGCTTTCAGGCCGTCGCCGCGCTTGCAGGCAAAGCCCAGAATCGTCACATAATCTCCGGCGTCATCGGCCAGTTCCGGCTCGTAATAGCGCAGCATCAGGCTGGATACCGCAAAAATCTTCGGGTCGCTCTCAGCGGTTTTCAGCAGCTCTTCCAACCAGTTCGGTTCGGCAAAGGCATCGTTATTGAATAGGGCCATATACTCGCCTTTGGCCATGGCGATGCCCTGGTTGACAGCATGGGAAAAACCGGTATTCTCGCTGTTTTCGATCAGGTGGTAGCGGGGGTTACCGCAGTAGCTGTGGGCAATTTCGAGGCTTTCATCGGTGGAGCCGTTATCAATCACGATCAGCTCAAAGTCCTGCTCAGTCTGCGCCCAGATGGATTCGATGGAATCCCGCAGCCAGCCAGCACCATTCAGATTGGGGATAATCACGCTTGCTTTCACTGTGCTTCCCTCCTTTTAATAACCCATGCCGCCAAGCAGGATGGGCATGTAAGAAAGGCCAACGATCACACTGTGCGCCGCAATCAGCAGGGCCAGAATGACCAGGTCCCCCACCAGCCGCTTGATCATGCAGGCAGTGGCCAGCTTCTGGCGTTCCTCCCATTTGCTGCCGCAAAGGCTCCAGTAAATCATCATGATAAGGCCCACCACCGGGATGGCAAACAACAGCAGCGTTGCAAGGTAATGCCCAGTGCCCATCTCTTCCTGTTGCTCGCCCCCATACCACATGAAAAAGGGATCCTCTTTCAGCGGAAATTCATCCTCGTCTTCATCATCCCAGTATTGAACCATATCCGGGTCCACATGGATGGTATAGCGCGGGCGGCTGGCTTCTGCTTTGGTGGGGGGCAGCGCACGGCCGCAGCGCGGGCAGACGGTAGTTCCCTTGGGAGCCACCAGACCGCATTGTTTACAAATATGCAATTCCATTTATACGTCCCCTTCCAGGCTCAGACTGCGGTCCAGCGGTGTGGCAAGAATGATCTGGGTGTTGGTGTTGCCCATCTTTTGCAGGTGGGTCAGCAGGTGTTCCAGTGCATCAATGCCGGGGCAGCTGACCTTGACGATAAAGTTATAGCTGCCGGTCACGCGGTAGCACTGCAGGATCTGCGGTTCGCCCTGGATCATTTTAAGGAAATGGTCCCGTTCCGATACCGCCGTCTGGATGGAAATCAACGCCTGGACTCGGTTATTCTCGCCGGGGTGGTGCAGGCGCACGGTATAGCCGCCGATGATGCCCTCCTGCTCCATGCGGTGGATACGGCTGGACACCGCCGGACTGGTCAGGTTGACCTGTTTGGCGATTTCCTTGACCGGCATGCGGGCGTTGCGCATCATAAGCTGGATGATTTTGCTGTCTAATTCATCCATGTCGAGTCACTTCCTGTCAGTTTTAGTCAATGAGCACAATAAAATAAATAAAGCAAATAAACCTTGTATGGCATTACAAAACCGAAAACCCTTTCATTTTCTGTGCATATGCTGAATTATTTTAAGTTATCTGGGCATCATTATAATAAAAGCAAAACAAAATTGCAAGTATTGCATTTGACATTTTAATAATCAAGGTTATAATGTACTTGTAACAAGAAAGAGAAGAACAGAGTATAACCCCTTTAAGTTCCCATTTATTACATTACCATCTTCTGACCTTTATATACTTTCCCACCCCTCTATACACAAAAGCCCGCTTTTCAAGCGGCTTTTTGTGTTTTTTGCCTGCCATTTTGTACTCTGCTTTTATTTTATGAAGCAGATTTAATTTTGCTTTTTTCTCCCATACCCTAGTATAAATGATAGGATGTTTTGTCTATTTTTTATCTTGTTTTGCAAAAAACGGAAAGGACTCCGCTGTGAATACACGTCTGGTCGGCATTTTGATCGACTCTTTTCCTAATATTTTAATTAACGGCCTTACGGTCACCCTGCCGCTTACGATCATTTCTTTTGTGCTTGCGTTGGTCATTGCGCTGATTACTGCCCTTGTGCAGACCGCCAAAATCCCCGTTCTGCGGCAACTTGCCCGGTTTTATGTCTGGGTCATCCGCGGCACCCCGGTGCTGGTACAGCTGTTCGTGGTGTTTTACGGCCTGCCCAGCCTTGGCGTACTGATCGACCCGTTCCCGGCTGCTGTGGCCTGCTTTGCCATCAATGAGGGTGCCTACTGCGCCGAGACCATCCGCGCCGCGCTGGAATCTGTTCCCGCTGGTCAGATGGAAGCCGGGTACTGCGTTGGCATGACCTATCTGCAGACGATGCGCCGTATTGTGCTGCCGCAGGCACTGCGCACGGCGTTCCCGCCGCTGTTCAACTCGCTGATTTCCCTGCTCAAAGATACCTCCCTTGCCGCAAACATTACGGTAACCGAGATGTTTATGGCACCCAGCGCATTGTGGCGCGCACCTATGAATCGCTGCCGCTTTATCTGGAAGTTGCCTTTATCTACCTGATGTTCTCCACCATCCTGACGCAGGTCCAGCGCTGGGGCGAAAAAAAGCTGAACGCCAAGGGCTTCAGCCAGAATTCCTGAGGAGGTGCCGCCATGCAGGAGATGCTGAAAATCACCGGAATCCGCAAATCGTTCAGCACGCTGGATGTGCTGAAAGGCGTGGACCTGACGGTGCACAAGGGCGAGGTTGTTTCGCTGATCGGGCCTTCCGGTTCCGGCAAGACCACGTTGCTGCGCTGCGCCAACTTTTTGGACCAGGCCGAGGACGGCACTATGGTGCTGGACGGCCAGACCTACCATTTGGGCCATGTGCGCCGCACTGAGATGTACGAAGCCCGCCGCCACACAGCGTTTGTGTTCCAGAATTACACCTGTTTTGAATAAGACCGCGCTGCAGAACGTGACCGAAGGGTTGATTGTTGCTCGCAAAATGCCCAGGGATGAGGCCGAAGCCCGCGCCCAAAAAGCGCTGGAAAAGGTCGGCCTGGGCAACCGCGGTGCCAGCTACCCCAATCAGCTTTCCGGCGGGCAGCAGCAGCGCGTGGCCATTGCCCGCGCCATTGCCACCGACCCCAAGATCATCTATTTTGACGAGCCCACCAGCGCGCTGGACCCGGAGCTGACCGTGGAAGTGCTGGCCGTGATGCGGGACCTGGCCGCCGATGGCATGACAATGCTGGTCGTGACCCACGAGATGGGCTTTGCCCGCAATGTTTCTAACCAGGTCGTGTTCATGGAGCACGGCGTTGTGGTGGAACAGGGTCCCGCCAAAGAGATTTTTACCGCCCCACGCGAGGAGCGCACCCGCGCTTTTTTGCGTCTGGTGGAAGATAAATAAAAGTTTTTACATAACCAAGGAGAAGCACATATGAAACTGAAAGCATTGACCGCTGCCGTACTGGCAGCCGCCCTGCTGTCCGCCTGCGGTTCCTCCGCAGCGTCCTCTGCTGCACCAGCAGCGGATACTTCCAGCGAAACCGCTGCCAGCGCCGATAACTCCGGCGATCTGCTGGCCCAGATTCAGCAGCGCGGCGAGATCGTGTTTGGCACCGAGGGCACCTGGTCCCCCTGGACCTACCATGACGAAAACGACCAGCTGGTTGGCTTCGACATTGAAGTTGCCCAGAAGGTTGCCGAAAAGCTTGGCGTAAAGGCCACCTTTGTGGAGGGCGAATGGGACGGCCTGCTGGCCGGCGTGGACGGCGGCCGCTATGACAGCATGGCCAACGGCGTGGAAATTACCGAAGAGCGCGCCCAGAAATACGATTTTTCTGACCCGTACTGCTACATCCGCACTGCCATTATTGTAAAAAGCGATGATGACAGCATCAACAGCTTTGAGGATCTGAACGGCAAGACCACCGCCAACACCATTTCCAGCACCTATGCAACACTGGCCGAAAGCTATGGCGCCAAAACCACCGGCGTGGACGACCTGAACCAGACCATTGAGCTGCTGCTGAACGGCCGTGTGGATGCCACCCTGAACGCCGAAGTAACCTATTTTGACTACCTGAAAGAGCATCCCGATGCGAACATCAAGATTGCGGCTTTGACCAATGATGCTTCCCAGATTGCTTTCCCTGTGCGCAAGGGCGATGAAACCGCCACCCTGCGCGAAGCTCTGAACCAGGCTATCAATGAGTTGCGCGAGGACGGCACCATTGCCGAGATCAGCGAGAAGTACTTTGGCACCGACCTGAGCCAGGCCCCCAGCGCGAACTGATTTAACAAAATCACAATATAGCATAAAAAATCTCCGTAACCTGCTGTGTTTGGCAAGGGTTGCGGAGATTTTTTTGTTTGATGAGCGGTAGATTGCCTGGGAAATGTACTCTTTACGGGTGAGCAAATTCCCATAGAGGCGCGCATTGTGTGCCTGCGAATGTTTGGTTTGTGCAATACCTTGTGGAAACGCTATCACTCTTAGGTTGTTGGCGGGCGCACAATGTGCGCACCCCTACGAAGTGTTCACGCATTTATAAGTGCTGCAAATAATTTGCAGGGGATGATACTTGCATCATCCAGCGGGGCAGGAATAGCCTTAATCTTAGGGCAATCTGTCTTTATCATATCAGTAGAATGGGGGCATCCGATCCCGCCGGAACATTGGGTATGTAGATATTTCAAATTCCCACACCAAAAACCGCCCCGAAAGGTTATGCTTTCCGGGGCGGTTCTCCATCATCAATAATTTTCCGCGTGGACTTCAAAGTAGCTCTGGGGGTGATTGCAGGTGGGGCAGACTTCGGGGGCCTGGGTGCCCACCACGATGTGGCCGCAGTTGCGGCACTCCCACACTTTTACTTCGCTCTTGGCAAACACTTCTGCCATTTCAATGTTGCGCAGCAGGGCGCGGTAGCGCTCTTCGTGATGCTTTTCAATGGCTCCCACCAGGCGGAACCGGGCAGCCAGTTCGGGGAAGCCTCTTCCTCAGCCGTCTTGGCAAAGCTGTCATACATATCGGTCCATTCGTAATTTTCGCCCGCGGCGGCGGCTTTCAGGTTGTCGGCGGTATCGCCGATGCCGTTCAGCTCCTTGAACCACAGCTTGGCATGTTCTTTTTCGTTATCAGCCGTTTTCAAAAACAGTGCTGCGATCTGCTCAAACCCCTGCTTTTTGGCCACGGAGGCAAAGAAGGTGTACTTGTTGCGTGCTTCGGATTCGCCCGCAAATGCGGTCATCAGGTTTTTCTCGCTCTGGGTACCAGCATACTTGTTCATAACATTCTCCTTATTCATAGTTTAAGATTTATTCCGAATCAAAGTTTTTGCATCAGTATATTATGCCTTGTTCTATAGCTTTATTATAGCACAGCTTTGAGATTTGTAAAGACATTTTTTTAAGACTCGATATTAAATTTTATCCGTCGATTTTTAGTAAAAAAGCCAGTGCCGGGCAGAAATCTGCCCGGCACTGCCGAAAAAGTTCTTTGATTGTCTTAAATTTCTTTGCCCGTTTCAGGTTGTGGAATGATACCCAGATTTAAAACATCGGGTATAAGTAGCTGGCACCATAGCAGCCAATCTTTTTGGGGCCGGTGATGGCCTTCCCCGCTGCCTGGCGGGTCGCAATCTTTTGCAGGGCCGCCGCCACGGATGATATAGCAAAACGGCAGGCATTTTGCGGTATAAAATTGCTCGCCCTGGTGCTGTTCCAGCAGCGCCCACACTTCCTGAACGTCCATTGGCTTAGTCCAGCTTCAGGTCGCCGTCCTTGATCCAGCCCTTTTTGCGGAACAGCGCGCCCAGCACCGCGCACAGCACGGCGGGCAGAACAAAGCTGACCAGCAGTAAGCCTGCCCAGTCAAAGGCGGTGATGCCCGCTTTTGCGCCGGATGCCACATCGGCCACCCAGCCGGTGTACACGCCGATCTGACCCACCAGGCCGCAGGTGCCCATGCCGGAAGAAACCGCCGGGCCGTTCATCTGCAATTTGAACACGCAGGTGGCAATGGGGCCGGTAATGGCGGAAGCAATGATCGGCGGCAGCCACACGCGGGGCTTTTTCAGGATGTTGGGCATTTGCAGCATGCTGGTGCCAATGCCCTGCTGACCAGACCGCCCACGCCGTTTTCCTTAAAGCTCATCACGGCAAAGCGACCATCTGGGCGCAGCAGCCCGCAACGGCAGCGCCGCCCGCCAGGCCGGTCAGGTTGAGCGCCGCGCAGATGGCTGCGCTGGAAATGGGCAAAGTCAGCGCAATGCCAACCAGCACCGAAACCAGAACGCCCATCAGCAGGGGCTGCAGCTCAGTGGCCCACATAATCACGCTGCCCACCGCAGAAGCCGCCGCGCCGATGGCAGGGGCAAACAGCACACTCAGACCCGTGCCCACCAGAATGGTGACCGCCGGGGTAACGATGATATCGACTTTAGTCTCTTTGCTGACAAGCTTGCCGCACTCTGCCGAAACAATGGCGATAAAGTATACGGCCAGGGGGCCGCCTGCACCGCCCAGGCTGTTGGCAGCACTGCCCACAGCAATCAGGCTGAACAGCACCAGCGGCGGGGTGTGCAGGGCGTAACCGATGGAAGCCGCCATGGCTGGCCCGGCCACGCTCTGGGCGAAAGTACCGGCATCCACCAAAAACTGCAGGCCGATCTGCTCGCCCAGCGTTTTAATGATGGTGCCGATCAGTAAACTGGCAAACAGGCCCTGAGCCATAGCGCCCATAGCATCGATGCCATAGCGATGCGCCGAGAACACAACGTCCTTGCGCTTCAAAAATTCCTTAAGCTTTCCCATACTCTTGCTCCTCTCAGATATCTTTCAGCATTGTACCGCCGAAGTTGTCATGTGTCAAGACACAAATCATGACAATAGTTTTCCACCAAGAGCGGGCAGATTGCGGGCGGTTGTCAAAGATCGGTTTTTGCGGTACAATAATACCAATCTTTTGGCCGGGCGTTTGCCCTGCTGGAATTGGGGGGATTTTGTATGGTTGAACGTTTGATGTCAGCATTACCCCGTACGGCTGACCCGCCGGACTTTTGTTTACCTGCCGGATAACTGGCAGACTTCCGGCAAAAAATATCCCGTACTCTATATGTTTGACGGCCACAACCTGTTTTTTGACTCCACCGCCACATACGGCACCTGCTGGGGGCTGAAAGAATACTGTGACGCCCACCCCAACTGGATCATTGCCGCACCGGAGTGCAACCACGAGGGCAACAAGCGGCTGGAAGAATACTGTCCCTACCAGTCGGACTGGTTCGGCGGCATTACGGGCACTGGGCATGAATACATGGAGTGGCTGACCAAAGAGTTCAAGCCGATGATGGACAAGCGCTACCCCACCCTGCCTGGCCGCGCCAACACGGCCATTGGCGGCAGCAGCATGGGCGGCCTGATGAGCCTGTACGCCATCACCGTTTACAACAAAGTGTTTTCCAAAGCAGCGTGCCTGTCGCCCTCGGTGCGGCTGTGCATGCCGGAGCTGCGGCAGGAGATTGCCAACGCCACGATCCACCCCGGCACCCGTGTTTATCTGAGCTGGGGCGAAAAAAGAGAGCGATAAGCCCGGTGCTTTGGGCGAATACACCGCCAATGCGCTGGAAGTATGCCGCGCGCTGCTGGGCAAAGGCGCCGCCGTTGACCCCTATATGCAGCCGGACGGCACCCACTGCGAAGCCTGCTGGGCCAAGCAGGTGCCTGCATGCATGGACTTTTTGTTTGGTGGCAAGTATGAGTAAAAAGCAAAAGCGCAGCGCCCCCGCGGCTGCCCCTGCTGAACCGGCCAAAGCGGAACACACCCAGCCGGAAGAACCCGCCGTCAGCAGCACGGCCCGCTGGATGGGTGCTTTGTGCTACCTGAGCATTTTGATTTTAATTCCCGCCTGCACCAAATGGCGGCAGGATGAATTTGTACGGTTCCACCTGAACCAAGGGCTGATGGTGTTGATGCTGGCAACCATCTGCGCCGCGCTTGGGTTTGTTCCGGTGCTGGAGCAGGTTGCGTTGAGCCTGACGCTGCTGGTAGATGTGCTTTCGCTGGTGGGGCTTATCACGGCGCTGCGCCGCCGGGCCGCACCCCTGCCGTTCATTGGCCTGCTGGTCGCGCGGTTCCACCCATTTTAATTCGTATATTTTATTTGTATTTTCCAGATTGTATTATTCAGAAGAGTTTTAGTCATATTTGTATATTTGTTTTATATTATTCAAATTGTATTATTTTGTAAAGGAGTGTTTTGTATGAGCAAAGCTGTTATCTTTTTTGCGCCCGGCCTGGAAGAGTGCGAGGGCCTTTTGTGCGTGGATCTGCTGCGCCGTTCCGGTGTGGAAGTAACGATTGCTGCCGTAGGCGGCGAAAAGATCGTCAAATCTGCCCGCAGCATCAGCGTTGTGGCGGATGCCCTGGCCGAAGAGCTGGATTATTCCGCTTTTGATGCCGCCATCCTGCCCGGCGGTATTCCGGGTGTGGATAGCCTGAAAGCCGATGCCACGGTGCGCAAGGTCTGCACCGAGTTTGCCGCCGCAGGCAAGGTCGTGGCCGCAATCTGCGCCGCACCGTCTGTGTTGGCGCGTTCGGCATTTTGCAGGGCAAAAAGGCAACAGTTTACCCCGGCATGGAAGATAAACTGACCGCCGCCGGGGCCGAGTACACCGGCCTGCCCATCACGCTGGACGGCAACATCATCACCGGCGAAGCACTGGGCGCGGCCATCCCCTTTGCGCTGGCCTCGCCAGCGCCTGGCCGGGCAGCAAGCATCCAACGCCGTGAAGCAGGGCATTGTGTACCGGTATTGATTTGAAGTAAAGCGTTATAAAACATGCAAACCCGCCAGCAGGCGGCAGCGTATTTCTGTTGCTGCTTGCTGGCGGGTTTTATATTTCTTTATTGTTCAAAAGGCGCTGTTGAGAATTTCTTCGCTTACGCAAATTTAACCTCAGTAAAGCCTCTATACAAAGCCTTTAATTAGTAAGAATTTTAATGATTTTTGAGTTTGAACATCATGCCAATATTAGTTAATCTTCATCGTCATCATCTTCATTCAATTCACCAGAGCAGTACGGGCAATGGCTATACTCTGATTCATCATAGACATGATCGCAAAAAGGACACATCTGCATGTCACCTCACCTCCCTTCAATGTATATTATACTATAGTAGCATTAGATATCAATTAGCAATTTCACAAATAAATTGCTCTTCATTTTTACATCCGCCCATTCCCCACAATCTTTTCAAAGCCGATATTCATACCATTCCGTATCTATTTTCTTGAACCCAGACGTCCCTGTCCCGATACCACGGCAGGGACACCGCATCATTCCGATAATAGGGAATCAGCCGGATTTGGTTGCCGATGATTCGTTCTGTCATTTTGGGAGTTCTCCGCAGACTTTTATTGATTTTATATTTTACAGTGTCGGTTCTGTTTCCGCCGTCACCGCGTCCCCCAGTTCCTTTGCTTTGCGGCGCAGTTTGCCCCATTCCGGGGTCAAAAAAATAACCGAGCATGGCCACCAGGCCCACGGCATAGCTGAGGGAAACGCAGGCCATGGAGGAAGTGCCGTACCCCAGCGCATGCAGGATATACGCCGCCGGGATGCGCACGGCCCACAGGATCAGCAGGTTGACCACCGTGGTATATTTGACCGCGCCGGTACCGTTGACAAAGCTCATCATACAGTTGAACACCGCATAAGTCCAGATAAAGGGCAGCACCCACCAGGTATAGCGCACTGCGGCATCCAGAACCGCCGGGTCGCTGCTGAACAGCCCCAGCAGCGGGCGGCAGAACACAGTAGCCACCAGGCCAATCAGTAATGTAACTACACCGGCAGCGCAGGTGATCTGCACCACGCCCCGCTGCAAGCGGCGGTAGTTGCCCGCGCCCAGGTTCTGCCCGGCAAACACCACCGCGGCAGAAGAAAACGAGGTGATGGCAATACCGGCAATGCCGGTCACGCGGCCTGCAATGGAGCACCCGGCCACAAACACCGAGCCCTGCATATTATACACAGCCTGCACCGCCACATGCCCCACCGAGTACAGCGAGTTATTCAGCCCCAGCGGCACACCCACTTTCAGGATAGCCGCCAGCTGCGCCTTATCATAGCCATGGGGCAGCAGAGGAAATTGCAAACCCTCGTAATTGCGGCGGGCGTACAGGATGCTGGTCAGCCAGGAAAGATACAGCGCAATGGTAGTTGCCAGCGCCGCACCGGCCACACCCATGCCCAGCACCGCCACAAAGGCAACATCCAGCACAATATTGGTCAGGCAGGAGATCAGCAGCAACAGCAAGGTGGACCGGCTGTCCCCCAGCCCGCGCAGAATACCGGCGTTCATTGTTATAGCAAGATTGCCCAGGGTGCCCAGCGCCGTGATCCGCAAGTAGAGCACCGCATAATCAAAGGCATCTGCCGGGACCTGCATCAGCCGCAGCAGCGCCGGGCCGACAAACATTGCCAGTATCGTGACCGGGATGGCGCACAGATACAAAAACCATACCGCCGTGCGCACTAGCATGCGCAGCCCATCCGCATTGCGGCGGCCCATTTCCTGAGAAACAAGGATGGACGCCCCGTTGCCGATGCCCAAAAATACGCACAGCAGAATTTCCATTGGCTGTGTGGCGGTGCCCACCGCCGCCAGCGCGGCGGAATCACAGAAATTGCCCACCACAAGGGTATCCACCGTGCCGTAAAGCTGCTGCAAGATATTGCCCACACAGATCGGCAGGGCAAACAGTGCCGCCGATTTGATGATGGAGCCGCGGATCATATCAATTTTGCCTGTATGGCTGGCCATGCCGCAAACCACGTTCCTTTCACTTTTCCAAATGTCTTTATGGCAATACCGCATAATTCTAAGTGCCGATACGGTGAGCGAGGTGCGGCAGATGCTAAGCCAAAAGCGCAGATAATACTGGATGCTGCAAAGGTGAGCGCCGCCAGTGGCGGAAACAGCGAACCGAAGCAGGGGCAGCGGTCGCAGAGTGCGAGGGGCTTTT
>ENA-OQAR01000519-OQAR01000519.1-human-gut-metagenome-genome-assembly--contig:-NODE-519-length-11717-cov-2.658844_pt1 | contig 11717 bp, 18 predicted proteins | sample MGYA00242738_ERZ504533 | MGnify/ENA primary metagenome ERZ504533 (study PRJEB26092, sample SAMD00036276) | human gut metagenome | host: Homo sapiens | study: EMG produced TPA metagenomics assembly of... | reverse complement strand
ATCTGTGCCTCTTTTTCTGTATGTTTCGTAGGTGATATATCTCCCAGCTGAACAGTTTAGATGCAAACTGTTTAGCTGTTATATATAACAGTAACACAGAAAACCCGTACTGTTATTGCGTGTCGCATAACAGTACGGGTTCTGTTGGAATATAAGGAAATCCGCCGCTTCATGAACGTCTCTTGCGGTCGGCGATTGATGGAAGCGACATTTTACTTGCGTTCGCGGATTCCCGTATGGACGGTTATGCGCGAGTCGGATGGATGATACGGCGGAAACACAGGTAGATCAGCCGCGCCAACGGCATGGTCGTCAACGTAGGCAATGTAGGGAACCGGCGATGAGTCCCACTTCAGTCATGATTTGCGATTTGCTTCGCGCCGAAGGAGAGAGCGTCCCTTTTGGTGCGATCCGTCGCCTGGGTGGTGTTGCTATCTTGCTGCACGATTGTTGAGGAAACCATCTGTTATTCCATTCCCTTATAGAGTTCTTTGGCGAGATCAATCAGACCGTGAACGTCGAAATCCTCGGATCCTGCCAGCACTCCACGCGCGTGGCGGGTGGAGATCACACCGTAGGGAAGCGCGGCGCCAACGTGGTCGGAGTGATTGCCAGCAGACCACCTGGGTGGCTTTCGGTACGGCAATCGGACCGGTGACCACATGCGGGCCATCTGTATCGGGATTATGGTGACATTCTCGTGCTATGGCGATGCCGTCGTTCAACACGTCGTTTGCGGCGCGACCATCCATGAACAATCATGGGCGACTGATCAAATTCGCCGGATTGCCGGGCATGTCGAAATCTACGGTCTGCCGCCAATGATCGTGCGGGAAATCACGCCATCTAGTTTGACACCATCGAACGCACTAATGGGATTGCGTCCCAACAACGCATTCGCATCGACAACAAACTGACGGTTGGGATTTACCATTACCAGATTAGCCTTTTGCCGGGGATGATAGCACCACCGCCTCGGGGTTTCAGTGCATATGCGGCTGGGGCTTTCGCGCACTTTGGCGGTGAGGTAGTCCGCTTCCACCTTCCATACGGTGACGGCGTGTACCTGCTGGTCGGTGAACTCCACATGTTCCATGCCAGCCTGCTGCTTCATCAGCAGTGCGAGCCCCTGGCGTGCCTCGTCAAGATCGTCGATGATGGATGCGGTGCCATTGCCGACGATCGACTTGACGCCTCGCCCCAATTGCACAACGTACGTCCTTCGACCACCTCGCAGTCGGTCGCCATCTCGACGCCATGGGAAGCGCGTTGTTCGCGGCCTTGACCGCGTCCATCTTACGTCCGGTCGCAGAACCATGGAAATACAAGGTGAGATGATTGGATTCCGCATCGAACACGTATCCGAAATTCAACGGCACGATGGTGATGCCTTCCGCATCGGTGTATGCAAGACTCACGATCTTGCACGTTGCGATAATCGCATCGATCTGCTGTGGTTCGGTTACCTCACGGTCGGCACGCCTCATCATGCGATGCCTTCCCGCAACCGTCCGCTCATCATTACGACGCGTCACCATGGCACGTTCCTCTCTGCTGGATTTACACACCCAGCCTACCGGCTCCCTCAGCCGATGCTGTACACGCCGGAACCATCATCCCACCAAGCATGATCCACCGGCTCCGGCTGCACAAGACGTTTCGGCTCCTTCAGCATTTCAATCGCCTTCAACTCCAAACGTTCACGCTCATCAACCAACGCACCGCCAACACGATCAAGCAAACCGCACATGCGAGCCGTGGGCTGACATGTCGGAAGACGATGATTTATTGTCGGAAGTCTGAGTCTCATCGCGCTTTTTCTCTTCTCATACGAGGCCGTGCCCCGTGCCGTTACGAGACCTTCGAAAGGCTCGCCGAAGAGCCATGTTCGAAGACATCGGCACACTGCACGACCACTATCAGGAATTCGACATCTACCCGCTACTGACGCTGCTTGCGTCATTCGCACGAAAAAGCTGATCTATAAACAAAGCGGCATCGCATTCCAGATTAGAAAACGGAACCATCAAGCTTATCAAGCGCACGCAGCAGAGAATCAACATGACCTTTCGCGCGCACGTTGTATCGGGCAACACGAATCACTCCATCACCGTCAATCACAAAAAGTCGAACGAATCACACCCTCGTAAACCTTGCCATACAATTTCTTCTCACCGTACGCACCATACAAACGATGCACGGTCAAATCAGCATCCGACAACAGAGGGAACGTCAAATGGTCGCGCTCGCGGAATTGGATAAGCTTGTCCAGCGGATCCTTCGATATACCGAGTACGGTGAATCCGCGGGAGCTTAGGCGTGCGAGGTTGTCGCGGAAGTCGCAGGCCTCGGTGGTGCAGCCGGGAGTCATCGCGGCAGGGTAGAAGTATAGGATGATATTTTGGCCGCGCAATGCGGAGAGCGTGACACTACCGCCGTTGTCGCTGGGAAGTGTAAAGTCCGGGGCCGTTAGTCCTGCTTCGAGTCGTGCGGATGCAGGAGGGTTCTGTGCTGCCGAGGCTACTGACGGATTGATGTCGGACATGATTATCTCCTTACTGTTCTTCGGATTTCAAGTGCCGATACCAAGCGAGAATAAAACGTCATCATACCCGCCTTTGCGTGTGCACAGTTCGTTGACTCGTTGCGCGCCGCCGCGAACTCCAAACAGTAGGCGTCAGACCTGTCAAGGGAACAAATCGGAAAAAGATCCTGCGCGAAGTATGGTTTGAAACGTGTCATCGTGCGCATTTTTCTGGATCTGTCGGCCTTGTGCTGAGCAAAGCAGGCTGTATCTCGCCTATGTATGGCAGATTTCGGGATGTGACATGAGGCATCTCGCTTATATATGGCAGTCGGTTTCGCGAAAATGAGGTTTTTCATGCCCCCTACCTACTGCTTTGACGGACTGACCTGCCATATATAAGCAAGATATCTCCGGACAAGTTCGCAAATCTGCCATACATAAGCGAGATATGAGCAAAACGGTGTTCAACAACAAAGGAAACGTCAAATGATCGCGCTCGCAGAATCGGGCATGAGTACTCTTTAGATACTCTTCGGAATTCAGAAGCCAAGTGGAAAACGAACTGTCATACAATTCCGTTTATCTCCTATGATGTTTTCCAGAACGGGGAAATTTTGGGGGAAGCATGGCGCGTTGAAGAGAGGGACATCCACGTCGCACCGTACGACAACGGAGAACAAAAGACGCGGCAGCGAACGTCACCGCGAAATCCATATGGTTCAAAACGACAGCTCGACATGGCGGTTGCGGCGGTGGGCAGCGTCGCATTGTGCGCCACCATGGCCTTCGTCGCGGCACTCACCGGCTACGTTTCCTCAAGCGACCTAGACTCCGCAGCATACAAGATGGCGGCCTCCCAAGCTGAAATCACCGAGAGTCTCATCACCGACAGCGACGGCGTGCGGAAGGTCTACAATTCTGCCGCCATAGCGTTCCCTGACGGGCACACCGACTCCTACCAGAAGATGCATCGCGCCGGATCCGAGGAAACCGCATGGTCGTTGCCTGGCAGCACGCCGGTCATGTTCGAGATGCCCGAGTGGACCGGCTCGGACGGCAAGCCACTCAAGGCCGGTATCGACATTTGTTGAGACGGCCACTTCTATCCGGAACTCGGTCGTTATTATGCCGCGTCCGGAGCCGAACTGTTTCTGCATCCGACGGCCACGACCGGCAACGCATGGCATCGCGAATCCCGCATGGGCAGCTATACCGACCGTGACGGTCTCGCAGTGATCACCGACAACGTGTGGGGTCCCGACGGTATCCGCTCGACGTCGACGCAACCCGATCTACTTCGTCGATGAGAACGGCGACACCGTTTCCTCCGGCAAGGACATTGCGGTCTACAACTACGCAGGAGTTGGATCTGACCCGTTCCGCACGTCGAGCCTCATCATCAACGCATGGAGCGGCAAGGACGGCACCCCGTTCGACTACTCCACGGGCAGCGCGCTCGACGCCAGCGGAACAGGCAAGGGCGCGTCCGACAGCGAATCGTCCGACATGACGTTCGCCGAAGGCGCCTACGATCCAGACAATCTGGAAATCCGACAGATGAACTTGTCCCGCGCAGGGTTCAGTGTCATGAACTTCAACGCTCGCCTCTGCTCCAAGATGTACGATCAGCTCGCCAAACTGACCATCCCAGGATATCAGGCCATGTATGATGATCCGACCGAACTCGACAAGAGCGCGCTCGAAGCTCCGATCGCGGCGGCACAGGCCAAGCTTGCCGAATTCGGCAAATACACGGACGATACGGTCGCATCTCTCGCGGAAGCTACGAGCAGGCCCTCTCGCTGTGGAACAACACCACGTTCAGCAGCGAACAGAACGGTCTTGTCTCCAATGCCGCCACGCTCCTTAACACGGCATTGAACGGTCTGAAGCTCGGGAAACGAAGCTGATGACCAGCCGGGCGGTGGAGAGGCCAAGCCGAATGACAAGCAGCCCTCGAAAGACAAGAATGCCAGCAAGGCCGATGGAAAACCGACTGCGGACTCGCCTCACACGGGCTCCGACATCGTTCCCATTATCGCGGTCATGCTTCTCCTTGCAGGAGCCGGAACCACTGCCGGTACGTTGATACGCCGCAAGCATGTGTAGCGGTATGTTCTAGAAACCATTACCAGATAAATGGCCGGTCGAAGCACATTAGCTGCGACCGGCCATTTTATCAGATGGGGGTACGGTGATTAGAAGACGCTGTAGCCGCCGTCTACGCGATGTCAGTGCCAGTAACGTACGAGGACGCGTCGCTGGCGAGGAAGAGCACCGTGCTGGCAATCTCGTCATTCGTGCCGAAACGATGCATCGGCACGACCTCGAGCATGGCGTCGTGGCCAGGCATGTCGATACGGCCATTGAAAATTCCAGACCACACGTATCCGGGGGAGATGGTGTTGGAACGGATACCATCCTTGGCGAGCGCGGCAGCAAGGTAACGTGAGTGTTCCATGATGGCCGCTTTGGTGGCGCCATACGCGTTCACCGGCGTCGGACTTCCCATCATGTAGTTCGCGTTGTGTCCGGACAGGGAGGCTGTGAAGATCAGTGAGCCGCCATGACCGTGTTCGCGCATGATTTCATGCGCGATGCGGCCGGTACGGTAGGTGCCGTTGAGGTTGATGTTGATGGTGCGCGTCCATACTTCTTCGGTGGCGTCTTGATCGTCGCCCGGTACGTTGACTCCGGCGTTGAGGAACGCGAAGTCGACGGTGCCCAGCTGTTCCACCAATTGTGTTTTGAGTTCGGCTACTTGTTCGACGTTGGTGACGTCGCAGGTGAGCGCGATGACGTTGGTGCCGAAACGTTCGCTCATGTCTTTCGCCAGTTCGGTGAGCTTGTCTTCTTGGCTGGGCAGGTCGACTAGTGCGACGTCTGCTCCGGCTTGGGCGAGCGCGGCCGCCGCGTTGCGTCCTAGACCGCCTGCGGCTCCGGTGACGAAGCCTTTGCGGCCGCGCATTAGAATTTGTCGAGTATCGAGTAGTTTTGAATCCTCCCATTTGTCGAGGGGATAACGTTCGTCGAAGATTTGTTCGACGGTTTTCTCTGGAATCTTCGATGATTCGTCTGCCATGTTTCGCTCCTTTGCGTGATGGTGACCGCTTTTTTGGATGCGTCCGCGCATCATGTTTTGCGCATCTATGGACCATGTTTGCGGTTGCCTATGTTCGTGCCTGCGGTCGTTCGGCGTCCGTGCCGAACCAATCCGAGTATAGCAAATAAAACGATGGCGGTGCTGTCAGTATTTGTCAGGTAAAACGTAATGAGGAAACCGTAAGGTCAATATAAGAAGATAGTTGATAATTGAAAGGGGAGTGGTGATGACGGATTTGAAAATGTTTTCCAAGCCTGTGGTGTTCACGGATTTCGATGGGGTGCTCAACGCCTTTCCGGATGACAAGCTTTTGCGCAGGGGCGGCGTGAACAAAGTTATGACCTGGGCGAAGCCCGACAGTCCCTACGCGAAAATGTACAATCCTGAAAAAGCGTTCCACTTGGACGGCAACGAAAAAGCCCACACGCCCGTAGGCTCATGGCGCATCCACTGGTCCAGCGAACTATCCGACGCATGTACGCGTTGGCAGTTGACGGCATTGTGGAATTGTGGTGGCTGTCCACCTGGCAGCCATACTGCAGTCAGATTCTTGACCCGATGCTCGGATGGGATCCCATGCTGGTCGATGTCATCACCTGGTACGATCCTGTCACCAAATGGGGACGTGAGGCAGGCAAATGGCAGACCATCCAACGACGCGTACGCATCGAATGCGAAGAGAATGAACCCGCGCCGATCGTATGGATCGACGATGATGAATGCTTCGAACAGCGCGCGCAGCTCTTGGAGGAACTCCAGCCGAAAGCGCCGGTGCTTATGGTCCGCCCGGACTATCGTATCGGCATCAGCCGTCGCCAATGGAAACTGATCGATACGTTCGTACACCATCCCGAACAGTTCGACACGGTCACGTTCGACATGGAACCAACCTGCAGGATATACGACATCCACCACGGTTTCTAGCCTAAATGAATTACCATGGGAGGATAGTCGAGCGGAATGAAGGAAGGATGGGGTTATGGCGGAACGTATCGTGGAGCGTCTTATCCGAGAGCGTGATACTCGATATGGTGACGGCATTTACACGACCACGCAAATCCAGTTCGCATGGAATTCCAATCATATGGAAGGTTCCACCCTTACTGCCAAACAGACCGCGCAGCTATTTGCCACCGGTACCTATACCACGGATGGCAGCGAACAGGTCAATCCTGATGATGCGTTGGAAACCCGTAATCATTTTGCTGCGTTCCGTTGGATTCTCGACCATGCTGATGAGCCGGTGGACCGGGATATGGTCTGTCACCTGCATGCCATTCTCAAGCAGGGCACCAGACAGGTCTCCGACTCGCTTTTCAACGTGGGCGGCTACAAGACTCGGCCGAACTTTATTGGCAATCCTGTCACTCCGACAAGGACTGCGCTGCCGCAGGATGTTCCCGAATTTATGGACAGGCTGTTTGATATGTGCACGAAACTTGAGGATGAACCGTATCAGATCGCCCGTGTCCATTGGACGTTTGAGAAGATTCACCCATTTTCGGACGGCAACGGTCGAATCGGACGGCTTATCATGTTCAAGGAGCTTTTGCGTATCGATGCGTTGCCTGTCCTTGGCCATGACGCGTATCGTGCGGAGTACGTCAATGGCATCAGCAAGTTTCCGGACGAGCCAGGATGGCTGGTTGATACGCTTCTATTCGAACGGGACCTTTACCGGTCGCATGTTCTGAAAACGGATGCCGAGGCATTGCGTTACACGTACCATGACCAATGGAATATGGCTGAGCATCGGGTGGAACGAGATGAGGATCTGGAATTCGCCAAGCTCATCGACACGAAGGCCCAGCCGTTGTTCGATGAGGAGTATCAGCAGCGCGAACGGCTCCTATGGGGCGAATAGCGGTCCGACTGTGTGTTCCTCCTTCCAAACGTGACATGAACCGAATGTGCATTGAGATGTGCAATTTGTGCACATTGCGGTCGCCGGCCGTTCACCTTGGTGTAAGAAGGAATCAGCCTTCGGACTTTAGCATGAGGTGCAATGGCGCGTATTGAATGCGCGCATACGAGGAAGTGAGAGCTGCATACATGCGTGTATTCGACTTCGATGGAACCATCTATGACGGAGAAAGCCTGTTCGACCTGTACCTGTTTTCGGCCAAATACAATCCGAAAGTATTGCGGTACATCGCCCCGGTACTGCGCTATGCCATCAAATACAAGCTCGGACGAGCCACGTTCGATCAAATGGAATACGGTGTGGGCAAGCTATGCCACGGATATTTAAGCGAACTTGCCGAATCGTTGGAATTCGAAGAATTGGTCAACGCCTTCTGGGATCAGAACATGAAGCGCATCAAACCCTGGTATAAGCCACGCGAAGACGATGCGATCCTCACCGCCTCGTTCGACATCACCGTGGGCGAGGCCTGCCGCAGGCTTGGCGTGCAACATTTGGTCTCGTCCACCATCGACGCAACACGTTGAACGTAAACTACCTCAACTTCAACACCAACAAGCCCAAACGATTCCGCGAACTCTACGGAGACAACGTTCGAGTGGACGAATTCTACACGGACAGCCGATTCGACCAGCCCATGATCGACATGGCCCGACGTGCCTACATGGTCAAAGGCAACAAAATCCACCAAGTCAAATAGCCGGAAAGGCTGGAACGGAACACGGCGGCAAGGACCGATCCTGACATCTCCCCTTCGGCATGGACGCCTTGCACGAGCCAGGATGGGCGTCGTCGGTCATATTGCCGTATATGGAAAATACGACCGACCGCAAAAACAGTTAGAACGACACGCGCTTGGACTGGTTTACGGCAGAAACCTCGCACACGATGCCAACAACTACCGCGAAACACGCTTCACACACAACAAATAAATCAACCAAGCAACAGGCATCGCCAACATAAACACCGGATAAAACCACACAGCAGACAAAACGCCATACACCAAACCACCCACAAACGGACCAACCGACATACCCAAATCAATACCCGCATAATACGTACTATTCGCAATACCACTGCGCTCGCGGCCTGCGATTACCACGGCCTGCGCCTGCGTGACTGAACTCATCAGACCGTAGCCGACAGCGGTGAAAATCGCAGCCAACAACAGCATCCAATCATTGAACAGGAACGTCATGCATGCGAGCATCGCCAGCATGCCCAACGAGCAGACCGTCAGCCAGAAACGGAAGCCCTTGCTGTCGAACAGGTCGCGCAAGCCCAGTCGCAACACCAATAACGCGACCGCGTAAAACATGAAAAACAGGTCGGATGATACCGGCAGATGACGAGACTGAACATAACTCACGATGAAGGACTGATTTGCGAAATACGCTATCGCAAACATCATGAACGTCAGCGACAACGGCACCACACGCGGTTCCAGAATCGAACGGATCGAAAAACGATGCTTTTTGGTTGCGCTAGCAGAACCGTCAATGTCTACGGCAGTGGAGGGATTCTCCGTTATGGAAGTCTGCTTTTTGCGTACCGGCTGTCCGCCATTCTTCACCATCAGTGTGGCGAGCAGCATGATCACCGCCAGCACCAGCGAACTCAAAAACGTCAGACGATAACCGATGTATTTTTGCGCGCGAATACCCAATGCCGGTCCGACCGCCATAGCCAGCGCGTTCATCGTGCCATACAATCCCATGCCGGCACCCATATGCCGGATCGGCAGCAAAAGCGACATCCACGTGGCCAGGCAGACCGAGCAGCATGCGAAACCACGCCGTTGATCACGCGAGCCATGATGAGCATGATGGGGGAGTTTGCGAAATAGTACAGCAGTCCGGCGGCGAAATAGAGCACCGTGCCAACCGCCACAAGTGTGCGCTTGCTGGTTTTGTCGGAAAGATTGCCTGCGATAGGGCGGCAGAACAGTGAGATGAAACTCATCGACCCGGCCACCGCACCCATCAGCATGCCGTCCGCGCCCAACGATTCCGCATATCCGGCAACGATCGGATTGGCAAGCATATTGCTCGACATGAAACAGAACGTCGCAAGCATGACCAACGCCATATCACGGGTGATGAGACGATCATGCTTACGCCGGGGCTGTTCGGGCTGGTTCGATTGTTGTGCCGGTTGCTTCTGTCGTACCGATTCAGATGCGGGTATCGTTGGTGCTGTCATGCTCGTTCGCCTCCGAGCATGCAACTGTAGCAGCCTTGACGAAAAACGGCCGTCCACATATTGCGGACGGCCGATGGAGATGGCTTTAACGATGTGAAAGTATGCTTCGCTTACAGAGTTTTTACAGAGCTTTGGCGGCCTGCTCGACAAAACCTTCCATACCGTCGATGTCAACGACATGGTCGAAACGCACGTCGGCGGTCTCCAAACCGCGCAACGCGGCCGGAGCGGTAGTGCCGGTCGCTCGGCAAGCACGTCCATGCATTCGAAATCCGTGCCGGAAGCATCCAAACCCAAGGACTCGTTGACCACGCGCGGGAACTTGTACGGACTGGCGGTGCTCAGCAGCACGCGCGGCGTCAGCGGATCGCGAGGCATCTGCTGCATCACGTAATAACCGCACGCGGTATGCGGGTCGATCACATAATGGTTCTTGTTCCAGCAATCCGCGATCATCTCACGCACCTGATCCTCATCGGCCCAGCCGGTGCCGAACAGGGAACGAATCTTGGCCAGCATCGGTTCGGGAACCTCATAGGCGCCCCACTGGTTCAAATCGTTCATCAGCATGGCGATCAGACGAGTGTCCTTGTCGGACATGTAATACAGCATGCGTTCCAGATTCGAGGAGATAAGAATGTCCATCGACGGGGGAAATCGTCTGATAGAACGGACGCTGACGGTTATACGTGCCGGAAGTCAGGAAATCGAACAGCACATTGTTCTTATCGGACGCAACAACCAGATGCTTGACCGGCAAGCCTAACAGCTTCGCATAATATCCGGCGAGAATATCGCCGAAATTACCGGTCGGCACCACAAACTCGACCTCATCACCGACATTGATGACCTGCTGTTCGAGCAGCTGCGCGTAAGCGGAGAAATAATAGACGACCTGCGGCACCAAACGTCCCACATTGATCGAATTTGCGGAAGACAGTACCACATGCGAATCGGAAGCCAAACGATTGGCAAGCTCACGATCACCGAAAATGCGTTTGACAGCGGACTGAGCGTCATCGAAATTGCCCTTCACCGCGCAGACATTCACATTCGAACCAGCCTGCGTGCTCATCTGCAGTTCCTGTACCTGGCTAACCTTGCCTTCCGGATAGAACACGGTGATGCCTGTGCCCTCGGCATCCGCGAAACCAGCGAGCGCCGCCTTGCCGGTGTCTCCGGAGGTGGCTGTCACGATCATGATTTTCTCGTTGCCGTCGCCGCCGGCCGGGGTGGTGCGTGCCATGAAACGCGGCAGGATCTGCAATGCGACATCTTTGAATGCGGAGGTCGGGCCGTTAAACAGTTCCATCACGTATCATCGCCGAGCGGCTTGACCGGGGGTGATCTTTTCGTCGGACCATTGCGCGCCGTACGCTTCATCGATGCATGCCTTGAGTTCGGTTTCGGAGAAGTCGGGCAGCAGCACGCTCAGCACGTCGAATGCGATCTGCTGGTAGGACTTGCCTGCGAGAGATGCGACGTCTACGTGGGTTTCGCCCAGTGAGTCGGTTACGAACAGGCCGCCGTCGTCGGCGATGCCTTTGCGTATGGCTTGCTTGGAGGTGAGTGAATCGGTGGTGCTGCGAGTGCTGTGGAACGTAGTCACTGGATTTCCTTAGCAATAGAACGGACAATGAACGTCAAACAATATTGAGTGTAGCGTTATGGGCGGGAAGAAGCGTGTTTGGCGTCCGTGGAATGGGACGATGCGTGTTTATGGGTGGTGATTGTTTCCTGCTTGTTTCGTGATTGCTTCCATGTTTCGAAACGCCCTATTCCCTCATGCGATTTGTGCACGTACACTTCATCGTTAAGCCTGCACGTTCGTACGGGCAACGTATTTATCCTCCAAGCCAAGGAGAGCTCAATGACCGCATCGCCTCTCGCGCAAACTCCGAACGACATGTTCAACGCGCTATCGCCGAAGCAGACCCCGAAATCGCCGACGGTACTCAACG
>ENA-OQAR01000518-OQAR01000518.1-human-gut-metagenome-genome-assembly--contig:-NODE-518-length-11722-cov-2.011384_pt1 | contig 11722 bp, 18 predicted proteins | sample MGYA00242738_ERZ504533 | MGnify/ENA primary metagenome ERZ504533 (study PRJEB26092, sample SAMD00036276) | human gut metagenome | host: Homo sapiens | study: EMG produced TPA metagenomics assembly of... | reverse complement strand
TTCAAAACATCCAGCTTTTCTGCCTTTTGCTTTGTTTTTCAGTTTCCTGTGCTACTTTTTATTATGGCAAAAATGTCCCATGCACATTTCTTCCGGTGAAAACTCTGGTGCTGGCATTGCCGCAATATTTTCCTTAATCTGTATGCAGAATCGTTTCATCAGACATAACTCACTTTCGGAAAATCCGTTCAGAACCTGTTTTTCTCCTTCCTTTGCCATGCGCATACCTTCATTAATTATTGCTTTTCCTTCTTCTGTAAGATAAATCCGGCTTATGCGTTGATCTTTTTCATCCTGTTTTCGAACTATAATACCGATTTTTTTCCAGGCGTTGGATACTTACGGTAACAGTAGGCGGCTTCACGCCTAACTGGCTGGCCAGTTCTTTCTGGCTACATCCGTCTTCTTTCCACAGAACAGCCAGAATCGGCATTTGTCTTGGATGGATTCCCAGACTTTTAAGTTTACCAAGCATTTTTCCATTATACATGCGGCTGATTTCCATAATCAGACGTTGAATGCTTTCTCATTGTTGTTTTCCAAATTCTCACCTCACTTGCTGTCTGAAACTGAGATACAAGCTTTGGAGTGTGTATTACAGTTTCAAGTTCCTGTTCAGCTTTCTCATATTAGTTAGCCGACTAATTTTATAGTTTACACTTTTCCACAAGAAACGCAAGTGTTTTTTGTGCAGTTTATAATTATTTTAGATTTAACTTTGATATTTCCAATTTGTAAATATTCAATTTTATTTTGCCCGGCTAATATTTTTCATCTCAGGTCGAATAAAATTTCCAGTATTCTTCAAGTTCTATCTCTGCATGACTTCTTTATAAAATTCTACAAACACATTAATTGCCGGAGACCGCCATTTATTTTTGTGGAGCAGCAACTGTGTCCATACAGTTACCGGGCAGCCGGCAACATCCAGTCTTTTAATCTGTCCGTCTTTCACATATTTCTCCGAAATAAAATCCGGAAGAAAGGAAAGCAGGCTGCTGTTTTTTACCAGTTCACATATCTGGAGCGGATTTCCGATTTCAAGAACCGGACGGATTTCCAGTGATTGGGACGCAAGGGTTTCATTCAGTATTTTTCTGTAGCTCATGGCTTGTTCTGTTAACACAAACTCATTCTGAGAAATTTCACTTAATTTCCATGAACAGCCTGCAACAGAATTATCAGCCGCTGCAATAAAATGTACCTGTTCTTCCTGTTCCGCACAAATATAAAATCCGAATCATAAATATGCCTGTCCAGAGTAAAAACCAGATCTGTTTCGTTCTTCCGCAATTTATCAAACATCTGCTCTGTACCGTTTTCTGTTATCTCCACTTTTTATTTCCGGATACTGATGATGAAAACACAGAAAATCATTTTTAAAAATATCTGCTGCAGACAGAACTGGACATAGACAACCGAATCTCGCCTTCAATGCTTTCAGCCGAATTCAGCGAATCAAGCATTTTCGCCTGTGCCTTCAGAATATTTCGAGCCTGCTGCAAAACTAAAACTCCCTTTTCCGTAAGATTGATTTTATGATAATAACGGTCAAACAGCCTGACATCAAGTTCCTTTTCCAGTTGTTTAATCTGTGAAGAAACTGTAGACTGCGTATATCCCAGTTCTTTTGCAGCAGCCGAAAATCCGGAATATTCACATACTGCAATAAAAAGTTTTTTAACACATTTGTATCCATTTTCTCGTTCCTTTCCCATATTTTTTCAATTATTTTCCCATCAAAACGCAGAAGCGTTATTTTTTCTTATACAAACGATATTTTCAATAATATACAACAAAACAATCAATTTTACAAATATTGTTTTTTATCTTATAATATCCCTTATATGAACTTCTGAAGGGAGCGTTATCTTATGAAACGTGAACAGCTTGGAAGCCGGCTTGGCTTCATTATGCTTTCCGCCGGCTGCGCCATTGGCTGCGGAAATGTGTGGAAATTCCCGTGGATGTGCGGGCAAAATGGCGGCGGCAGCTTTATGCTGATCTATCTTCTGTGTCTGGTCATCCTGGGAATCCCGGCTCTTGTGTTGGAATTTTCCATCGGAAGAGCGGCTCAGACAAGTCCCCTTTTCATGTACCGTAAGCTGGAAAAGCCAGGACAGAAATGGGGGATTTTCGGTTGGTTCTGTCTGCTTGGCAACATTGCCCTGATGGCATTTTACACTGTTGTCTGTGGCTGGATCATTTACTATTTTGTACAGTTTCTCAGAGGTAAAAATGGTTCACTGGGATTTTCAGCCATGATCTCCTCTCCCTCTGTGAATGTATTCTTCTTACTGGTCACTGTAGTCATTGCATTTTTCATCCTTTCCTTCAATCTTCAGGGAGGACTGGAGCGTGTGACAAAATATATGATGTCTGCACTGCTGGTGCTAATGCTTGCTCTCGCTGTACACAGTCTTTTTCTGAAAGGCTCTGGTGAGGGAATGACCTTTTATCTGAAACCGGATTTCTCAAAGATTGATGGTTCGGTGATCGTAGGGGCAATGAACCAGGCATTCTTTACTTTATCTACAGGTATGGGTGGCATGGCTATCTTTGGCAGCTATATTGGCAAAGAGCATTCTCTAATGGGGGAAGCTATTCATGTGATCACACTGGACACACTGGTTGCTTTTCTGGCAGGAGTTATTATTTTCCCTGCATGCTTTACCTTTAATCTGGAAGTAAATGCAGGTCCGAGCCTTCTGTTTGATACAATGGCGGCTGTTTTTAACAATATGTCCGGAGGACGTATCTGGGGATCCTTATTCTTCCTGTTCATGGTATTTGCAGCCATGTCAACCGTCCTGGGTGTGTGCGAAAACATCCTGGCAATGATACGTGAGCTTACCGGCTGGTCTCGTCCAAAAGGTAGCGTGGTCTGCGGCACAGGTGTCTTTCTTCTGGCACTTACCACAGCCCTTGGTTTCAGCGTTTTTCCACTTCCAGCCATTTGCCGAAGGAACTACCTGGCTTGATTTCTGGGATTTTATTGTTTCCAACAATATTTTACCCCTTGGCTCTCTCATCCTTGCACTCTTCTGCTGTAATAAGTTCGGCTGGGGATGGGATAACTTTATCAAAGAGAGCAATACCGGTAAGGGCTTAAAGGTACAGAGCTGGATGAAACCGCTCTTCCGATTTGTACTTCCGATTATAATTGCCTTTATCTATATTTATGGAATGTTCACATTCAACTGGCGTTAAAATCAAAGTCGTTTACAGCAAGCGCCGGGCATTCCCAGATTGCTTTGCTGCTTATAAATATCTGCCTGGCTTGGCAAAAAATAAGCTCCGTGGATTTTTCTTTTATCCACAGAGCTTATTTTATTTGTCAGGCGGATATTTGCAATCCGCTCCGCTATTTACTCGATTCGGTTAAATCAGACAGATAAATCTCCCTCTGATCAGTGAACCTTCTGATCCAGCATTCTTTGGATCAGCTCAATTGTATCCTTCAGTCCATAGTTGGCACTGTTGATGCACAAATCATAATTCTCCGGTTTTCCCCATTTCTCACCGGTATAAAATTCATAATATTTCTTATGCTGCTTATCCATCTGCTTCAGAAAACGTACTGCCTGTTTCAGATTCATATTACGGATATCCATAACGTGCTGCACACGAACCTGGAACGGAGCACTGATAAACAGACTGATATGAGGAATATGATTATTCTTAAGAATCGCATCTGCGCAACGTCCCATGATCACGCAGTCTTCACTCTTTGCCAGTTCACAGATCAGATCACTCATATTGAAAAATACTGCGTCCTGCTTCGGAAGTCCATGATAACGATTGAATTCCCTGAACCAGGTTTTCAGATCTGTGTGTTTTTTCTTTCTGTATTTATCAAACCCTTCAAAATTACCAGTATCACTGACTGCATTTTTTGTCTGCCTGCAGACGCTTCATAACCTGATCAAAAAAATTTCTGCATCATAATAGTTGATCTGAAGCTGATCCGCCAGTTCAAATCCGATATCATTACCGCCACTTCCCTGTGTACGGCTGATACAGATGATCAGATGATCATTTTCGGAAATCTCATTCTGGCGTCTTGCGATCAGATTATTCAGACTGATACGTTCTTTATCTACAATATCTGTCTGTCCAAATGTATCCGGAAGACTTTCAATCTCTTTCAGAATACTGTCATACTCTATCATAAGACGTCTTCTCTCGCTCTTATCCCTGATGGTACGGGCCATGTTACTGATCAGCGCCAGTTCACTTCTGAGCAGATGTCCGTCCGGCTTGGTATACATCAGTGCTGCCAGATGACGGAGAGTTGTTTCTTTTTGTCCTGTAAATGTACGTCCCAGAGAGGAACCCACACATTTATAAACTTCTTTCGTCCAGGTTATAAAATGCGTTATTGCAAGTTCTTTACATTTTTCCTGATTATCCTGCATAATGATCCTCCCTCTTTTATAAAAAAGAATACAAACATATCAATAACAAACACCGGAATCAGAAATGCCACAGACCAGAGCATATATCCGAAGAATGACGGCATCTTCACACCGTTCTCATCAGAGATTGCCTTTACCATAAAGTTCGGGGCATTTCCGATATAAGTGTTGGCACCCATGAATACCGCACCACAGGAAATGGCAGACAGAATCTTGGTAGGTACTGTTCCCAGTGTGGTTGTGATTCCATTTGTAAATGCCAGCGTTCCGGCTGTTGTAAGGAATACCAGATAAGTAGGTGTGTTATCCAGGAAACTGGAAAGTGCACCTGTTGCCCAGAACATCTCTGCCGGTTCAGTAACTCCCAGATTCGGTCCTACAGCTTTCAGAAGCATCAATGCAGGCTGCATGGTGATAAAAAATACCGATGAATAAAAACCGCAACCTCCTGGATCGCACCCCAGGTAAAATGGTTCCTGATACGGATCTGCTTATCTGTTGTCTTAAAGGAAAGAAAAGCAGCAAGCAGAATGATCACGATTTCGATCAGAGCCGGGAATGTCAGGGTTACTTCTCCAAAGAGATGAATGCCTCTTACATTGCCTGCAGCATCCTGGAATGCGGACATTCCCGGAAGTACACCGCTTAAAATTACCGCGCCAACGATCATCACAAGGAAAATGATATTGTGCAGTCCATCCAGACGAAACTGAGTACCCGTTTACGGATATCCGGTTTACGGCCATTTGCAATATCTTTCTGTAGGAACGTTTATCAATCTGATAAAATACAAACAGCAGAATGACCATATTAAAGATCAGTACAGGGAACAGATGCAGGCTCCAGAAGAATGGAACACCTCGCATAAATCCCATTAACAGCGGCGGATCTCCAATCGGGGTAAGACATCCACCCATATTGGAAATCATGAAGATAAAGAAGATCATAATATGTCCTTTTCTCTTTCTCCATGAATTCATTTTAATTACCGGACGTACCATCAGCATACTGGCACCGGTGGTACCGATACAGCTTGCCAGAAGAGTTCCCAGTGCAAGCAGACCTACATTAACACGGGGGGAACCTGCGAAATCACCCTCCATGGTAATATTACCTGATACGCAGAACAGGCCGAATAACAGAATGATGAATGTAAGATAATCATTCACAATACAGTCCAGAACTGTCTCTGCAGTCTTTCCGGCTCCATAAACGAAAGCAAATGGAACCACCATCAGAATGATCCATAAGGCAACAACCAGTGGCTGATGAGACTCCCACCACTCCGCTTTCACCAGAGGCATCACTGCAATACATAACAAAAGCCCTGCAAAGGGAATGCAAAGCCATACAGGTACTGTAGATGGTGCTTTACTGCCTTCTGCCGCAAATACACTCAATGGACAAGCCAGAAGAACTGCAAAAAAGCACCCAGTACGGTCACCAACTTTTTTCAAAACTGCCACCTCCATATTGTATTTTCGTACAGCGCGATTATCATTCAGGAGATTTTTTTTCATATACGTGTTTCTTCCTATTTAATATTGCGCTTGTTTTTTACAGATGCAATTATATCATACAGCATACAAAAATCAATTGTGTGGATAGTGAATATTTACACTTTATTTCCTGTTTTTTTATACATTTTTTTACATATTCCCTGATTATTTTCGTTTATATTTTAACGATTTAATCTTTATTACTGACATTTTTTTTTGTACTGCCTTATCTATTTTTTTAAAATTTGTACTGATTTTGAAACACATGACCCAATAACTGCTCCGCAGTTTTATCACTTTTTTTTGCAATTAAAGCAGGGATCTTTCTTATATGCAATACGAAAAATGCTCCCCGACAGCAATTCCCGCTGTCAGAGAGCATTTCGCATATTTCTTATATGAACTGATTGGTTGCTTCATCATACTCATAGTCGATGGAATGCATCTTCGCCACCAGTTCGTCTTTCTTCAATCCTCTGCATGTGCAGAGTGCTTCCAGGGAATCATAGTAATCCCTGAGCTGAGTATTCACATAACTCAGCAGAATCATTGGATCTTTGGGTATCATTTAGTTTCCGTCCTTTACCGTAACAATGAATTCCCCATTCTGAACATCCAGCACCAGAGTATCACCTGCGTGAACATCTCCGGACAAAATCTTTCTCGCCGCAAGAGTCTCTACATATTTCTGCAGATAACGTTTCAGCGGACGTGCACCATATACCGGGTCATAGCCATTCTCGATAACCTGATTCTTGGCTGCATCTGTCAGTTCCAGGGAAAGCTCCTGGTCTGCAAGACGTTTGTCAAGCTCGCCGACCATCAAGTCTACTATCTTACAATATTGGATTTTGTCAAGGGCTTGAACATAATTATTTCATCCAGACGGTTCAGGAATTCCGGACGGAAATGACCTCTCAGGTCATCCATAACCTGGCTCTGAGCCTCAGGTTTGATTCTCCATTCTCATCAATACCATCCAGCAGATATGGAGAACCGATGTTGGAAGTCATGATAAGAATTGTATTCTTAAAGTCAACAGTACGTCCCTGAGAATCTGTGATACGGCCATCATCCAGTACCTGTAACAGTACGTTAAACACATCCGGATGTGCTTTCTCAATCTCATCGAAAAGTACAACACTGTATGGTTTACGGCGGACTGCCTCAGTAAGCTGGCCACCCTCCTCATATCCTACATATCCCGGAGGCGCTCCGATCAGTCTGGATACAGAATACTTCTCCATGTACTCACTCATATCAATTCTGACCATATTCTGTTCATCATCAAACAGATTCTCTGCCAGAGTTTTGGCAAGTTCTGTCTTACCTACACCTGTAGGACCAAGGAACAGGAAGGAACCGATAGGTTTGGTCGGATCCTTGATGCCGGCTTTGGAACGAAGGATTGCATCTGTAACCCTCTTCACACCTTCATCCTGACCTACAACTCTCTTGTGAAGCTGATCTTCCAGAGTGAGGAGTTTGGCTCTCTCGCCTTCTGTCAGTCTTGTTACAGGAATACCGGTCCATCTGGAAATAATCCTTGCGATCTCATCATCAGTGACTGCCTCATGAACCAGACTTCTGTCACTTTCTTTGACACTCTTTTCTTCGATTTCCAGCTGCTGCTGTAATTTCGGAAGTTCGCCGTACTGTAACTGTGCAGCCTTCTCCAGATCATAATTCTGTTTTGCTTTCTGGATCTGCTTATTCACATCCTCGATCTGCTCACGAAGCTTCTGTAATTTCTCTACAGAATGCTTCTCATTATCCCACTGTGCTTTCTGTGTATTAAAGGTATCACGAAGCTCTGCCAGCTCCTTCTGAAGTGTTTCCAGACGTTCCTTACTCAGGTTATCTGTCTCTTTCTTCAGTGCAGATTCCTCAATCTCCAGCTGCATGATCTTACGGCGCTGTTCATCCAGCTCTGAAGGCATAGAATCCAGCTCTGTCTTAATCAGGGCACAGGCCTCATCCACCAGGTCAATGGCCTTATCAGGAAGAAAACGGTCTGTGATATATCTATGTGAAAGTGTAGCTGCTGCAACCAGTGCACTGTCTGTGATCTTAACACCATGGAAGACCTCATATCTCTCCTTCAGACCACGAAGGATGGAAATAGTATCCTCCACTGTAGGTTCATCTACCATAACAGGCTGGAAACGACGTTCCAGAGCGGCATCTTTCTCAATATACTGACGATACTCATCCAGAGTTGTGGCACCGATACAGTGAAGCTCACCTCTGGCAAGCATAGGTTTCAACATATTGCTGGCATCCATGGCTCCGTCTGTCTTACCTGCACCAACGATCAGATGTAACTCATCAATGAAAAGAATAATGTTTCCTTCACTCTTCTTTACTTCTTCAAGGACTGCTTTCAGACGTTCCTCAAACTCACCTCTGTATTTGGCACCTGCCACCAGAGCACCCATGTCCAGTGCAAAAATCTTCTTATCCTTCAGACCTTCCGGCACATCCTCTGCCACGATTCGCTGTGCAAGACCCTCGATTGCTGCAGTCTTACCTACACCAGGCTCACCGATAAGCACCGGATTGTTCTTGGTCTTACGGGAAAGGATTCTGATGATATTACGGATTTCTTCATCACGTCCGATCACAGGATCCAGCTTCTGGTTTACGTGCCTTTCAACTAAATCCTCACCATATTTATTCAACGTATCATAAGTAGCTTCCGGATTATCACTGACTACTCGCTGATTTGCCTCGTACTGTAGAAAGTGCCTGCAGGAAACGTTCCTTAGTGATGCCAAATTCCTGAAACAGCTTCTTCATGCTCGGACTTGGATATCTCAACAAGGCAAGGAATAAATGCTCTACAGAGACATATTCATCTCCCATTGTCTTGGCTTCATCCTCTGCACTGACCAGAGCCTTGTTCAGATACTGTCCGAAACGGAGCTCACCGCCGGATACCTTAACCTTAGCATCCAGTGCCTGATTCAGAGAATTTCTGAAATAATCCTTATCTATCTCCATCTTCTCGATCAGTTTAAGAATCAGGCTGTCTTCCTGTTCCAGCAGAGCATATAAAAAGATGCTCCTCTTCAATCTCCTGGTTGCCAAACTGATAAGCAACCTTCTCCAGATCCTGGACAGCCTGTACGGATTTCTGTGTAAATTTACTGATATTCATAGGCTAACCCTCCTCTTATATGAGAAATATCTCTCCCGAAGGAGAAATATGTTGTTTTCTTTGTTCTGCATGTAATATAACACATGTTGTTAGCACTGTCAAGATGTGAGTGCTAATATTTTGTTATTTTTTTGCAAACCCTTTTAAAAATCAGTGGTTTTGCAGTATCTTATTTTCTTTTTGAAAATTGTGATTTTTTCTGTTTTTGACACCAATTTTGACACCAATTTTTTCTTTTTATGGTGTCAAGCATTTAACACCATACTATCTAGTCTTGCAATCTCATTTTCAATCCTTGTCAGCTCTCCAATATGGTTATACACTTCCATTGTTACATCTATATGAGCGTGTCCCATAATATATTGAAGAACTTTTACGTCCATACGGCACTCTGCCATTCTGGTACAAGCTGTGTGACGCATTACATGAGCTGAAAACTTCGGTAACAGCTCTGTCTTCTATGCTCTTTTTTTGCTCTCTCTACTTCGGTTTTGTTATATGCGTCTACAATGTTATATAAAACACTATTTACGCCATTCGGCATAAGCGGTCTGCCCGATTTCGCTGTAAAGACAAACCCCGAATACCCGTCCACCTCAATGCTCTTATCCTTTGCAAGTCATGAAATTTGATTTTCCTTTGTTCCTCAAATGGCTTTTGCAACTTCTTGTGTCATAGGTATAATACGAATACCCGACTCCGTTTTTGGTGTTGAGATATGGAATTTGCAACCGTCGCCTAAATTCTTATAAATGAGCTGGTGGTCTACATTAACCGTTTTTGCCTTGATGTTTATATCTTTCCATGTAAGACCAATAAGCTCCCCACACCTTAACCCCGTACCAATCATTATGGTAAACATGGGATAATATGTGTTATAGACATTGCTCTGTTTTACAAACTCCATAAACTTTTCTTGTTGAGAAACAGTTAAGGCTTCTTTTTCCTCTGCTGGTTTTCCATAATCGCTAATGGAACTTTTTGCAGGGTTCTTTCGGATAATATCATCATCAACAGCCATTTCTAATGCAGGATAAAGCAGGTTGTGAATATACTTGATTGTAGAATAAGCATATCCAGCTTTGGAAAGTTTCGCATAATACGCTTTAATATGTGAGGGTAAAAGTTGAACAACTTTAATATTTCCAATCTCGTCTTTAACTCTGTTTTCCCAAGCACGAACATAACTAGCTCTTGTAGTATCAGCCAGCTCACGAGTTGCCATATAATGCTCAAACAACGTGTTAAGCGTCATTTTTTTTGATTGCTCCGTCTGTCAATATATTATCTTCCATATCTTTTGCAATCTGCTTCTCTTTTTTCTCGAAGCTCTGGTAAATCTTGTGCATAGACTGTCAATCTCTTGCCTGTTCTTACATCTGTATAACGATAACTGTATCTTCCATCATTACGCCAGTTTTCGCCCTCTCTTAATTTTCTTCCTTTTGGGTCTTTTCTACTAATTGCCATGAGAACCATTCCTTTCTGAAAAAGCCTCTTTTCTTGTTCTCACAGCGTGCTTTGTCCTTTCTTATTATACTACACACGCCAGAGAACATAAATAGAAAATCGCTCTATTCTTCCAAATATAACAAGTATTTCTTGACTTTTTCTATGGAATAAAGAACCCTGCGACCTATCACAATTTTTGCTCCTGCCTGCTCACCAATCTTTCTTGCGGTAGCACGACCACAAGATAACATAGCAGACAGTCCCTCTATATCAACAGCAATCGGCTGTTCCGTTGCTCTTATCTTCGTTTTATTCATATTCCAACACCTTACCTCGCTGGAACATCACATCATTTAACACATCAGTATTTAACATAATGTAACACCCCCTTTACTGCGTGTCTATTTTATAAGTTACATAAGCAGGCAGACGGCTTTGGAAAGCTCCGTTAGTATCTCAACTATTCCCATTCTTGTGGGCAGAACCGCACCATGCGGACGTATCATTATTCTGTGAAGATAGGTCATGGCAAAAACGACTTTTCCAACAGTCGCTCTCGGATCACTGCGTGGGTCGCTCGCTTTCTTTTGAAAAGGTCGTGGCGTACAGTCCCCGTGGCTCGCTATCTCACAAACGTATCTGTCTGCTTTATTCAGTTGTCAAAGAGCTGTGGCGAAAGCGTGTTGCTTTCATGTAAAAGCAGGTGCAGAGCAGGAAAGAGGGGGATTGAACAAATCATGCTCTGCGGTTACTGCTTGTTATTCTTCTTCGATTTCTAAGGCAATATCAAACCCTAAAATCATTTTGATAAGTGCTTCTCGGATAAGTCCTTTTAACTCCATATCTACGACAATATAGACATTACCGTATTCATCATAGAGTGGACGCAGACAGCACTTTGATATGTACGGGTCATAAAATGCCAGTATCTTTTCAATCGCTTTTTCGTCCCCGTCCATTGCTTGTGAAAGCAAATAGTAGGACGGCTTCTTAAATGTTTGCTTCATTTTACTGTTTCTCCTTTAGTAATTTTTTCATAAGTGCCAATGAGTTATGTCGATTTTGGAATACACCGCTTCTGGAAATATTCTGCTTTTTTGCAATTTTCTTCGTTGTTCATTTCCAAGAAGTAATACATCAGCAAAGTTTCACGGTTACGCTCGGATAACTGTTTCAAGGCTTCTGCCAATTCA
>ENA-OQAR01000517-OQAR01000517.1-human-gut-metagenome-genome-assembly--contig:-NODE-517-length-11734-cov-2.271905_pt1 | contig 11734 bp, 15 predicted proteins | sample MGYA00242738_ERZ504533 | MGnify/ENA primary metagenome ERZ504533 (study PRJEB26092, sample SAMD00036276) | human gut metagenome | host: Homo sapiens | study: EMG produced TPA metagenomics assembly of... | reverse complement strand
GAGGTTCTGGGAAAGGGGTTTTGAAGGAAGGTTAAGAAGTTAAACCGGGGAACCGGGTTATGTTTTTTAATTTTATAAAAATTTTAGCGTAAATTTACTTTTTGAATTTTTAATAAGAAAATCGCTTGAAGGTTTTTTTGGTTTTTTGTGTATGATAGTACGAAGTGACATTTTTTTATAGTGGCGGGAGCTGCTATAGGTCAGAAACGGCGGGTAACCGCATAAGAAGAATTGATTTTATCAGGAGGAATTTGGAATGATCGCATCATCTACAGCAGCAGCTGGCGGACTTAGCGCGGGTCTGGTATTGTCTGGATCGTAGTTCTGTTTGGAATTATGTATTTTATGATGATCCGTCCGCAGAAGAAGGAGCAGAAGAGAACTCAGACTATGTTGAACAGCATGGAGGTTGGTGACAGTGTTGTTACTACCAGTGGTTTTTATGGTGTTGTTATTGATATGACTGAGGAAGATGTTATTGTTGAGTTTGGTAATAATAAGAATTGCCGTATTCCTATGAGGAAGCAGGCGATTGCTGAGGTTGAGAAGGCTGATCAGGCTTCTGCTTGATGACTTTTTTGGCAATAACGTGAATATGGGAAGGCACTGCGTTTTTTTTGACGTGGTGTCTTTTTTTTTGTGCGGAAGGGATGGTTGAAGGGACGCCGGGGGAGGGAGTGCTGTCTGGTCTGCGGCTTCGTCGGGGGGCTGGTTCTAGGGCACCGGGATTCTGCTAAAACCGTTTTCCAAAAGTCCGAACTCGCGGCGTGACGCCGCTCAGACAACGGACTTTGAAAAACAACGCAGATTCCGCCGCCCAAGTACCAGCTCCCCTCCTGCAGAAGCAGAGCCAGCCAGCATCCCCTTCCCCGGCTGACTTTCGGCAGCGTGAGGGTGATCAAGGGACGCTGAGGCGCTGCGCTGTCAGCCTGAGGTTGGATGTGAGGTTGTGTTGTTAGATTGGGATTGGAATGTGGCTGAGGCGCGGTGCTGTCAGCTTTAATTTGGGATGTGACAAATGTAATATTGTATAGAAATAAGTGGATTTTTGATGTAATTCATGCAATAATGGTATTACTATCAGAAATGAGAGTGACGGTTACTGCAGAATATTATAAAATTACAAATAAGAATGAATTTTCAGAAAGGGGTCGGTTTTATGGGTCTTTATCAGAGCGGCTGTTGGCGCAGCAGGGGGTACGATGGCGGATCAGTGGAAGGAGTTTTTTTTACTGTGAGGCTATGGATAAAGAAGTGATGGTGGTGAAGGGTACGAAGCGTACATCATCCAGGTCTTCCAATAAGAGAGGCAGCGACAATATCATTACCAGCGGAAGTGGGATTGCAGTTGCAGATGGTCAGTGTATGATGATCGTGGAGCAGGGGAAAGTTGTGGATATCTGTGCAGATCCAGGTGAGTATACTTATGATGCTTCCACAGAGCCGAGTATTTTTGCGGGAAGTCTTGGGGAAGGTATCCGCAGGACTTTCCAGACCATCGGTAAGCGTTTTGTGTTCGGTGGTGATACGGGTAAGGATCAGAGGGTATATTATTTTAATACCAAGGAGCTTGTGGATAACAAATTTGGCACGGCTACTCCGATCCCGTTCCGTGTGGTAGATTCCAGGATCGGACTTGATATTGATGTTGCAGTGCGCTGTCATGGAGTATATTCCTATCGGATCGCGGACCCGCTTCTTTTTTTATACCAATGTGTGTGGGAATGTAGAGCGGGAATACACGAGAGAGGAACTGGATGGACAGCTGAAAACGGAGTTTGTCAGCGCACTGAGCCGGCTTTTTGGCCGTCTTTCTGAGATGGAGCTTCGTCCGAATCAGATCGTGACCCACAACACGGAGCTTGAGAATGCCATGAATGAGGTTCTTTCAGCGAAGTGGGCAGAGCTTCGGGGCTTAAAAGTCGTAAGTGTTGCGCTGGGCTCGGTTACACTTCCGGATGAGGACGCCGAGATGATCAAGCAGGCCCAGCGCACGGCTATGATGCGTGATCCTTCGATGGCTGCAGCCACACTGACTGGTGCTCAGGCGGATGCCATGAAGGCTGCGGCTTCCAATTCCGCCGGGGCTATGACTGGTTTTATGGGCATGGGGATGGCTGCCAGCGCAGGGGGCCTGAATGCTCAGCAGCTTTTTGAAATGGGACAGAAGCGTGAGGCACAGGCAGCGCAGAACAACGTACAGACTCAGCCAAAGATCCGGCCGGCAGCAGGCGGAGATTCCTGGACTTGCAGTTGTGGTGCGGTTTCTACGGGTAAGTTCTGTCCGGAGTGTGGGGCACCGCGTCCGGTGGAGGACAGCTGGACTTGTTCCTGCGGTACAGTGAATAAAAGGGAAGTTTTGTACGAACTGTGGAGCGAAGAGGCCGGAGAAGAAGTTGAGGTATCGTTGCAGCAGGTGTGGATGGGAACCGGCTGATCCGGAGAATCCACCGAAGTTCTGCCCGGAGTGCGGGGATCCGTTCGGACCGGAGGATGCTGTATAAATCACAAAATGGAGAAGGTCAGGAGAAATTCACAGGATAACTCCTGCCGGTCGATGGATACAGAAGGATGAATTGAGGTGGATATATGGCGAAGATGCAGGAGTTTAAGTGCCCGTGCTGTGGTGGCTCCATAGAGTTTGACAGTTCTGCACAGAAGATGAAGTGTCCGTTCTGTGATACGGAGTTTGATGTTAAGACATTATCGGAGCATGCTAAGGCTGTAGAAGAAGAACAGCCGGAGGATATGAACTGGTCGGATGAGGCTGGCAGTGAGTGGCAGGATGGAGAGAGTGAGGGATTACGTACTTATACGTGTAAGTCCTGTGGCGGTGAGATCGTGGGTGATGCCAATACGGCAGCGACAGCCTGCCCGTTTTGCGGCAGCCCGGTGGTAATGACCGGACAGCTGTCCGGTGCACTGAAACCAGATTACGTGATTCCGTTTAAGCTGGATAAAAAGGCTGCAAAGGAGAAGCTGAAGAAGCATTTGTCAGGCAAGCGCCTTCTCCCGAAAGCGTTTAAGTCGGAGAATCATATCAGTGAGGTGAAGGGGATCTACGTTCCGTCTGGCTTTATGATACGGATGCCAGTGCGGATATCCGCTATAAAGCTACGAAAGACCCGTTTCTGGAGTGATAATGATTATGATTATACGGAAACCAGTTATTATGCAGTACACAGAAGTGGTTCTCTGGGATTTGATCATGTACCTGTGGATGGTTCGGCCAGTATGGAAAATGATCTGATGGAGTCCATAGAGCCTTTTGATTTAAAGAGGCGGTGGATTTCCAGACTGCATATCTGGCGGGATATTTTGCGGATAAGTATGATGTGACGGCGGAAGAGTGCGAGGGACGTGCCAATGAGCGTATCCGTCACAGTACGGAAGATGCATTCCGGGATACGGTCAGAGGCTATTCCAGTGTGGTTCCGGAGAATACCAGCATCCGGCTTCATAACGGAACTACGAAGTATGCACTGTATCCGGTATGGATCCTGCAGACGAAATGGAAAGGCGATAATTACATATTTGCCATGAATGGCCAGACTGGGAAATTTGTGGGGAATCTGCCCACAGATAAGAGTGCTTTTGCGAGATGGTTCCTGGGAACGACGGGGATCGTTGGCGTGATCGCCTATATTATCCTGTATCTGATCTGGGCTTTGTAGGGGAGGTGAATGCCATGAAAAAGAGAATATCCGTATTTCTGACGTGATCCTTTTATGCCTGGCATGTGCCTTTCCGGTATGGGCGGAAACAGAAAGCCGGCTTGCGGATCAGGCGGGACTTCTGGATACAGATCAAAAGGAGAGCCTTTGCAATACACTGGATGAGATCAGTGAGCGGGAACAGGTAGATGTTATCATTGTTACCACCAATAGTCTGGAAGGAAAAACGGCGCAGGCTTATGCAGATGATTATTTTATTGACCATGGATATGGACAGGGAGAAGATGGTGACGGTATTTTGTTCCTGGTGGATATGGGTGACCGTAACTGGGCTATTGCAACACATGGTTATGCTATTGAAGCGTTTACCGATGCCGGACAGGAATATATCATGGAGCAGGTGAAGCCTTATTTAAGTGATGGGGATTATAACGAAGCGTTTCAGATGTTTGCCATGGAATGCGATGACTTTATCATGCAGGCGGATGAGGCAGAGCCATATGATGTGGGAAATCTTCCAAAGGAGTCTTTTTGATGTGGGGGGCAAATCTGCTGATTGCTCTTGCAGTGGGGACTTGTGGCAGGCGTGCTTATAACCGGAAATATGAGGAGGAAACTGAAAACTGTGCGAAAACAGGATCAGGCTGCTTCCTATGTACGTCAGGGCAGTATGAAGGTAACCAGAAGTAACGAGTATTATCTTTACAGTACGGTGTCAAAATCCGCAAAACCGAAAAATGAGGACAGTGGCGGGGGCTCCAGTACACATACGTCTTCCTCGGGGGATACTTTTGGCGGCTCCAGTGGAAAATTCTGAGAGATTTTTTGAAAAACAGAATACAGGAAAAAGAAAAGGCTGCTGTACCGGAAACGGGAAGGCAGCTTTTGCCATAGTGGAACATCCTGTGGCATAAGATACTTTTCGGGCGGGAGCGTGGCGGTAACGGGCAGAAAGCAGGGAGCCAAAGTACCAGGAGTCAGGAAGAAAATCAAAGACACAGGAGCTCTTTTTATATCCTGGAGATAACTTTATCTATTTAATAGGTTGAAATCCGTCGAAAAGTGCGTTATGATAATAACAATTATCCACACCAGTGCGTTAAAATTTTACAGCACAGGGGAAATCGGAGGAGTAGATAAAATGGAGTACAAAAATTGCCCTGATTCCGGGAGACGGAATGGCCCGGAGATTGTTGCGAGGCCAAAAAAAAAGTTTTAGACAGAGTATGCGAGAAATACAGCCATAAAATTTTCATACACAGAAGTTCTTTTAGGAGGTGCATCCATTGATGCTCACGGAGTACCTCTTACAGAGGAAGCCATTGCTCAGGCAAAAGCTTCTGACGCCGTACTGATGGGGTCCATCGGCGGCGATGCCAAGACATCCCCGTGGTACAAACTGGAGCCGTCTAACGTCCGGAGGCAGGACTTCTTGCAATCCGTAAAGCGCTGAACCTTTTTGCAAACCTTCGTCCTGCATATCTTTACAATGAGCTTCGTGATGCATGCCCGCTTCGTGATGAGATCATCGGAGATGGTTTTGACATGATTATCGTAAGAGAGCTGACAGGAGGTCTTTACTTCGGAGCCAGAAAGACTACCGAGGAGAACGGAGTCCGCACAGCCGTAGATACTCTTTCCTATAATGAGAATGAGATCCGCCGTATTGCCATCAAGGCATTTGAGATCGCACGTAAGAGAAGAAATAAAGTTACAAGTGTAGATAAGGCAAACGTTCTGGATTCTTCCAGACTCTGGAGAAGCGTTGTGGAAGATGTTGCAAAAGACTATCCGGATGTAACACTGGAGCATATGCTGGTTGATAACTGTGCAATGCAGCTGGTACGTGATCCGAAACAGTTTGATGTCATCCTTACAGAGAACATGTTCGGAGATATCCTCTCTGATGAGGCAAGTATGGTAACCGGTTCCATCGGAATGCTTTCTTCCGCAAGCTTAAATGAGACAAAACTTGGCCTCTATGAGCCGAGCCACGGTTCCGCACCGGATATCGCAGGTCAGAACAAGGCAAACCCGATCGCAACTATCCTTTCTGCAGCCATGATGCTGAGATATTCTCTGGATCTTGACAAAGAGGCAGATGCTGTGGAAACAGCAGTACAGAAAGTTCTGACAGCTGGTTACAGAACCGGAGATATCATGTCTGAGGGCTGCAAACTTGTGGGAACTAAAGAGATGGGCGATCTGATCGCAGATGCCATCGCATTAAATAAATTTGAAGAGATATAGAACCATATCGTAAAGAATAAAAAGGAGAACCTTAAAAAATGAGAAGTGATACCGTAAGAAAAGGCACACAGCAGGCACCACATCGTTCCCTGTTCAATGCCCTTGGAATGACAAAAGAAGAAATGGACAAACCACTGGTAGGAATCGTAAGCTCTTACAACGAGATCGTACCGGGACATATGAACCTTGACAAGATCGTAAACGCCGTAAAACTTGGCGTTGCAATGGCTGGTGGAACACCGGTTGTATTCCCGGCGATCGCAGTATGTGACGGAATTGCAATGGGACACGTTGGAATGAAATATTCCTGGTAACCCGTGACCTGATCGCAGATTCCACAGAGGCTATGGCAATGGCTCATCAGTTTGATGCTCTGGTTATGGTACCCAACTGTGATAAGAACGTACCTGGCCTTCTGATGGCAGCAGCAAGAATCAATGTTCCGACTGTATTTGTAAGCGGAGGCCCGATGCTTGCCGGTCATGTAAAAGGACACAAAACAAGTCTTTCCAGCATGTTTGAGGCAGTAGGTTCCTATGCAGCAGGAACGATCACAGCAGATGACCTGGCAGAATTCGAGAACAAAACCTGTCCGACCTGTGGATCATGTTCCGGTATGTACACTGCAAACAGCATGAACTGCCTGACAGAGGTTCTTGGAATGGGACTTAAGGGAAATGGTACCATCCCGGCCGTATACTCCGAGCGTATCCGTCTTGCAAAACATGCAGGAATGCAGGTAATGGAAATGTACAAAAGGAACATCCGCCCAAGAGACATCATGACAAAAGAGGCAGTTTTAAATGCTCTTACCGTAGATATGGCACTTGGATGCTCCACAAACAGTATGCTTCATCTTCCGGCTATCGCACATGAGATCGGAATGGACTTTGACATCAGCTTTGCAAATGAGATCAGTGAGAAGACTCCGAACCTCTGCCACCTTGCACCGGCAGGCCCGACTTACATGGAAGACCTCAACGAGGCCGGCGGTGTTTATGCGGTTATGAATGAGCTGAACAAGATCGGACTTCTTCATACAGAGTGTATGACAGTAACAGGAAAAACAGTTGGGGAAAATATCAAAGATTGTGTAAATCTGAATCCGGAAGTTATCCGCCCGATCGACAATCCGTATACAAAGACAGGCGGACTTGCCGTACTGAAAGGAAACCTTGCACCGGACGGCGGCGTTGTAAACGTTCCGCAGTTGTACCGGAAATGCTGGTACATGAAGGTCCTGCACGTGTATTTGACAGCGAGGATGACGCGATTGTGGCAATCAAGAGCGGCAAGATCGTAGAGGGTGATGTAGTTTGTTTATCCGTTACGAGGGACCAAAAAGGTGGTCCTGGAATGAGAGAGATGCTGAACCCGACATCCGCAATCGTGGGAATGGGACTTGGTTCTTCCGTAGCCCTGATCACAGACGGACGTTTCAGCGGCGCATCCAGAGGAGCTGCTATCGGACACGTATCACCGGAGGCAGCCGTAGGCGGCCCGATCGCACTGGTTGAGGAAGGCGATATCATCAGCATCAATATTCCGGAACTGAAACTGGAGATCAAAAGTTTCTGACGAAGAGATGCAGGCAAGAAGAGAAAAATGGCAGCCAAGAGAGCCGAAGGTAACAACCGGATATCTGGCAAGATATGCTTCCATGGTAACATCCGGAAACCGTGGTGCGATCCTGGAAGTACCGAAAGCAAAATAAGGAGGAACGAAAGACATGCAGCTTACAGGTGCAGAGATCATCGTAGAATGTCTGAAGGAACAGGGCGTTGATACCGTATTTGGATATCCGGGCGGCGCGATCCTGAATGTTTACGATGCCTTATATGAATACAAAGATGAGATCACACATGTATTGACCTCCCACGAGCAGGGTGCATCCCATGCTGCTGACGGTTATGCGAGAGCTACCGGAAAAGTGGGCGTCTGCCTGGCAACATCCGGTCCTGGAGCCACCAACCTGGTAACAGGAATCGCGACTGCATACATGGATTCCGTACCGATGGTAGCCATTACTGCAAACGTAGGAAGACCACTCCTGGGAAGAGATTCTTTCCAGGAGGTTGATATCGCAGGTATCGTAATGCCTGTGACAAAATACAGCTTTTATTGTAAAGAATATCGAAGACTTGCAGATACGTTAAGAAGAGCATTTTTATATTGCAAAAAGCGGAAGACCTGGCCCGGTTCTTGTGGATGTTCCGAAGGTATCACAGGAATGAAATATGAATACGAGCCATGCCATCCGGCTACCGTTAACCGTGAGATCAAAAACATCCGCAAAGAAGATATGGACCAGGTGCTGGAAATGATCAGAGAGGCAAAGAAACCTTTTATTTTTGTAGGCGGCGGCTGTGTGATCTCCGGTGCTGACCAGGAAGTCCGCGAACTGGCTCACAGGATCCAGGCTCCGGTCTGCGATACACTGATGGGTAAAGGTACTTTCCCAGGTGAGGATCCGCTTTATACCGGTATGGTAGGTATGCACGGAACAAGACTTCCGATCTTGGTGTTACGGAATGTGATCTTCTCATTGTTCTTGGAGCACGTTTCAGTGACCGTGTAACAGGAAATACCAAGACTTTTGCACATAATGCAAAAATCCTTCAGATCGATGTAGATGCTGCGGAGATCAACAAAAATATCAAAGTGGATGCAAGCGTGATCGGAGATGTGAAAGAAGTGCTGAAACGTCTTCTGGAGGAAGTTCCGGAAAAAGAACATCCGGAGTGGATCGCACATATCCAGGAACTGAAAGCAAAATATCCGCTGAATTATGATCATACACAGCTGACAGGTCCGTATATTATAGAGAAACTTTATGAACTGACCAATGGTGATGCCATCATCTCCACAGATGTTGGACAGCATCAGATGTGGGCGGCACAGTATTATAAATACAAAGAGCCGAGAACTCTTCTTACTTCCGGCGGCCTTGGAACGATGGGCTATGGCCTTGGCGCTGCAATTGGCGCAAAGATGGGCAGACCGGAAAAAAACAGTTGTTAATATAGCAGGTGACGGATGCTTCCGTATGAATATGAATGAACTGGCAACAGCAGCGCGCTGTGGTAGACAGTTGATCCAGATTGTCATGAACAATCACGTACTGGGAATGGTGCGTCAGTGGCAGACGCTTTTTCTATGGAAAGAGATATTCTTCCACAGTACTGGATGATTCTGTTGATTTTGTAAAATTATCAGAGGCGCTGGGTGCAAAAGCCATTCGTGTGACAAGGATGGAGGATGTGGAACCTGCACTTAAGATGGCACTGGCAGCAGAGGGACCTGTCGTTCTGGATTGCTGGATCGATCAGGATCTGAGTGTGTTCCCGATGGTACCGCTGGTGCGAATCTTGATGATGTATTTGACGAGGAGGATATGAAGAAACATGAGTAGAGTGTACAATTTTTCTGCCGGACCGGCAGTGCTTCCGGAGGAAGTACTCAAAGAAGTAGCTGATGAAATGCTTGATTATAACGGCACAGGAATGTCCGTTATGGAAATGAGTCACAGAAGTGCAGCGTTTCAGGAGATTATTGATACAGCTGAGAAAGATCTCCGCGAGCTTATGAACATCCCAGATAACTACAAGGTACTTTTCCTTCAGGGAGGAGCATCCCAGCAGTTTTGCCATGATCCCGATGAACCTTATGAAAAATAAGGTCGCAGATTATATCGTAACAGGTCAGTGGGCAAAGAAAGCTTATCAGGAAGCTCAGAAATACGGAAAAGCAAACAAGATCGCATCTTCTGAGGACAAAACTTTCAGCTATATCCCGGACTGCAGTGATCTGCCGATCAGCCCGGATGCAGACTATGTATACATCTGTGAGAACAACACCATTTACGGCACAAAATTCAAAAAACTTCCAAACACAAAAGGCAAGACTCTGGTAGCAGATGTATCCTCCTGCTTCCTGTCTGAGCCTGTAGATGTAAGCAAATATGGTATTATCTATGGCGGCGTTCAGAAGAACATCGGACCGGCAGGTATGGTTATCGTGATCATCCGTGAGGATCTGATCACAGAGGATGTTCTTCCGGGAACACCAACCATGCTGACCTATAAGACACATGCAGACGCAGGTTCTCTTTACAACACACCGAATGCTTACTGCATTTATGTATGCGGCAAGGTATTCAAATGGCTGAAGAAGATGGGCGGTCTGGAAGTGATGAAGCAGCGCAATGAGGAAAAGGCAAAGATCCTCTATGATTATCTGGATTCCAGCAAGCTGTTCAAGGGAACTGTAGTTCCAGAAGATAGATCTCTTATGAATGTTCCGTTTGTAACAGGTGACAAGGAAATGGATGCCAAGTTTGTGAAAGAGGCAACAGAGGCAGGACTTGTAAACCTGAAAGGACACCGTACTGTTGGCGGAATGCGTGCAAGTATCTACAATGCCATGCCGAAGGCTGGTGTAGAGGCTCTGGTTGCATTCATGAAGAAAATTTTGAGGAGGAGAATGCATAATGTTCCAGTATCATTGCCTGAACCCCATGCAGAAAAAAGGACTTAAAACTTTTTCGGCGATAATTACAAAAAAATCAGAGACTGTAGATCAGTGTGACGCGATCCTTGTGAGAAGTGCGAAAATGCATGACATGGAGCTTCCCAAAAGTGTTTGTGCAGTTGCACGTGCAGGAGCAGGTGTCAACAATATTCCTGTTAAAGAATATGCAGAGAAGGGTGTTGTTGTATTTAACACACCTGGAGCAAATGCAAACGGCGTAAAAGAGCTTGTACTTGCAGGTATGCTTCTTGCATCCAGAGATATCGTTGGCGGTATCGAGTGGGTTGCACAGGAGAAAGATAAAGAGCACATCGCAAGCTTGCCGAGAAGCAGAAAAAACAGTTCGCAGGATGCGAGATCAGCGGCAAAAAGCTTGGTATCATCGGACTTGGTGCCATCGGTGCATGGTGGCAAACGCAGCATGCGGACTTGGAATGGAAGTTTATGGTTATGATCCGTATCTTTCCATTGATGCGGCATGGAATCTTTCCAGAACCATCAAGCACAGCAAGAGCCTGGATGAGATCTACAGCCAGTGCGATTACATCACCATTCATGTGCCCCTTCTTGACAGCACAAAGAAGATGATCAACAAAGAAGCTTTCGAGAAAATGAAAGATGGCGTGGTTCTTCTGAATTTTGCAAGAGATCTTCTTGTTGATTGAGGAGGCACTGATCGAGGCTGTTGAGAGTGGTAAGGTTAAAAAATATGTAACAGACTTTGCCAACGAGACAGTTGCAGGACGCGAGGGCATTCTGGTAACCCCACATCTTGGTGCTTCTACAGAGGAATCTGAGGAGAACTGTGCGGAGATGGCTGTAAAAGAGATCCGTGATTACCTTGAGAATGGTAATATCAAGAACTCTGTTAATTATCCAAACTGTGATATGGGTACCTGTGTGGCTGTGGGTAGAATTTCTCTTGCACACAGTAATACACCGAATATGATCAGTCAGGTAACCAAGATCCTTGGATCTGAGGGGCTGAATATTGCGGATATGACCAATAAGAGTAAAGGGGAGTTTGCTTATACTCTTATCGATCTTGAGAGTGCGGCTTCTGCCAAGGCACTTGACGAGCTCAAGGAGATTGAGGGAATGTATAGGGTGCGTGTTGTTAAATAGAGTAACAAGATCTTAGAAAAACTCTTTGAAAAAATGCTGTGTTTCGTTCCTGGCGAACGGGGCGCAGTATTTTTTGTAAAAGTGAAAACCGCAAAGGGGCCGCAAAGCCGCGCCCCCTCTGCACACCCCTTGGGCTTTTTTGAGTAGTGCTTCGG
>ENA-OQAR01000516-OQAR01000516.1-human-gut-metagenome-genome-assembly--contig:-NODE-516-length-11746-cov-2.789225_pt1 | contig 11746 bp, 18 predicted proteins | sample MGYA00242738_ERZ504533 | MGnify/ENA primary metagenome ERZ504533 (study PRJEB26092, sample SAMD00036276) | human gut metagenome | host: Homo sapiens | study: EMG produced TPA metagenomics assembly of... | reverse complement strand
CATTCCGAACCCGGTAGCTAAGGCCAGGCGCGGCGATGGTACTGCACCGAGAGGGTGTGGGAGAGTAGCACGCCGCCGCTTCACACGTTGGGGGTTCCGTCGAGCTTACGCTCCGGGAACCCCATTTTTTATCCCCGAATCTTTTGTTCCTCCTCCCGGTTCTTCCGGCTGACCCCATGCGGGTTCCGGAGGGCTTTTTATTTCCCGTATTTCCTTCTTCCTTCCGGGACTCCCGTGGGGCTTGGCTTCCGGGGACCCGTCTTTCCATCCTTGATTTCCATCTGATTCCCAGGTCTCCCGCAGAGGCATGGAAATCCTTTCCACTCCTGGTTTTTTCTCTTCGGCGCCGCGGATTCCTGCTAGAAGACCGGAAAAACTATGGTTTTGGGACCTCGTGTGTGTCCCATGCATCAAAAGCGCTTAGACTGGTCTTATGGCAAGAGTTACGGTGTATGACGTTGCAGAGAAGGCGGGTGTGTCTACCGCGACGGTCTCCTTCGCCTTCAGGCATCCCGACAAAGTGAAGGATGATACCAAGGCCAAGGTCCTCAGGGTCGCCGAGGAGCTTGGCTACGTTCCCAGCGGCAACGCACGTAGCCTTGCCAAAGGCAGGACGGGCACGTTGGGCATGTACGCGTTCGATATGCTGCTGGAAAGACCTCAGGGAAGCAACCTTGAGGATGATTGGCCTGATGTTTCCCACAGATCCATCGACGAGCCTCTGGACGGTGACGAACCCAACGTTCTTGTATATCCGTTATACGTTTGATGAGGTGCTTCGCGGTTTCGAACTCGAATGCTGGAAGAGTGGCAAGGGAATACTTATGGGAGCCGCCTTGGAAAGGGATGATCACAGATCGGTAACGGATATCGCCGGTCGCGTGATGGTCTGGCGCTGATGCCAAGTGGATATAACGATACGCTTCCTCTTTCCATGTTGACGAAGACCATTCCGCTTGTAATGGTGGGTGTGGGCGATGAAAAACTGCCTGCCGCATACCTGCAATGCGATAACGCATCGGGCATGAGGCAGATCGTCGACCATCTTGTCGAAGTCCACCATATCAACGATATGGCATTCGTCGGTGGTGTCAATGGTGGAGCGTGCGCGAGGGGTACCGACGCTGATGACGTCGTCTCGCGCTATGACGCGTTAAAAAATGCCTCGAGGAACGTGGTCTCGATTCCAGCGACGCGCTGTTGGATGACTCCTTCGCCACGTCCGATGAATACATGGTGGGTTTGTGCGAGGCGATAGGATCCGGCAGACTGCCGCAGGCCTTGGTCTGCGGCACGGACCAGACCGCCTTCGGCGTGATCAGACTCCTCGAGGAGGCCGGTGTCCGGGTTCCCGACGACGTCATCGTCACCGGATTCGACGGAATCCTCGCCGGACGGCTGATGGAACCGCAGCTGACGACCGTCCGCCAGCCCATGGAGGACATGGGGCGCGAGGCGGCTCGCATGCTGCTTTCCAGGAACGGGGAGCCTTGGGAGAAGGCTGAAAGACGAGTACTCCCGGTCCGCCTCATTGTGCGCGGCAGCTGCGGATGCAATCAAAAAATCTAAGCGCATAAATCATATGGGCGTGTCGCCTTGACTTCCTTAAATCTAAGCGCTTAAATTGTAATATCAATCTAAGCGGTTAGATTGATATGAATCAAAGGAGATTTCAATGAGGAAGCCATTTTTCAAAGCGGTCGTGGCCGGCATGGCCAGTGTGGCGATGATTGCCGGTATGTCCGCGTGCGGACGGTCCGCGAACAACGCGGATTCCGATTCCGATGCGGTCAAGACCATCGATTCAAGCAAGGCCACCGGCGACCTGACCATCTGGGCCATGGGCAACGAGGGCGATCTGCTGGGCGATTTCGTCAAGGGATTCGAAAAGGAGAACCCCGACGTCAAGGTCAAGGTCACCGCGATTCCGTGGTCCTCCGCGCACGACAAGCTCCAGACCGCCATCGCCGCGGGCAATGGCCCCCGACCTTGCGCAGATGGGCACCACCTGGATGGCCGATTTCTCCAACTCGTTCTCCACCGTGCCTGACAACCTCGACATGTCCGACTTCTCCGACGGGTCTAGGGCTGCCGGCCAGGTCGACGGGAAACAGCTCGGCGTGCCTTGGTACATCGACACCAGAGTGCTGTACTACCGTACCGACATTGCCGGGATGGCTGGTTGGAACAAAGCTCCGAAGACTTGGAATGAGCTTAAGCGGATGGCCAAGGACATGCAGAAGGTCGACGGGGTCAAATATGGCATGAGCCTCAATTCATCTGGCACTGACGCGTTCCTCGGAACTTTGCCGTTCTCCTACTCGGCCGGGGCGTCCTTGACTAACGAGGAACAGACGAAATGGACTTTCGAAGATACTGGCATAAAGAAGGGACTGAACTTTACCACCAGTCTCTACAAGGACGGCGTCGCGAACGTCAACGCCGACGTAAGCTCCGGTGCCGACATAGCGAACTTCGTGTCCGGTGACACTCCGATGATGCTGCAGGGGCCGACCGCCGTCAGCCAGATCAACGAATTGGGCGGCGACGGATTCGAATCCAAGTACGCCACCGTCGTCCTGCCGTCGATGGACGAATCCTCGGGTCCCGCCACGTCCTTCGTCGGAGGCTGCGACCTTGTGACGTTCAAGGATTCCAAGAACAAGCAGTCCGCGTGGAAGTTCATCCAGTGGGCCAGCAAACCCGAGGTGCAGGCCGAATGGTACAAGAAGTCCTCCGATCTGCCCGCTTCCCAGAAGGCATGGGACGATGACGCGCTCTCCGGCAACGACAAGCTTTCGGCATTCGGCGACCAGCTGAAGAACACCATGGCTCCGCCGGCGCTGTCCACCTGGGCCCAGGTATCCTCCGCCGCGGATCGTATCCTCGAGCAGATGAACAAGGGACAGGTCACCGTCGACGAGGGGCTGAAGAACCTGCAGTCCGAAGCCGACTCCATCGGAACCGGGAACTGATCCCATGAGCCTCGGAACAAGAAAGACGAAGACGGAGGGCTCGGGCAACGTTCTCCGCCGCCGTCGCACGATTCTCGCATGGGGATTCGCGCTGCCCTTCGTGGTCGTGTTCTGCGTATTCATGCTGATCCCCCTCCTGTCCTCGATGGCGATGTCCTTCACCGACATCACCTCCAAGGACCTCCGCACCCCGTTCAACGTCAACTTCGTCGGACTGGACCAGTACATCGCACTGTTCCACGATCGTCGCTTCCTGCACGCGTTGGGCGTCACCGGAATCTTCGTGCTCGTCGGCCTGCCGATCACCATGGTGATCGCCCTCGCGTTCGCGGTGGCCCTCAACAAGGGATCCAAGCACCTCAACGCGTTCTTCAGGGCGGTGTTCTACGCGCCGGTCGTCGCCAGTGTGGTCGCAGTCTCCGTCGTGTGGAGGTACATCCTCCAGAAGGACGGCCTGCTCAACTCGCTCTTGGCCGTCTTCGGCATTGCCGGACCGGACTGGCTGCACGACACCCGCTACGCACTGCCCGCGCTGATGGTCATGACCATCTGGCGCAACATGGGAACGCTGATGATCATCTTCCTCGCCGGCCTGCAGGCCATCCCCGAGGAGCTGAAGGAGGCCGCGGCCATCGACGGCGCGGGCAAATGGCGCACCTTCCGCAGCATCACGCTTCCGCTGCTCAAGCCCACGCTGCTGCTGGGAGCCGTGCTCCTTTCCGTCGCCTACCTGCAGTTCTTCGAGGAATCCTTCGTGATGACTCAGGGAGGGCCGCTCGACTCGACGCTCTCCGCCGCGTACTACGTGTACCAGAAGTTCGGTTTCGGACAGTACGGAATCGCTTCCGCAGCCAGCTGGGTGCTGTTCATCATCATCGCGCTGGTCAGCGTGCTTCAGTTCCGCATTCTCAAGGAGGATTGAGATGACAGCCACGACAGTCGCGGCCTCGAGGCCGCAAAGCAACAAGCAGTCGCTCTGGCGCCGATTCGTCAAGGGGCGTGGACTCTCCTACTGCGTCCTCGCGGTGATCGGAGTCTTCTGGATCTTCCCGTTCCTGTGGATGGCGCTGGGCTCGTTGAAGACCCAGAGGGAGATCCTCGCCAAACCGCCGAAGCTCCTGCCCGAGCACGCCTCGCTCGCAAACTTCGCGAAAGGTTCGGGGAACTGAACTTCGGCACCTACTTCACCAACAGCATGGTCGTCGCCGTGATCACCGTCCTCGGGAACATGGTGCTCTGCTCCATGGTCGGATACGCCCTGGCGAAGATGGACTTCGCCGGCAAGAACATCTTGTTCGGCGCCGTCATGGTGACGCTCATGGTTCCGAGCGTGGCCACGTTCGTCCCCCTGTTCGTGATCATCTCGAACATGGACTCGCGAACTCCTCGCGGCGCTCATCCTGCCGTTCCTGTGCCAGCCCATCGGAGTCTTCCTGATGAGACAGTTCATCTCCGGAATCCCCGACGCGCTGATGGAGGCCGCGAGGGTCGACGGCGCCGGTGAGCTGCGCATATTCTTCCAGATCGTCCTGCCCCAGTGCGGGCCGCCGCTGGCGACGCTGTCCATCCTCACGTTCCTGTCCTCCTGGAACAACTTCCTGTGGCCGTTGGTCGCGGCCCAGACCGAGGAGAAGTACACGCTGCCCGTGGCACTGTCCCTCTACTCCACCGGCCAGAACGCCACGAACTACAGCGTCCTGCTCGCCGGAGCGGTACTGGTGGTCACCCCGATCCTCCTCCTGTTCGTATTCCTGCAGCGCTACTTCATCCAGGGCGTCGCCGGAACGGGCATCAAATAGAAAGACATGTCATGAAAGAACAATACGAGTTCCCGCCGGAATTCATCTGGGGCGCGTCCACGGCCGCGCACCAGATCGAAGGGAACAACGTCGCGAGCGACTGGTGGGCCAGGGAGCATGCCGAACGCACGGATCTCAGCGAACCGTCGGGAGACGCGGCCGACAGCTACCACCGCTACGGCGAGGACATCAGAATGCTCGCCGACGCCGGATTGGGCATGTACCGCTTCTCCATCGAATGGGCCCGCATCGAGCCCGCGGAGGGCTGCTTCTCCAAAGCGCAGCTGCTGCACTACCGCCAAATGATCGACGCGTGCCACGAGAACGGCGTCGAGCCCATGGTCACGCTGAACCACATGACACTGCCGCTGTGGCTCGCCACCAAGGGCGGATGGCTCAACGCCGATGCCATCGACTACTTCGCCCGGTACGTGCGGTACGTGATGCCGATCCTCCACGACGTCACCTGGGTCTGCACCATTAACGAGCCGAACATGGTCGCGCTGACCCGTGGCGGAACCGAGGCAGCGACTTCGTGGCCGCCTCGCTGCCTGCGCCCGATCCGGACATCTCCGCCACGCTCGTCAAAGCGCACAGGAAAGCCAGGGAAATACTGTCCGAGAACCCGCGTATCAAGTCCGGGTGGACCATCGCCTGCCAGGCGTTCCACGCCATGCCCGGATGCGAACGGGAGATGGAGGAATACCAGTACCCGCGCGAGGACTACTTCACCGAGGCCGCGGCCGGGGATGACTTCATTGGGGTGCAGGCCTATCTGAGGACCTTCATCGGCAAGGATGGCCCCGTACCGATCCCCGAGGACGCGGAACGCACCCTCACCGGCTGGGAGTACTTCCCGCCGGCGCTGGGCATCGCCATCCGCCATACTTGGAACGTCGCCAAACGCACGCCGATAATCGTCACCGAAAATGGCATCGCCACTGCCGATGACCGCCGGAGGATCGACTACACCTTCGGCGCCATAGCCGGCATGCACGACGCGATGGACGACGGCATCGACGTGAGGGGATACCTCCACTGGTCCCTGCTCGACAACTACGAATGGGGCTCGTTCACCCCGACGTCGGCCTGGCCTCCTGGGACAGGGACACCTTCGAACGCCATCCGAAGCCATCCCTGGACTGGCTGGGATCAATCGCGAGAACGGGGGTCATGGCCAGATAGAAGCCGTTTCCTCTCCATCCATTACATGAAAGGGCGCACGTTTTGAAACGTGCGCCCTTTCGTTTGATTTGGCGGATTCAATAGAAAACGGGTATAGCCCTCGATCTGGAAGAACATGTCCGTCCGGCGGCCGATGCTCGCGGCTGGCATACGCCGAAAACGCAGCACTGCTGTTCCCGTAAGGTCGCATCTCCCTTAACGTGTCAAGCGTCTCCTGATACGTTGCTGTATCGACGCCGGTTTCGTCATTCCTTGCCTTTCCCGAGTGGCCCTGTCGGCCAAGTGCGTTTCAACTCGAGAAAATAGCCGGGTTATGGCGGGCCGGCGGGGAGGGGCGTGCTGGACGCCTGCGCGAACTCGGTCTGACCCGATTCGCTGGATGTCTAGCCACAATGGAATGACTTGATGCGTATTCCAAGCCGGACGGAGGATGGAATGCATCTCCACGCGGATGGCGGCCGAATTCTTAAGTGTTTGCACCAGCGTTACATAAAACGCTTAGCGAACCGAAATGATGTCCGGCGGAACGTGTCCTTGCGCGTCTTGGAAACGGATATCCGTATTCGTTCGAAGGTTTCTCGACCAGGGGATGGGCTTTGCTTTTTCAGATTGACAGTCCGTAATCATTTCGGATATGTCGGAATTTAGACAGGAATCCCTTGGATGCGCCGCGGGCGATAAATACGGGCCGTGGTGCGGGAAGGACCTCGAACATGACGATTCGAAGAACACGGTCGCCTATTTCGGCGAGCGTGCCGCTTCCCACCCTCGCGAGGTCACGGCCGGCACCGCGAGCCTCAGCCGGTAGGAGCTACCCACAGGATCATTCGTGTTGGTCGGAGTTCTCTCGTTCGGCGACGGAATTGTATCCGTGGGGTACTTTCGTCGTTGTTTCTACGGACGGATCCGAGGGTGTCCATCCACCAGTGTTCGCGGTCGATGATCTCTTTGGGTGACTTGTTCATGTCGAAGATCTCCAGGATCGAGTACTGGAAGTTCTTCTCGATGTATCCGGCGCCGAGGTTTCTGAGCTGCTTGTTTCCCCCGGAGTGGTCTCCGGACGCGTATTCCTTCCAACGCGACAGCAGACCGTGCGAGGCTCCTTTCCGTGAGTAGGCGGACCCCACGTAATGCCATCCCGTTCGTCTATCGGTCTGCAGATAGACCGCCTGGACGCTGCCGAGGGCCGCCCGCCATTCCTCGTTGTTCACGGCCGCCACGAGCTGCCGGTGCGTCAACCGAACGTTCTCGTATCCAGAGAACGGTAACGCGGATACGGGGGATTGAGCGATTTTCTCAAGGGTCATCGTCTTGAGAAAATCCCGGCGTCGTTCTTCATTGTTGGACAGGTTAAAGACGACTCCCGTGTAACCCGGATCTCTTTTGTAGTACACTACCGCCCTGGCCTTTAGCGAGGCGTATTCCGGGATCTCATTGTAACGGTATAGAATCTTGCCGTCGTTCTCCGTGTACTCGTCGAGGACGTCGTAGGCTCCGACGAACAGCCATTGTGTGGGGTGGGGATTCTCTGGCTTGAGCTGAATGAACTGGAGGACTTTTACGTGTGTGAATCTGCGCTGTTGCCTTATCCTTATCTGGCCATTTCTTCGTGAAAATCCACTTCATCAGGTCATCATAGGAGAAATAGTAGGCGTCGGGAAGATCACTCCATTTGCCCCATTCCGGGTTGCTGCCATTCAGACGAATGCTATAGCCGGCTAGGTCCTCTTCGTCGAGTCCCAATAGTTCGAGGAACCGGATCGGTTCCGTATCCTGGATTCCGTCTTCGATGCGCGTCATTGCCATCGCCTTTCCATTCCCGATTGCCGCCGGACGGTATGATTTTCCGGTTTGTAAGACAGTCTAGCGTCTTGATGATGAGGATTATGGAACCGGCTGGCTCCTTGCCAGGTGGACGTGGAGTCCGACGAAGGGTTGCGGGTCCGGCTGTCTTCGTGGAACGACGACGGTTTGACGTGGCCGGGTGATGGGAATGAGACCGGTCGCGCGGTGTCTGGGCGTTATCTGTTGTCATGTCGCCATGTCGCGAAATCGGTTCGTTGTTGGATGAGTGTGGTCCTGTGAATTCTTAAATGTTGTACCGAATGCAACATGCAACACTTGGTGAATCCGACTAGGACCATCGGAATGCGTCTTGGACCATTTCGAAAACGGACGTTTTCGGAGCGTAAACCGGACTGGGGAGTTGTCTCCGACACTCCGGCGGAAAGTGTCTCAAACCCGTCCCGTAATCAACGTTCCGAAACTCCATGCCTTTGACGGGTAATGGTACGGTCGGTCAAATTGCGGTGATGATGGGCGTTGGGCAATCCACTGTATATCGGTATCTGAATGAAGCGGATGGCAAGCGCTGAACAGTCGTTTCCTAAAAATATGTTCATATGTCGCCGGCGTTTGGCGAAGGATCGGCCGTGCGGACCATTGTGACCATGGATGGGGACGGCAGGCTCGCCATAGACCTGCGTCACCAAGGTGAGGGCATTGGCGCGATGCTGGCTGAAGGGCGCCGCGGAATAAGCCTGACCTCCATTCCGCAAGCCGGCCGGGGTCGCGCGCGACGTTTACCGTTAATCTGTAGATTCGTCGGAATCGGCGTTTGATGCAGTCGCGCGGTCGGAACAGTGCAGCTCGGTATCCGGAAAAGTGCGGAAATCGGGTAAAACGGGTTTTCAAAAAAGTGCGGAAATCGGGAAACCAGGGATGACGGCCATGTTTTGACGGGGTGCGCAATGCCATGCTCGGATGAGGGGGGGTGATTTCATGGCGGAATGGCGCCGTTTTTTAAGGGGTACATAGGGTGCGCAGGTGGCCATGGAAGGGCGGCTCTCCCTCATGAAATGTTACGGAAGGGCAAAAACTCGCTCATAAAAGTGTGAGATGAGGATGCCGGATGTTTCAGAGAAAACGATGACAAGGTCAGCCATGGCCACATCGCCGTATCGCCATTCGTCACAGCAGCTCGTCTCTCTTAAGCGCTCCGAACGGGTCTTCCTCCGTCTGATATTCCATTGCATGGTCTTTGAACACGTTTGATATACAGAACATATTTGTTGCGGACTGCAAGTGCGGAACCGGGCTTATAGAGACAAAGTGCGAGCGTATTGGACGGTTCGTTGTCGGACGGCTTGTATTAGAGAGGTAGTTCCCGATAGACCAAATCGTCACGGACCGCAAACCCCTGATGCTCCCAGAAATCGTTGCCGGCATCGTTGTCTGCGGGCACACCGACGGCGACTTTTTGGCAGGCCGATCGCACGAAGCGCTTCAACCACTCGGCCCACCAAAAGCGAGCCAATGCCCATACCGCGCGCGTCGGGATCGACCGCCGTGTGGTAGATGCGCGACCGTCTGCTATCGTGACCGGCAAGAATCGCTCCAATAATCCTTCCGCCATCGTCCTCGGCTACGAAACAGGTGTCGGGATTGCGTTTGAGGAACGTCTTTATCGCATCCTTGCAATCGTCTATATCCCTCATAGTGAAACCTGTGCATCGCGTCCACAGTCCGTATACCAGCGGATAATCCTCGATTTTCATATGGCGTATGGTCAGTGCTGTCGGTTCGGTCATATTTCTTGCCTTTCTTTTTGAACGCCAACTTCGATTCTCGCATCGTTCCGGTATTTTCTGTGCGGGTATGCCATATTTGCGTTGCACGGCCGTTCGTGGCGTGCGTGTCGGGGAAGCCGTGGAAGTGCCTTGAAGGACAATCCGTCGTTTTTCGGGGATACACCGGATGTGAACACATGCAACGGCACGGTGAACTATGCTTAACTGGAATTATGCATATGAAGAACAGAAGGATCGCGAGAGCGGCGGCTGTGGTAATCGCAACCGCCATATTGTGCGGCATTGTGCCTATGATTGGCGTCGCACTGCGCAATTCGGCAATCGCAACAACGCGTGAAACCAATATTTTGCAGGCTTTAGCGACGCTGCCAGAAGGGTTGCGCGACTGCTCTACGGTACTTGCGTACCTATTTTCAACGGTAGGCTGCATCGCAATCGTCGCCGCGCTTGCCGCTGTCGATTTGCGTATTACCGGCAGCAGGCGCGTCGTCATCCGCGATGTCGTCGTGTCGGCGGCGCCGATACTGTACGTGACCGGTGTCAAATGGCTGGTCGAACGTCCTCGTCCGGTCACGTCCGTCGGCAGTGGTCTGTTGCCTGGCGATCCAAGTTTTCCGAGTGGCCACACGGCGGCCGCGGTGATCGTATCGGTCATGATGATTCTTACCGTACGTAATTTCGCGCACAAATGCTTCCCCGACGGAGAAGATGACGGGCGTGCAAACCGAAGACGGGTGTTCCTCCGCAGGGCGATCATTGGCGCTGTCGCGCTTGTCGTGGCGGTTGCCTGTTCGCGACTACTGCTCGGCTTGCACTATCCGACCGACGTGATTATTTCCGCCACCATCTGTCCGCTCATTTCCTACGCCGTATGGTGTGTATGGAACGCATACGAAAGCGCGGGGGAGCGGTAAAATCGTGCGCTGGGTCGACGTCGTCGATCAGATGCCAATTCCAAACAGAGTGCTATCTGCCATGTGAGTTCCTTTGATTCTGAAATCAGTTTGGGGATATCCGATTGTGCGTGCAAAACGGCAGGTTGTGTAATACGGCAGTGGTGGTGTGACAAAAGCTGGTTCAATCAAACTAGCGGCGAAAACCTGCGTGCGGCACGGCACGATGCAGCGCGGTGCGGCAGCGGGAAAATCGCAAGAAAAACCACAGTGAAGCCGAGCAAGACAGACCTGACGAAGCGGGTTTGCGACATACTTAGTGCAAGGGAGAGCCAATGGAACTCGAAGAACTTTCGGTCGTTGAAAAGGCTGCAATGCTTTCCGGTGGGTCCGAATGGGATTCGCGAGGCAACGCCCGCGAAGCTCCGCTTATGGAAGAACTCCTGCTTGAGACGGCCGAAGAACCCCTCCGCGGCCGCGTTGTCCGGAGAACAGCCTTTCGCGCTCATCGAACGCGTCAGACCATGCTCCTTGCAGATGCGGATCCACTCGGGCCACCGGTAGCGGCAGCCACGGTCGGAATGGATGATCGGCTTCTCCCCGTCCCTGAGCGTGGAGCACGCGTCGGCGAGCATGCCGTTGGCCACGCCGCGTTCGGGCTGGTGCCGATCGTCCACGCGACGGGAAGCCCGTCGTGGCAGTCGATCACCGGGCGACAGATAGGCCTTGCCCGCGGGAATCGAGAGCCCGGCCGGTCCGTGATCCACAGCCGGTTCGGACGCTCGGCGTGGAAATCCCTGTCCGCCAGATTCTTCGGCGCCTTGGCGGGCTCGCCCTTGTATGAGCCGTACCGCTTCGCGCTCTTGAACAGGGGCGCCAGGCCATGCCTGGCCGTCAGCCGCATGACCCGTTTCGCCGATACCCTGACGCCCATGCTTTCCGGCTCCAGGTGGACCCGCTTGTACCCGTACCCGCGCTTGCTGTTCTCGAACGCCTCGCGCACGAGCTCCAGTAGACCGGAGTCCTTGTCGGGACGTTCATGGCGTTGAGCTGGTAATGGTACGTGCCGCGCGCGATGCCGACCACGGGCAGCAGGCTTCCGGCGGTCACGCCGAGCCTCTCACTGGTCTGTTTGACGAGGACGGCCTTCTCTCGGCTGGCCGGGCTTTTTCGGGTCTGCGCCCGGCTCTTTTCCCAACAGCTCCAACGTGCCCTTCCGGATCGCGATCTCGATGTCCAGTTCCCTCTTCTCCCGCCGCTGCCGCTCGACATCGGCGTCCAACTCGTCCAGACGGGTCCGCGTC
>ENA-OQAR01000515-OQAR01000515.1-human-gut-metagenome-genome-assembly--contig:-NODE-515-length-11762-cov-2.395101_pt1 | contig 11762 bp, 13 predicted proteins | sample MGYA00242738_ERZ504533 | MGnify/ENA primary metagenome ERZ504533 (study PRJEB26092, sample SAMD00036276) | human gut metagenome | host: Homo sapiens | study: EMG produced TPA metagenomics assembly of... | reverse complement strand
CGCAATGGAAGCAGGAAAAAGCAGACGGTAGCGTCAGCAATATTCCCGCACATGGCGAAGTCAGTAAAGTAAATATTCCAGCCACGACATCGCATTTCGAAGCGCGAAAGGCGCTGGTATATCTGCCGCCTGCAGCGCTTGCCACAGCCAAACACAAGCCGGCGTTGCCGGTCATACTGATGATGAGCGGCCAGCGGGCTCTCCGGGTCGCGTGTTTGCCGCGGGCGGCATTCAAACCATGATGGACGATTACGCGCAGCATCATGGCGGACTCGCACCCATTGTTATTGCGGCCGACCAGTTGGGAGACGATTCGCATAACACCCTATGCGTGGATTCGCCGGTGTACGGCAATGCGTTGACCTACTTGACGAAAGACGTGGTCAACTGGGTGAAAGCCAATCTTCCGGCGGCACAGCAAGCGCAGGATTGGGCGATCGCAGGTTTTTCACAGGGGGCCACATGTTCGCTGCAAATCGGTGCGAACCATCCGGATTTGTTCGGCACCATCATCCCCACCGGCAGCGAGTTCAAACCGACCAATGGCAGTGAAAGCAGTATGATCAGCCGGTTCTTCCATGGCGATCGCACCGCATACGAGAAGCAGATTCCCGTCAACGCCATTCGCAACCATGCGCCTTCGAACCAGACGCTTGTTATCGGTGCAGGGGAGCGTGACCGCGAGTCCGTGCGCAATGTCGAACGCATCGCATCGGTTGCTCAACAGGCGGGCATGCGTGTTACAGCAGTCGAATCGCTTGGCAATGCGCATGACTGGCATGCCGTGCAAGACACGTTGCGGTACGGACTTGCCGTATTCGGTTGCAACACTGGACTGAGCGATGCCAAGCCAAAAATTGGTGGACTATCCGAATCTCAAACGCATCGCGACCTGACATGTCGTTTTTTTGAAGCGTCAGCAACTCGCAATCGCAAGTATCAATCTGAATCATTAATCTGAATCATCTATCGAATCATTAATCCGAATTATCGAACGGAATCATTGTTATGACAACGCAATCGCAGGAATCAGCAGTAAAACCATTATTCGGCTTTCGCGCGCTCATATCCGATCTTGCCGACTGGATTCGTCGGCACCGTATGACTTTGGGCTTCGTGCTGTTCATCACGCTGTTCAATGTCGGCATGCAGTTCGTATGCGGCATCAGACATACGCAATTTCCGCCGCAATTGTCGCGCGTGAGTTTTGATGCGCTCGCGCATGGGCGCTGGTATACCGCGCCGATTTCACTGCTGTCGGTGCCTCAGTTGGGTCGCTGTTGATCGACATTCCACTGATACTCATCGCATTCGGCTTATGCGAAACGGTGATTGGAAAGGCGAAGACGGCATGGGTGTCGCTGATCACCACGCTTGGCGGCATAGCGCTCGGTATGGGATTATGCTCGCTGTTCGCAGGCAAAAGTCCGCAATGGCATGCGATTTCGCATGATGGTGCGATTTTGGGGCCGCTGGTTGTTGTGGTGGGCACGCTGATGTGTGCCAGCGCGTTCACCGCCATGCTGTGGCGTCGGCGTATTCGTGTGATCGGCTATAGCGTGGTGCTGATCCTGTTCCTGTATCGTGGTGAAGCCGGCGATTACTGTTTGCTGGCGTCGGCGTTGCTTGGCCATGTGCTTGGCTATTTGATGGCTTCCGAGAGTCAAGGTGATGTGTATAGGCATGGTGCCTTGTATGAGATGCGCAGGCTGATTGGTATGGCTGCCGGCGTACAGGCGGTCGGTTCGCTGGTTGCCGTTTCCTCAAGACAATCATTCGGATTGCTCTCCATGTTCGGCTTGCTGACAGGTTCCACGGAATTCGACACGGAACAAGTGTTGGATTGCCTCAACGGTTCCTCGCATGCCAACTGTTTCGCGCAATATCGTATGATGCGATTCACCATGCCCGGAAACTGGCTGGTGTCGTTTGATGCCGACGCTGATGCTGCTGTTGATCGCATGGGGTCTGTATCGCGGACGCCGTATTGCCGCAGCGTTGAGCGTGCTGTTCAATGCATGCACGGTGGTGCTTTGCGATGCTGTTTTTATGTGGTGCTTCCGCTGCAATATGTTGGCGATTCGCAGGCTGATGCGTTGCCTGCGTTGGCTCGTCATGGTGCGTTTCATGCGATGTTTTCCACTATGGCATTGCCGTTGATTTTTTATCGTTATCGTCATTGCGTTCCGTCAGTGTTTTACGATTCGCACTAGAAGTGAGATTATGTTGCGTGCTGCGGCAGGTGCATTGTCGGCTTTTCTGTTGTTGGGATTGATGTATGCCGGATATGGGCTTGCCTCTCCCGACGATTTCAATGAAAGTCCGCAATTGATCGCATTGCTTGCTGATTATGTGCAGCGATTGTTGCCGATCGGACTGCTGAGTGGTATCGAACCTGAGTTTGTGCCCGTCGGTCGAATCTCCTTGCTGGTATATCAGTGCGTCGGTCCGGTGTTTTGGATTATCGCTCTGCTGTGTGTTTGGGATTGTTTGCGGGATCGTTCCATGGTGAATGACGCTTTGCACCATCGTGTTGACGCGATTATTCCGCTTGGCGGCGAATCCATGTCATTCATGGCAACTTGGAAAGGCAATGACTATTGGTTTTCCGCAACCGGACGTTCCGCGATCGCCTATCGAGTGTCGTACGGCATCGCATTGACGGTGACAGGACCATTCGGAGATCCCAGCGAATATGCGGAAGATCTTACTGATTTCGCAACATTCTGCACACAACATTCCTGGCGCCCGTGTTTTACAGTGTGCACGAATCGCAGCGAGCCGAACTCACCAAAGCCGGATGGGATTCGCTTGACGTCGGTACGGAAATGGTCGTCAATCCCAACGAATGGCAGACCCGAGGCAAGAAATGGCAGGACGTGCGCACCGCCATCAACAAAGCCAAACGAGACGGCATCACCGACGTGCTCACCACTTTCAAGGAGGCACCCTTCTCAGTACAAACGCAGATTCGTGAGATCTCCGCACAGTGGGCCGGCAAAAAGGCCCTGCCGGAAATGGGATTCACCTTGGGAGGCGTCGACGAACTGATCGACTCCCGGGTGCGCCTACTCTACGCGGTTGACGGCAATGGCAAAGTCCTTGGCGTAACCAGCTGGCTGCCCACCTATCGTGACGGTACGATCATCGGTTGGACGCTTGACTTCATGAGGCATCGCACCGACAGCGTCAACGGCATCATGGAATTCCTGATTGCACGCATGGCTGAACGACTACGCGACGAAGGCAACGTGGAATTCATGAGCTTATCGGCGGCGCCGCTGGCCGGTATGGGATCCAACGAAAGCGAACACGAGGAAAGCGAAGTGTTGCGTCATGCACTGCAAATGGTCGCAGACATCATGGAACCAGCATACGGATTCCATTCACTATTCCGTTTCAAACTGAAATTCCATCCCCGATGAAGAGAAAGTGTATATCTGCTATCCCGACGCAGCCAAACTGCCGCAAATATCGCTTGCCGTGGCACAAGCCTACGTGCCGTCGCTCACACCTGCCGAAGCCATGCGATTCGTACGTACGATTGCGCCGCGTGATTGACATGATGTCAGACTTGAGACGGTCCATGGTTCTGGGGTAGCTCGGGTCTACACTAAAGAACGGTTCATAAAGTACTACTTTTCCTGATGGAAGGGGCCAGCATGTCAGCTGAAGCAAACGTCGGCGTAGTCGGTCTTGCCGCAATGGGCGGTAGCCTCGCACGTAACCTCGCACACCACGGCAACAAGGTGGCAGTGTTCAACCGCTCTTACGGCCGTACCGAAAAGCTCATGAACGAACACGGCAACGAAGGCGAATTCTTCCCGGCAAAAACCCTCGAAGAGTTCGTGGACAGCCTCGTCAAGCCGCGTACCGCCATCATCATGGTCAAGGCGGGAGAGCCGACCGACGCCATGATCAACGCGCTCGCCGACCTGATGGAGCCGGGCGACATCATCGTCGACGCAGGCAACGCCTACTTCCCGGACACCATTCGCCGCGAGAAGGAAATCAGCGCTCGCGGACTGCATTTCGTCGGAGTGCGGTGTGTCCGGCGGTGAGGAAGGCGCTCTGCTTGGACCTTCCATGATGCCGGGTGGCTCCGAAGAATCCTGGAAGACTCTGAAGCCGATTTTTGAATCCATCGCGGCCAAGGCCGAAGGCGAACCGTGCGTCACCCATATCGGTCTCAATGGTGCTGGCCACTTCGTCAAGATGGTGCACAACGGTATTGAGTACTCCGACATGCAGCTCATCGCTGAAAGCTACGATCTGATGCGTCGTGGCCTTGGCATGACTCCGGCTGAGATCGGTGACGTGTTCGAAGAGTGGAACAAGACCGAACTCGACTCCTACCTCATTGAAATCACCGCCGAAGTGCTGCATCAGGCCGACAAGAAGACCGGTAAGCCGCTGGTTGACGTGATCGTCGACCATGCTGGCATGAAGGGCACCGGCACGTGGACCGTGCAGACCGCACTGTCTCTGGCCGTACCGGTCACCGGCATCGCCGAAGCCGTGTTCGCCCGTGGTCTTTCCTCCGAAGCTGATCTGCGTGAGGAAGCCGCCAAGCAGGGCTTCAATGGCCCTGACGGCAACCTGAACCTCACCGACGATGAGAAGAAGGCCTTCATCGAAGACATTCGTCAGGCACTCTACGCTTCCAAGATCGTCGCCTACGCCCAGGGCTTCAACGAGATTACCACTGCTGCCGAAGAATATGGCTGGGATATCGATCTGGCTGCCGTGGCACGCATCTGGCGTGGCGGCTGCATCATCCGCGCGAAGTTCCTCAACCGCATTTCCGAAGCGTTCGAATCAGGTGAAGCCAACGTGTCGCTGCTGTTCGCTCCGTACTTCAAGAACGCCATCGAAACCGCCGAAAAGTCTTGGCGTAACGTGGTGGCTCAGGCCGCCGTCAACGGTTTGCCTACTCCGGCGTTCGCTTCCTCGCTGTCGTACTTCGACGGACTGCGTTCCAAGCGCCTGCCCGCCGCCCTGATCCAGGGTCAGCGCGACTATTTCGGCGCTCACACCTACCAGCGTGTGGATCAGCCGGGCGCATTCCACACGCTGTGGGCCGAGCCGGGCCGCGAGGAAATCGAAGCCTGATAGACGTATTTCTGCAACGAATCTAGCGGATTAACAGATGAAAAGAGCCTCACGCTTTATGAAAAGTGTGCGGCTCTTTGTGTTGCGGCAAATATGATCAGCCGCAAGGGAAACTCGTTGAGTTGCCTCCTGAATTATTCGCGATGCTGGTTGCGTGGGTTGCCGCCATTCATGATTGCGGCGACCCGTCGCGTCAGAGCGCGGGGGAGTAGTCGTTCCGCTGCGGCTCCGGCTTTGGTGAGGTAGCCGTGGTAGGCAAGCGTGCGCCCCTGCTTCATCTTCCGATACGCGTAGGTGGCAAGCTGGTAGGCGGTGGCCGGTTTGGTCAGCGTGAAGAAATTCATGCCACGCATGTTCGCGGCCTTGGCGAACCCTGTGGATGTCGGCCCGGGGCATACGCAGGTCACACTCACACCGGTATCTCGCAATTCGTACGACACCGCTTCCGAAAGCATCGTACGAACGCTTTGACGCGAAATATATCGCCATATATGGGCCTGCCATCATTGAAGCAACAGAAGAGATGTTCAATATGCGTCCGTGACCCTGCTCGCGCATATCACGACCATAACGGTACGTAAGTTCAGCCAACGCGGCCATGTTGAGCTGCATCATCTCATGCTGGCGATGCCAGTCGGCGTCGAGAAAACCCGTCCAATCCGCAAAACCGGCGTATTGACGAGATGATCCACTTCAAAACCTTGCGAAACTGTGTAATCATGCAACTGTTGCGGTGCGTCAGACTCGCTTAGATCAAGCGCAACCGTCTCCACATGCACGCCATAGCGATGTTCCAGCGTGCGCTTCACGTCATCAAGTTTGCCTTGACTGCGTGCCGTAATGATGAGATCATGCCTGTCGGCCGCAAACAATGCCGCCATCTCACGCCCAATGCCACTCGAAGCCCCCGTTATCAACGCATATGCCATAAAACCACCTTTCTTAAGTATTGATGTTCATGGTAGTCAATACGCATGCAATAACGCCATTTGCAACGCATGGTCCGGAACTTTTCGACTGGGCTGGCTGATTGACAGTTTTCATGCACTTCTCGCATGGAAAGTAATACATCATTTACATTAGTTATTTTGGTTTGGTTCGTTCACAATGGGTGCGTCAGCATGAATGTGAAAGAACCAGTATGGAATGTTCGAAAGGCCATGTTTTTGAACTCATACAACAGGGCGGCCCGACCGACAAAGTCATTACAATGCATGTCGTGAAACCGGGATCATTCACAGCTTGCATTTGACTTCGTCCACTTGAAGTTCTTAAGTTTGATGGCATGACTTACGATTTCGATACTTCCGTAGACCGATCCGGAACATATTCGCTCAAATGGGAAGAGGCAGGAGATGCGCTGCCCATGTGGGTGGCGGATATGGAATTTCAAACCGCTCCACAGATTCGAGCCGCACTGCAACAGCGTCTTGACCACGGTATTTTCGGATATTCCATCGTCCCTCCTGAATGGAATCAGGCATATGTTGACTGGTGGCACCGTAGGCATAATCTTGATATCGACCCGGAATCGCTCGTATTCAGCACCGGCGTGGTGCCGGCAATCTCCAGCATGGTACGAAAACTCACCACAGCAAACGAAAACGTGCTTATCCAAACTCCGGTCTACAACATTTTCTTCAATTCGATTATCAATAATGGATGCCGCGTGCTTGAATCACCGTTGGAATACGACGGTTCCGGACATTACTCCATCAACTGGGCCGATCTGGAATCCAAGTTGGCCGATCCGCAAACCACGCTGATGATCCTGTGCAATCCACACAATCCCGTAGGCCGAATCTGGGATCGCGACACCCTCGCACGCATAGGTGAGCTTTGCTGGAACCATCATGTGACCGTAATCAGCGACGAAATTCATTGTGATCTTACCGATCCGGGATATGATTACGTGCCCTTTGCCTCGGTGAATGAGCAGTGCGCAATGATCCGTGACCTGCATGGCACCGACCAAACGTTCAATATCGCCGGTCTTAACACGGCTGCCGTAATGATTCCAAATCCCGTGCTGAGGCATAAGGTATGGCGTGCGCTCAACACGGACGAAGTGGCCGAACCGACGCCTTCGCCATGACGGCCACGCTCGCTGCCTTCAACGAGAGCGAGCCTTGGCTTGAGGAATTGCGCGCATACTTGGCAGGCAACAAAGCCGAAGCACGAGCCATGATCAACGAATACAATGCTGCCGCGGCACCGGAACGACGCATCGCCCTGATTGAAAGCCATGCCACCTACTTGTTGTGGGTCGATTGTTCGAAACTGACGCACGATACCGCTCTGTTGTGCGAACATCTCAAGCGCAATCATCAGGTGATGTCTCCGAAGGTGCCGAGTATGGCGGCAACGGGCATGATTTCATTCGCATCAACGTGGCTTGCCCGCGAAGCACCATGCAAGAAGGATTCAATCGTCTGTTCGCCGGGTTGCATGATTTTTCGGCAGAGTAATACATTGATCATCGATTGTGATATTGCTCACAGCCGCATAAAAACGGCTGGTTTTGTGGGTTTTCACAAAATATGGAAAGGACGTTTTCGGATGGTCACTGCCGTCCGTGACGTGTTGGCGATACTATGAAGCACATGACTGAAACTGTTTCATCCGTACTTGGCACGCCTGAAGAGTGGACGAATCCGCTGCGCGATCCGCGCGATCTTCGACTTCCACGTATTGCAGGCCCGTGCAGTATTGTGATTTTCGGCGTGACCGGCGATCTGTCACGCAAGAAGCTGCTTCCCGCCATTTATGATCTGGCTAATCGTGGCCTATTGCCGCCAAGCTTCGGTTTGACGGGTTTTGCACGTCGTGATTGGACCGAGGATCATTTCAAGGATTTCGTGAAGGAGAACGTGCAGGCGCACTGCCGCACGCCATTTAAGGAGGCGACCTGGAAGCAGCTCGCCGACGGTATTTCGTTTTTGTGCAGGGCACGTTCGATGATCCGAAGGCGTTCGAACGATTGTCGAACACTGTTGCCGAGCTTGACCGTGATCGTGGCACGCGAGGTAACCATGCGTTCTACATGTCGGTGCCGCCGCGCGCGTTCCCGCAGGTTTCCCGACAGTTGGCGGATTGCGGTCTGGCGAAGTCCGACAAGGGCGCTTGGCGTCGTGTGATCATCGAGAAACCGTTCGGGCATGATCTGGCCAGCGCTAAGGAGCTGGATCGTGTGGTTTCCGAGGTGTTCGACCCATCGAGTGTGTTCCGTATCGATCATTATCTCGGTAAGGAGACGGTGCAGAATATTCTGGCGCTTCGTTTCGCGAACGCCATGTATGAGCCGATTTGGAACAATAATTACGTCGACCATGTGCAGATTACCCACGCGAGGATATCGGCGTGGCCGGTCGTGCCGGATACTATGACGCATCGGTGCCGCACGCGACATCATCCAGAACCACCTGCTGCAGCTCATGGCATTGACGGCCATGGAGGAGCCGGTCTCCTTCTCCGCCGCTGATCTGACGGCTGAAAAGACGAAGGTGCTGTCCGCAGTGCGCTTGCCGAAGGATCTGGCGGCGCATACGGCCCGCGGACAGTATGCCGCCGGATGGCAGGGTTCTCATGAGGTTGTCGGCTATTTGGATGAGAAGGGCATTAATCCGGCTTCAACCACAGAGACTTACGCAGCGATCCGACTGGATGTCGATACGCGCCGTTGGGCCGGCGTGCCGTTCTACCTGCGTACGGGCAAACGTTTGGGCAAGCGTGTCACGGAGATTGCCGTGGTGTTCAAGCGTGCCCCGCATCTGCCGTTCGAGTCGACCGCAACGAAGGAGCTCGGCAAGAATGCGATCGTGATCCGCGTGCAGCCCGATGAGGGTGTGACCATGCGGTTCGGCGCGAAGGTGCCGGGTGGCACGTCGATGGAGGTCCGTGACGTGTCGATGGACTTCGGTTACGGCCGTTCGTTCACCGAATCGTCTCCGGAAGCCTATGAACGTCTGATTCTTGACGTATTGCTGGGCGATCCGCCACTGTTCCCAACCACACGCGAAGTGGAATTGAGCTGGCAGATCCTCGATCCGATCGAAGAGTTCTGGTCCACGCTTGGCCAGCCGCAGCCGTATCGTTCCGGAACGTGGGGCCCTCAGGAAGCCGTTGAAATGCTGGCCCGCGATGGACACCGTTGGAGGATGCCGTGATCATTACCATGAAGAACACCGAAACCCGTGAGATTTCGGCGAAAATCGATGAATTGCACGAGGAGCGTGGCGGAAGCGGCTCTGGGTCGCGGTGCTCACACTGCTGATCTCCACGAATGAGACGTCGCTGGAGCATGATCTCGCCGTGGCGAACAACGCCAGCCGTGAGCATCCCTGCCGTGTGATCGCAATCGCGCCGAATTCACGTAGGGTGGATGCCGCTGCCGATGATGGCAAGCCGCACACCTTTCTCGACGCGGAAGTGCGATTCGGTTCCGACGCTGGCGCGGGCGAAATCATCGTGTTGCGTCCGATTGGTGGGCTGGTTCACCACCCTGATACATTGGTGATTCCGCTATTGGTGCCGGACGCTCCGGTGGTGGCTTGGTGGCCGAACGAAGCTCCGGCGAATCTGTCAAACGATTTGCTGGGTTCCATGGCGCGCAGCCGTATCACCGATGCCATGCATTCCTCGAATCCGATGCGGACCATGGATGATCTGCGCCGCAACTGGTCGTCGAAGAATGTGGACATGTCGTGGACTCGCTTGACTGTTTGGCGCGCAATGCTCGCTTCGATGCTTGACCAGCCGCCGCATCTTCCAGTAAGCGGCGTGCGTGTGACCGGACCAAAGAACTTCCTGCCGTTGAATCTGCTGGCCGCATGGCTTCGTCTTCGTCTGAACGTGCCTGTTGTGGTGGAAGACGATCCGAATGCAACCGCCGTGACCGGCGTGTATCTGACCCGTTCCGATGGCGTGCTGAGTTTGGAACGCCCATCCACCGACGATGGCATCGCCGTATTGAACGTTCCAGGGCAGTCCCCGCAAACCATGAGCGTTCCCGCACGAACCATCGAGGAATGCTTGAGTGAGGAATTGGGTCGACTCTATCCGGACGAGATCTATGCGGAAGTCGTGACTCAAGGCTGGGATCTTATCAATTCGAAGCACTGAATCGATTCTCCGAAACAATAAAGGAACAATGCAGGAAAAGCATATGGCAGAACGCACCACCGTTGTATATCCCCAATCCTCAGATTCTGGCTGAAGCCGTGGCCGCACGTACGCTGTTGACCATCACCGATCTTCTGTCGGAACCGAATCGCACTCGCGTTGACATTGCCGTGACCGGTGGAACCGACGGCAATCGAGTGTTCGACGCCATGAACGCGAGCCCATTGAACGATGCCGTGGACTGGAGCCGCGTGCACGTATGGTGGGGCGACGAACGATTCGTGGCCGCCGATGACGATGATCGCAACGCCAAGCAGGCGCGTGAGGCATGGTATGGCAAACTGGTTGCCGACGGCCGTATGCCGGCAGGCAACATTCATGCGATGCCGTCCGATGAGCGTAACTTGGAAAGCGTCGCGGCAGCCTCACCCGAACAGACTGATGCTGTGCTGGCTGAAGCCGCCGCGCAATACCAGCGTGAACTCATTGAACAGTTGGGTGAGAATCCAGCTTTGGACATCGCCATGTTCGGTATGGGACCGGACGCGCATTTCGCATCCCTGTTCCCCGACCATGGCGAGTCGGAGATCGACGATCCGCATGTGCTTGTCGCCGGTGTGCGCGATTCACCGAAGCCGCCGCCACTGCGCCTGACGCTGACCGTGCCGATGATCGCACGATCGAAGCACACGTGGGTGTTCACATCTGAAGTACGCAAGGCGGATGCGGTTGCTGCAGCATTCGTGCAACGCAACAATCCGCATGCGCCAAGCTCTTATGCCGATGGTGAGGAACTGCTGTGGCTTATCGACAAAGGTGCCGCCTCCAAAATATGAAAATAGGGAGTAGGCATTGCAGCGCGCCTCGAGGCATATGATCATTGGCAGTCCCTGCAAACCCTCTGCATGAATCGTCTTACGTTCATCCAACGCATCGTCTGCACGCATCAGCAATCTCATGAGGTCGCAACACGGTAGTGCAAATGATCATAACGGCTCATATCCGCAGGCTGCATGAGCACGCCAGAATTGGCAGGACCATGATGGTTCATGCATGGTCGAGCAAGTCGATTATGGCGCCGTGTGCAGCACATTGCTGGTACTCAAAACCTTGGCATTAGTGTTGGACTCCTAATTTAATGTTTGGTAAACCTACGTGGACTTGGAATAACGCAGATTATAGCTATAGGTTCATGAAAAACACCTATTTTAAGGCTTTTGATTCGCCATGGATGGATGTTGGTGGTCTAATTTATGTGGATTGGAATGGTGCGGATACTGACAACGCAAAGAATCGCGCTATTCGCGCGGTAAGGTGGGGTTATGAAAGTAGTAGTGCAACGAGTGAGCCAAGCCAGCGTCGACGTCGTCAACGAACTGGGCGCCGTAGACCCCACCTTCGAACCTCAGCAGATCGGATCCGGATTCATGCTGCTCGTAGGCGTAACCGATGAGGATGGTGAGGAGCAGATTTCTTGGCTTGCCCATAAAATCCTCAACCTGCGGGTTTTCGAAGACGAGCAAGGCAAA
>ENA-OQAR01000514-OQAR01000514.1-human-gut-metagenome-genome-assembly--contig:-NODE-514-length-11764-cov-3.270602_pt1 | contig 11764 bp, 18 predicted proteins | sample MGYA00242738_ERZ504533 | MGnify/ENA primary metagenome ERZ504533 (study PRJEB26092, sample SAMD00036276) | human gut metagenome | host: Homo sapiens | study: EMG produced TPA metagenomics assembly of... | reverse complement strand
TTTTGATTTTTCATTAAATTTTTCTCTTTCAACAAAAAAAGGGCACTTCGGCCCGCTTTCGCTCACTTTAACTCACAGGTTAAAGCTGTCTGTACAGATATCGGTATCCGCAGTATGTGAAGAAGTAGGACACGTCGTCCCTGCTGCTGTGGCATTGCATTGCCCTTTTACAACAAAAATCCCAACAGAACAGAAAACACAAAAAGCTAAATCGCAGCGCAGCTGCTCTGTCGGGAGAAACAATGATAATAAAAAAACTGAATAAAGCGTACCACACCATATGCAGACAACAGGAACTGAAAATCAATACATATCAAAATTCCTTTCTTGATTATTGATTTTATTTATTGTACTTCATAATTTTCCATAACTCCTATATGTGATACAAAGTGATGATGATGTAAAAGTCTTCTGTAAAAAACAGTTTCGCGCTGTCTGCATATGGTATGGTACGCAACACATTAAAAATCAACAAAAAAAAATTCAACAGAAAAGGAGAAACTCTATGAACAACAAAACTATAACTCTGACACAGACTCCACTCAAACAGCGAAAAAAGAATATCCGTAACGCTCATACAACAGAACCTCTGGCGATCTGCAACATCATAGAAAAGATCGTCCTGATGCCATTTTCGGATTTCATGTTCTGCCATCCGGAAGAATATGCCTCTGTAATGGAAGAATTTACCAATCACAAACAAAAGTGGAATTTTCCGGAAATCCCAACAGGAATGGCATTTCAGTTTGTTGCAGAACAGACAGGAATGTCGCCATCCGCACGTATTACAACAGGAGAAGAGGCGATCATTCGGAAGCAACTTCTGAATGCTGTCTATCAGCCATTTCTGGATATCTTCGATATGGCTGTTTATGACCCTGGTGATCCGTTTCATGGCTCAATCCATACACCAGAGGATCTGCTTCAGAAGTCTGCCTGGAGATATGTAAATCATTGCCGTTCTACCCATATCGTCTATGGTGAAAAACAGAGGATCCCTCTTCAGGAACGGATACAACGTATAGAAAGCTCCAAGGAATACAAGGCCAAATTCTACTGTTACAATATGGCAAATACTCCTCCTGCCATGATTCCTTCAGAACTTGGATATTCATTCTGCCTGTTTCTGAACAATACAACATTCTGTGACTACTTTGAGTGCCTGAAAAGTATGTCTCTGACAAAAATAACTCCAACAAGAAATCTTTACAACAGACTGGAACAGTCCCACAGCGGCTATGGTCAGGATGCCGCTATCCTGGAATACTATGCCTGTGGAGATTTTGACCGAACCTATTTTGAACAGGGCCTTTATGCACTCTTCATTTATCCTATGGCACAGGTATATTCTGCACTGATAAAAAAAAGATTTCAACAAAATCAAATAAAACCTGCGGGGTTAGCGGGTGAAGACTTGTAACAACTCAAATTCAACAAACAAAAGAAAGGAATATCACTATGAAAATGAACCCTTACAATATGCCACAGATCATCAAAGAAACCAGCGACGGCTACTTCCATCTCTCCGTACTGGACGACCTTCTCTCTCAAAGGGAAATCTACTGCCTCGGAGAAATAGACGCAGACTCTGCCGGCAGCCTGATCCTGCAGCTCCAGTACCTTGCAGCCCAGGATCCGGAAGCAGAAATCACTCTTTATATAAACAGTCCCGGAGGATCTGTCGCTGACGGACTGGCTCTCTATGACATCATGCAGACCATACCCTGCCCGATACGCACTGTGTGTATGGGAACTGCTGCCAGCTTCGGAGCACTGCTGTTCACGGCTGGTGACACCAGAGAGATTTTTCCCCATTCAAAAATAATGATCCACGATCCTCTGATCGCAGGTCAGGGGCTGACCGGAAGCGCAACGCTTCTGCATACAAAAATAGATTCCCTCATGGAAACCAGACAGATACTTGGAGAACTTCTGGCCCGGCACACCGGCAAAACACTGGAGGAAATCTACGAAAAAACAGCTCAAGATACCTGGTTTACTGCCTCAGAAGCAGTCGATTACGGCCTGGCAGACACGATCATTAAAACAACAGAAACAAAATCCACAAACAAAATCATCAGAAGAAAAAGGAGATCAGAACAATGACTAATAAAACTACAACTCTTATGAAACCGGTAAGCACTACTCTGAACGATAATCACCGTATCCTGGCACAGGGCCGCTACATAAACAACAATACCTGGCAGACAGGCCTCAACAACAATGACCTGATAATCGGCGTCAGCGGCGCCGGAAAAACCAGAGGATATGTAATACCCAATATCCTCCATTCCAACGAAAGCATGGTCATCGTAGACACAAAAAAATACCCTTTCCCGAAGGCTGTCTCCACATCTGAAAAAGGAGGGTTATGAAGTCTGGAACCTGAACTTTGCAAAAATGGATCAGTCTCCCATGGGATATAACCCTCTCTCCTGCATAGAACGTTACACAGACCAGTCCTATCCTTACAATACACAGGACATCGAAATGCTTGCAGAATATCTCTGCCCTATCGAATGTGACAAAGATCCGTTCTGGGATTATTCGGCAAGAATGTTTATGGCAACACTGATCGCCTATGTCATGGAAGCACTTCCTGAGAACGAAAAAGCACCTTGGCTCCGTGGCAGAGATTCAGGAATTTATGGCAAAATCCATGTTCAAATCGCTGATAACCGAATGGGGTGACGCATTTCCGGAAAGCTATGCCCTGCAGAAATGGAAGCTCTACAAAGGCACGGATTCTGCTGACAAAACCCACGCCTGCATCCGCATGTTCGTAGGAGAAAAGCTCAGTTCCTATACCTCAAAAGGAGCACTCAAAATGTTCTCCAATCCACATCAGGTGGACTTCCGTTCCCTGGGCCGTCGAAAAATCGCCCTGTTCATCAATGTGAGCGATACCGATCGTTCCAACGATAAACTGCTGAATCTGCTTTACTCTCAGGCCCTTCATGAGCTTTGTGACAGCTGCAGATTGCTCTCCTGATGGACGACTTAAGGTTCCGGTACGGTTTATCATGATGACTTTGCATCCAATGCAGTAATCCCTGATTTTGATAAGGTCATCTCTGTCATCCGCTCCAGAGAAATCTATGTAAGCCTTATCCTTCAGAGTCTTTCACAGCTTGACTCCATGTATGGAAAAGACCGTGCCATGACCATCATCAATAACTGCGATTCCTGCCTGTACCTTGGCGGACAGGATGTGGAAACCGCCCGCTACATCGCCGTAAAAGCAAACAAAACCGCAGACACTATCCTCACACTTCCAATTGATGCCGCTCTGCTTTTCGTCAGAGGCCAGAAACCTCAGCAGGTTACGAAATACAGTCTGGAAGAAGACCCTCTGTATCTCGAACTGGTCTCCGCTTCGGCGGCTGACAACATGGTCTTAAAAGCTCCGGCTATCCATCCAAAGGAAACTTCCACAAAAGACTCTGAACTGGCAGATGTGGTATACTGATCTGCAAAGAATCAAAATAAAAATTACACTACACACTTCAAAATAATACAAACCAAAAGGAGAATTTTATTATGGATAAATATACAGGAAAAGTTAAATACTTAAACAAAGAACATGGTTTTGGATACATTTCATTATGTGAAGACCCGGAACATGAACATGGTGACATCAATTTCTCTACCGGTGATCCTGGCTGTCATTCTCTCCGTCTTGGAGATACCGTTACCTTTGATATCAGAAAAGGTAACAGCATCAACAAAAACGGAAAAATCTGCGAATATGCCGTTTCCGTTCAGTTAAACGAATCTGTTTCCAGGCCTATGACAAGTTACTACCAGCATAAAACGGATGAAGAATCGAAGCAGGCAAATAAAGAACTCAAACAGGCAATCTGTAATGCAATTTCCAGCAAGATTGGCACCTCCTGTCAGCTTCACTTCTACGACTCAGAAATGCCTTTCCGATGCGACCGAAACTCCGATAATCCCTGGATGATCGGACATCCTGACTGTGCAATTTATACGGAAGATAAACTGATGCAGGCAACGCTTCGTACAAACTCTCTCTTTAACAACACCATTTCCGGAAAAGACAGCTATATGACGTATGAGAATCCGGATAAATCAAAATTCCGTCGTACAATTCATGTTCCAGCCTATGGCTGTCCAAGCTTTCTCTTCAACAAAGAACTCTGTTTCCTGATGATCGAATTCGCCTGCCGTTCCGGTATCGATCTGTCCCATTATGAAATCATCTTCGTAGATAAAGATAATCTCAGAACCGACGTATATACCATGACCCTGGACAAACTCCAGCAGCTGATCGAATCCGGATACAAATACGGAAACAAAATACGTACCCCTGGGAGAATACCCAAACTCACCAGCTACAAAGGAAACTGTAATATGCGCTACCTTCTTCCGGTTGATGCATTTGAGAAACTTCCAGTTACCAAATAAAGCAAAACCCCTGCGTACTGCGCTTTGTCGCAATCCCGCAGGGGACTTATCTTTGATTCATCAATTCATCTTAATCGGTTAAGGAATCTTGCATTTTCTCTTCCTCAAGAAGTCCCTTTAAGCGTCTTTCATCCTCTTCTTCATCCCAATGCAACATGTCCTTCATTTCCCGAATTATACGTTTCTGATCTTCCTCTTCATCTGGTGTAACACATTCTTCCATCTTTTGTTCTCCTTTATATCATGTTTTTAATATATGAAAGCATTATTGTATTTTCTCACAGTCATCAATTCCTAAGAATTGTTATATTATTATATTCAAAAACACGAAACAAAACATCTTTATTTTTCGATTGTTTTTTTTCGACCGCTAACGCCCTTGTTTCTTCATTTCAGAACAGCACCTTCATCCGCAGATGATACCAGCTTCTGATAACGTTTCAACCATCCTCCTTTTACCCAGGATTCCGGCATTTTCTGTTTTTTTCTTCTCTCTTTAAATTCTTCCTCTGTAACTCTGGCATTGATTCTGTAATGGATCATATCAATGTCAATCAGATCCCCTTCTTCCAGCAATCCGATTTCTCCTCCGGCGGCTGCTTCTGGAGATACATGTCCGATAGAAGCACCTCTGGATGCTCCAGAAAATCTTCCATCTGTAAGCAGAGCTACATCTCTGTCCAGCTTCATTCCAGCAAGTGCGGATGTCGGAACCAGCATCTCCCGCATTCCAGGTCCTCCCTTTGGACCTTCATAACGAATGATAACAATATCCCCACTTTTTATTTCTCCATCATAAATCGCCTTTACCGCTGCATCCTCTCCGTCAAATACTTTGGCAACACATGTATGAACCAGCATTTCAGGCGCTACAGCACTTCGTTTTACCACACATCCATTCTTGGCAATATTTCCAAAAAGAAAAGCCAGGCCTCCGGTACTGGAATATGCATTCGGTATTGTTCTGATTACTTCCGGATTTTTATTCACAGCAGAAGAAATATTTTCTCCCAGTGTTTTTCCGGTAACCGTTAATACCTCTGCGTTCAGCAGACCCTCATCCGCCAGTTCCTTCATAACTGCGGAAATTCCTCCAGCTTCATTCAGTTCCTCCATATAATACTCGCCGGCAGGTGCCAGGTGACACAGATTCGGAGTTTTTTCACTGATCTCGTTAAATACTCTCAAATCCAGTTTTATACCTGCCTCATAAGCAATTGCGGGGATATGAAGCGAACTGTTTGTGGAACATCCCAGTGCCATATCTACAGTTATTGCATTTCTTAATGCCTTCTCTGTTACAATATCATGCGGCCGAATTTCCTGTTTCACCAGTTCCATAATTTTCATGCCACTGTATTTTGCAAATTGTATCCTCGCCGATGCAGGCGCCGGAATTGTTCCGTTTCCAGGAAGAGCAAGTCCCAGTGCTTCACAGAGACAATTCATGGAATTTGCGGTAAACATTCCCGCACAGGAACCGCAGGATGGGCAGCTTCCGCATTCCCATTCTTTCAGCTTTTCTTCATTAATCTTTCCGGCCTTAAAAGTGCCTACAGCTTCAAACATCTGAGAAAGACTGACTTTTCTGTCTTCTACCTTTCCGGCATACATCGGGCCTCCTGAACATACAATTGCAGGGATATTCAGACGCATCGCAGCCATAACCATTCCCGGCACGATCTTATCACAATTAGGAATCAACACCATGCCGTCAAAACAATGTGCTGCTGCCAGAGTTTCCACCGAATCTGCAATCAGCTCTCTGGATGCCAGCGAGTAATGCATTCCTTTATGTCCCATTACAAGGCCATCACAGACTCCAATCGCAGGAACTACGACCGGTGTTCCTCCGGCCGCATATATTCCCGCTTTTACAGCTTCTGCCAGTCGGTTCAGGTGTACATGTCCCGGAATGATCTCACTATGTGCGGAAATTACTCCAATCAATGGTTTCCGGATTTCTTCCTCTGTAAATCCTGCGGCATAGAGCAAAGATCTCTGAGGTGCACGTTCCACTCCGGATTTCATAATATCACTATTCATAACCTGATCCTCTTACTCTTATCCATAATATTCATACGCCCCTTCAATTGCATGAACCAGATCGACAATCAGAGAATTATAGGGAACAGGAACGCCATATAATTTTGCCTGCTCAACAATTGCTCCATTAATCACATCAATCTCTGTTTTCATTTTTCTTCTGCGATCCTGGTACATAGAAGAATATCCATCAGTGATTCTCATACAAGTTTGTCTCACTGACTCCAGAACCTGCCGTCTGTCAAAATATGTACCATCTTCTTCCGCTACTTCCACGGCTTCATAAATCAGTCTTTTTGCAAAATCCCAGGCATACTTATCTTTGATCATATACCAATGGGTGTCTGTGTGATAGCAGTGAATGCATTAATTGAAAGATTAACAAATAATTTATCCCATATAATACGCTGGATATCATCCGAAATCACCGTTTCCAAAGAACATTCTCTTAACATTTCTCCCAGCCATTCCAATGTCTTATCTGCATGATGATTACTTCCAATAGTGGTAGCACCACTTCCTGTATGCCTTATAACCGCACATTCTTCTGATACGGCATTATGCTTACTGGTTCCAATAATAACATTTTCTTTCCTCACATAACGCTCAATCTTTCTGTCATTTCCGGCTCCATTCTGAAGTGTCAGAACCACAGTATCATCATGAAAAAGATTCTTATTCTGTTCCAGAGCATTTTCAAGATATATGGATTTCACAAACATGATTACCAGATCTGCCCTTTCATCACATTCTCCGGAAACACATGCAGAAATATTATTCTTAAAAACTTTTTTCTTCCCCATTCTGTTCTCTCACAGTAATTCCCTGATTGTTAATTTTGTCAACAACCTTCTGAAAAGTATCTACCATGATCACCTGATTTTTTTTTACTTAGAAATGCCCCATAAAGACCGCCCATTGCTCCGGCCCCAATAATAATAACTTTCATAAGATTTTACCTTCTTTTACTAATACTCTGATCAGTTTACCTTTTTCCAGTTATACAATTCATAATCAAAATCAAAGTCAACTCTACATCCGGTAAGTGTTGTAGAATCATAAGCCGCATATCTCATACCGGAAGAGCAAAGCGGAATAACCGGCCATTCTTTCCATAATTCTTCCCTCAGATCATCAAGAACTGCCGCAACTTCCTCATCTGATTTTGATGTACGTCCCTTAACGATCAAATCATCAACTGTATCAGAAGACCAGTATGAAAAAGTTTGTTGACTGAAGAGCTTCACTGCTCATAAGATAATCGTACCAGCTAAGAGGATCATTGAAACAGCCATTGGCATTTAAGAAAAGATCTCCATAAGTTCCAGCCATTACCTGATCCGTCAGTGCAGATGCATTACATGGATTAATTTCCAGATTAATCCCAATCTCCGCCAACTGATTCTGAACAAGTACTGCTACATCCGGAAATGTTGACAGATATTCTGTATTGTATATCAGAGATAAATTACACCCATCTCCATATCCTGCCTCTTCCATAAGCTGTTTTGCCTTTTCCAGATTTCTTTCAATCTGTGGTTCATCATCATAACCCGGCCACGTAGAATAGTTCAGGGAAGACATCAGGCATCCGGCACCTTCATAGACATAATCTTTCAGATCCTGTCTATTTACCGCATAAGAAATCGCTTCTCTTACCTTCTCATTTGCAATCGGTGAATCCCCATTCTGGTCACTGAGATTACACATCAGATATACGGTACGCATTTCATCCTGTTCAATAAGATCAATTCCTTCTGTTGCCTTTAATCCTTCTACATCTGTAAAGTTAATCAGATCATTGTAGTCCACATCACCTGACTGAAGAGAAATCGAAGCTGTACTTGGATCAGTTATTACGTCCATAACAACTGTTTCAAAATCAGCTGGTGTTTTATAATAATCCTGATTTGCTTCTAATGTCAGATGTGAACCGCTTACAAATTCTTTTAATTTTTATATGCTCCGGTTCCTGCACCTTCAATTCCATTAGAAAAAAGATCCACCTGCTGCTTCTACAACATCTTTATTACAAATACTTCCTGCAGAAGTAGACAACATCTGTAAAAAATAAGTATATCCATAATCCAGAGTAATCTTTACAGTGTAATCATCTACCACCTCTGCACTCTTCCACGCAGTTGTAAGTGCTGAAATATTAGGAGAAGCGATTGCCTGATTGATAGACCATGCAACATCTTCTGCTGTCATTGGATCTCCATTTGTAAATTTTACATTCCTGGCGTAATTTAAAAAGTATATTCTGTTCCATCATCACTGACTTCCCAGGATTCTGCAAGATCCGGCTGAATATCTCCATTTTCATCTACACTTACCAGCTGATCATATAACTGATAATAAATATTAAAATTATCATAGCCTTCCCATGGATCAAAGCTTGTTATAGTAGCGCGTACTACATGGATTTCTGAACTATCTCCAGATTTTGCATTTACATTTAAGCACTTCCCGTAAACATAGTTGTTGCTGCTGCCATTGCTAATATGATAGATAAAATATTTTTTTTTCTTCATTCTTTCTTTTCCTTTCTCATTATCCGGCAGATTTTTTACCATCTGTTCTGTAATTTAATTAATTTTATAGGATGCATGCAACCATATGGCCTGGACTGATTTCTTTCAACGGAACATCCTCTTTTCTGCATTTATCTGTCGCATAAGGACATCTTGCGGCAAATCTGCATCCTTTTGGTGGATCAATAGGACTTGTCAGTTCACCTGCAATCAATGATTGTGACAGTTTTCTTCCATGCAAACTTGGAATCGGTACCGCATTCAGCAAAGCCTGTGTGTAAGGATGCACCGGATTTTTGAAAAGTTCACTGGATGATGCATATTCCACACACTGACCAAGATACATAACCATAATGTTTGTACTGATATGTTTTACAACACTGAGATCATGTGTAATGAACATATATGTAAGTTTCTTTGCTTCCTGCAGATCCATAAGAAGATTCAGAATCTGTGCCTGTATTGAAACATCCAGTGCTGATACAGGTTCATCGCAAACAATAAATTCCGGATTCATAGCGATTGCTCTTGCAATTCCCGCTCTCTGTCTTCTTCCTCCATCCAGTTCATGAGGATAACTGTACGCATACATTTTTTGCCAGACCTACAGTTTCCAGAAGTTCGTCCACTCTGTCATACATTTCATTTTTATTTTTGTATGTCTTAAATATTTTAAATGGCTCTGCAACAATATCTGCAATGGTCTGACGGGGATTCAGTGAAGAATATGGGTCCTGGAAAATAAGCTGCATATGTTTTCTCATAGCAATCATCTTTTTCTCAGAATACCCTGTAATATCCTGACCTTCAAATAATATTTTTCCTTCTGTAGGTTCCAGCAGTTTCAGAGTTGTTCGTCCCAAAGTAGACTTTCCACAACCTGATTCTCCAACCACTCCCAATGTTGTTCCTTTTTCAATTTTTATGTTGATGTCGTCTACTGCATGTAGCTGTCCTTTTTTTAGTATTAAAATATTTTTTCAGATGCTGCAGTTCAATACAGTTTGAAGTGGTGCTGCTCATGCGTTCTCCCTCCCTTCAAATAAGTGACAACGAATAAAAATGTCCATCCTCAACTTCATTCATCATCGGCAGTGTATCACAACGTTCTGTACAGAACTTACATCTTTCTTTAAACGGACAGCATGTTCTTTTTACTGTAGGATCTGCAATCTGTCCTTCAATAGGAATCAGACGATCTGTCTCTTCATCCAATTTTGGAATGGAATCAAACAATCCCTGGGTATAAGGATGTCTGTTTCCGCTGTCAAAAAATATGTTCCACTGTACCAAATTCTACGATCATTCCTCCATACATTACTGCCACTTTCTGACATGTCTGAGCAATAATCCCAAGATCATGGGTAATAATAACCATAGCCGTATTAATCTGTTTTTGCAGATCTAACATCATTGTCAGAACCTGTGCCTGTATCGTTACATCCAGTGCGGTCGTCGCTCATCTGCCAGGATTAATTTTGGACGGCAGGCCAGTGCGATAGCAATAACGATCCTCTGTTTCATTCCTCCAGAAAACTGATGCGGATATTCATGTTTTCTCTCCGGAGGAATTCCAACCATTTTCATGATCTCATCAACTTTCTGCTCTAACTGCTTCTTATCCAGATTTTCTGTATTATGCAGCTCCAGAATTTCACGGATCTGACTTCCGATTGTCAAAACCGGATTCAAACTGGACATCGGATCCTGAAAAATCATGGAACCGCCGCACCTCTCAGGAGTCTCATATCTTCTGGCTTTGCATGTAATACATCCACACCATCCAGGAAAATTTCTCCATTTGTTACTTTGCCAATATGATTAGGAAGAAGTCCCATGACACTCAGTGCCGTTGTTGTTTTTCCTGCACCAGTCTCACCTACCAGGCCAAGAGTTTCGCCCTCATCAAGGCTGATGTCCACACCATTTACTGCATACACCTGCCCTTCCATAGTGCTGTATTCTACAAATAAATCCTTTATTTCCAAAAGTTTTTTTTTTCCATTCTTCCTCTCCCTATCTTTTCAAGGTCGGATCGATTGCATCCTGAATACCATCTCCAATCAGGTTGATCGATACTACACTCAGTATAATCGCAATACTGGGGACAATAGTTAATATCGGATAAGTACGCAGATACTGTTTCGCATCGGATACCATAAGTCCCCATTCCGGTGTCGGAGGCTGTGTTCCCATTCCCAGAAAACTAAGACTGCAAATGTTCAGAATCTGAGAAGCCAGAAGAAGTGTCGCCAAAACAATAATCGGTCCAACTGCATTCGGCAGAACCTGTACCAAAATCGTTCTCGCTTTTGTAGAACCACATGCTGTAGCCGCTTCAATGTAATCCTGTCCTCTTACAGTCAGTACAGATGACCGTACCACTCTTGCTACCGGCGCAATCGTTGCAATCGTAAGAGCAATCACCAGGTTGACCAGAGATGTCCCCAGTGCAGTTACAATAGTCATTGCCAGTAACAGAGATGGAATACATAAAAACCATATCCATAATACGCATGATCGCATTATCTACTTTTCCTCCGCTAAATCCGGCAACAGCTCCCAGCATTCCACCAATCACCATGATAAAAATTACAATTGTGAGAGATGCGATCAATGTAATCCTTCCACCAAAATAAAAATTCTCCAAAATGTTGAACGCCAACCTGGTCTTTTTCCAAACAAAAGACGACACACCATCAGAAACTCCCGGAGATGCATAGCGCCCAGTCAGATCCTGTACTACTGCATTCTGG
>ENA-OQAR01000513-OQAR01000513.1-human-gut-metagenome-genome-assembly--contig:-NODE-513-length-11767-cov-1.720790_pt1 | contig 11767 bp, 16 predicted proteins | sample MGYA00242738_ERZ504533 | MGnify/ENA primary metagenome ERZ504533 (study PRJEB26092, sample SAMD00036276) | human gut metagenome | host: Homo sapiens | study: EMG produced TPA metagenomics assembly of... | reverse complement strand
TTGGCCGAAGCGGATGATGATTTTAAATATGTCGTCAAATTTAGGGGAGCAGGCCACGGACCCAAGGCGCTTATCGCTGAACTGATAGGTGGAGAAATAGCCCGTGCCCTTCATTTCCGCGTACCCGAAATCGTCTTTCTGCAACTGGACGAAGCATTTGGCCGGACAGAAGCAGATGAAGAGATACAAGACTTGTTGCAATGGAGCCGTGGGCTGAATCTAGGACTTCATTTCTTGTCGGGCGCACTGACTTTTTGACCCCATCGTACATCAGGTAGACGTACAAACCGCTTCACAAGTAGTATGGCTGGACGCTCTGCTCACCAACTAGACCGTACCATCAAGAATACCAATATGCTGATGTGGCATAAAGAACTGTGGCTGATAGATCACGGCGCAGCACTTTACTTTCATCATTCATGGGAAAACTGGCAGAAACAGGCTGTCAATCCTTTTCTAAGAATAAAAGACCATGTACTTCTGCCTTATGCCAGCCAGTTGGAAGAAGCGGATAACCGGTTCAAACAAATACTGACCGAAGAAAAACTACAGGAAATAACAGATGCCATACCCGATGACTGGCTTACTTGGGCAGAAGAAGGAGAAACAATACAAGATCTGAGAGAGGTATATTTTCATTTTTTAAAAGAAAGGGTTCACCATTCCGAACTATTTGTAAAAGAAGCACAAAAATGCCAGAAAAGCACTTATATGAATATGCAGTAATCCGCTTTGTCCCCAAAGTAGAGCGTGAGGAGTTTCTTAATATAGGAATAGTCTTGTTCTCCAAACAAAGCCAGATACCTGAATGCAATCTATGTACTGAATGAACAGAAGTTGCGAGTTATTTTCTACGGAAGTAGATATGGAATGCTAAAGAATGCACTACAGGTATTTGATAAGGTATGCCAAGGAAAGAAAGAGGGAGGAAGCATAGCACAAATGGAAATTCCGGACCGGTTCCGTTGGCTGACCGCTGTACGTAGTGCCTGTATACAGACTTCACGGCCTCATCCCGGATTTTCCATGAACCTGGATGCTACCTTACAACAGTTGTTCAAGGAATTGGTACTATAAGCTATCGTCCGGCGCACCCTATGTACCGGAAAAGATTAGCTGAAAATATAAACAATCACTCCGGTTATTACCACATACGCCAGTGCATATGGAATGGCGGATTTTAGGATTTCTCCTTCTTTTCCCTGTTGGTTTCCGGCAGAAGTGGCAATAGCGATACTTTGCGGAGAAATTATTTTTCCACCTGTCGCCCCCACCGTATTGGCTGCCGACAACCAGTCGGGACTTACTTGAATATGCCCGGCCACATTAGCCTGTAATTTGCCGAACAAAATATTTGAAGAAGTGTCACTGCCCGTAATAAAGGTACCCAGGCAACCTATAACAGGGGCAAACAACGGATAAAGACTTCCTGTAGCAACTGCCAAAGCAGTGGCTATAACTGAAATCATACCTGCCGTATCCATGATAGTGGACAAACTCACCAGACAAATTACCATGATAAAAGTTTTCTTTAACTGCTTTACCGTATTCCAGAGTACAGCAAACAGCTCCCATATCTTGGCTCCCTGTATCAGCCCGCCGACAAAACGTGCCTACAAAAAGTAAAAACTCCCGCATGGGTCAGCCAAGAAACCGTATAATTCATAGTTGAATCATTAATCGGAAGACTGATACGGGTCACCCAATTATTTTCAAGTGTTGTACGTAAACCGGGAAACAACGGACTAGTCAGAACAATCAAGAACAAGATAAGAAGATAGATACTCCACGCGTTCAGTACCTCTAGCCCTTTCAATGTGCTTTTCCTTGCTTTTTTCCTCTTTAGAAGCAGTCAGTTTGCCATAGGCCACAATAACAATGATAGATAAAATACTTCCAATAATAGCCGGAGACTCCGCCCCCATATAGCGGGCGGCAATATACTGGCTGCCTAATGAGACACCACCGACCAACAAAGACAGGAAAATATTTTTTAGGTAAGGATTTTAATTTCGAATCGGTCAGGAACAGCAATACGAAAGGAATGAGAAACATCAGTACCGAAAGCTGCAACACGACATTGGCGCTTAGCACCAATACATCCAGATTCGTTTCTTTCGCCAATACCAAGACCGGTGTACCAATAGCCCCAAAAGCAGTAGCCACACTATTGGCAATCAAAACTGACTGTTGCCGAAAAAGACCGGTTTGAATCCGAGACTGACAAGAATCGCCGCAGGTATAGCCACTGCCGTACCAAATCCTGCCATAGCTTCAAGCAAGCCGCCAAATCCCCATGTCAACAGCAATACCTGAATACTTTTATCGGTAGAAATAGAAGAAAACTGTTGCTTGATAATCTCCATTTTTTCAGTCTTCAATAAAACATTATAGCTGAATATCGCCATCAAAATAATAATCAGAATAGGAGAAACAGCTTTCAATGCACCATACAGAAAAGAAGACAGCAAATCGTTTACCGGAAAATGAAAGCCGAAAAAAGCAATCAGCATAGTAACGACAAGGGAAATCACACTACTTTTGTCACCGGACATTTTAAAAAACGCCATCAGGATAATCAATAACAATACCGGAATAATAGCAAGGACTAGATTCATAACCATTATATTTAAGTTAAAGAAACGGTATCCATAAACTCTTTAAATTAAGCCTTTGAAATCCCACTTCCGCAAAGACTCTTTTTTTAATAACAAAAAAGAATCCTATTTGGATTAATGATCTATCCTTTTTTATCAGTAAAAATAAAGTAATGCCAGAAGCCTGTATAATGTATCTTTACACAAACCTCCGGCATACACTTCTTATCCATATATTGATTTTATATTGTAGTAATATTCCTTATTCTATATATAGTATATCTTATTAAATTCCAGCTAATGCCTGATCCAAATCGGCCAGCAAATCATCTATATGTTCCGTACCTATTGATAAACGCACTGTCCCCGGATAAATACCCTGTTCCGCCAATTCTTCCGCATTCAACTGGGAGTGAGTGGTACTGGCAGGATGGATAACCAATGACTTCACATCGGCGACATTGGCCAATAAAGAAAAAGATTTCCAAACTATCGATGAAAACGATGTGCTTCTTCCTGACCACCTTTCACCTCGATAGTGAAAATAGAACTGGCTCCATTGGGGAAATAACGCTGATACAGAGCATGGTCAGGATGTTCCGGCAAGGAAGGATGATTTACTTTCTTGATCTTCGGATGATTTTTCAAATGCTCCACCACTTTCAACGCATTCTCTACATGACGTTCCACACGCAATGAAAGTGTCTCCAATCCCTGCAACAGAATAAAAGCATTAAACGGACTGATAGTTGCACCGGTATCACGCAATAAAAATAGCACGAATACGGACAGCATAAGCAGCCGGACCTGCCGCCTCTACAAAAACGCACCCCATGATAGCAAGGATCCGGTTCTGTCAGTTGAGGGAATTTACCTGATGCCACCCAGTCAAATTTACCTGAATCAACAATCACGCCACCCAGTGAAGTTCCATGGCCACCAATAAATTTTGTAGCGGAATGTACCACAATATCTGCTCCGTGCTCGATGGGACGAATCAGATAAGGAGTACCAAAAGTGTTATCAATAATCAAAGGTATGTGATGGCGATGTGCTATTTCCGCCACAGCCTCTATATCTATAATATTCGAATTAGGATTCCCCAAAGTCTCGATAAACACCGCCTTTGTATTCTCCTGAATAGCTTTCTCAAAATTAGAAAGATCACCAGGGTCCACAAATGTAGCAGTCACACCATAAGTCGGCAACGTATGCGCCAGCAGGTTATAAGTACCTCCGTAAATAGTCTTTGCAGCTACAACATGATCACCTGCACGAGTAATGTTCTGAAACGCATAAGTAATGGCAGCAGCCCCGGAGCTACCGCAAGTCCTGCCACTCCCCCTTCCAATGCAGCCACACGTTGTTTCAAAAACACCTTGTGTGGAATTAGTCAGACGCCCATAAATATTACCCGGATCTTGTAAACCAAAACGTGCGGCTGCATGTGCCGAGTTATGAAATACATAAGATGTAGTCTGATAAATGGGAACTGCACGAGCATCCGTAGCCGGGTCTGGCTGTTCCTGTCCTACGTGAGTTGTAATGTTTCGAAATGTAATTTTTTTTGTAGCCATAATCTTTATCTTTTTTAGAGTTATATATTTCTGTTTTTACCTGTTGCAAAGGTATTAAAGGCAGTTATATCAAACAAGATATACTAAAAATAAAGAAAATAGAGCTACAATTATCACTATTTATAGAACAAATATTCTATTTACAAACGGATTATTACCTCCTGAAAGAAAATTATTCTTTGGCGACATCTAACAAAATAAAGTGACGGCCGATTCACATCGACCGCCATCAGACAATTAATACACACAATACGATTGATACAAAAGATCACTCATGGTCATGATCATGTTCCGTTTCAGTACCTCCGTCCGCACTCAAGACAATATTACGAGCCACTTCTGTCTGATTGCCCGCCGCATCGGTACACCATACCATCAGATGATAATCTCCGGGAGCAGCATCAGCCGGAATAACAATATCATGATGATGTACTTTTGTATTCTTCAAACCGGAAACATCATATACCTTGTCAAAAGTAAAAGCTGTGTTTTTCTCTCCGGCTGCCCGGGAATCATGTCCGTGGTGGTCAAAATTATTATGAATATTGATTTTATACGATCTCAACATCACATCATCTGACAGATTCATTTCAAAATGTACCCCTTTCCCATTACCAATTTTCAACACCGCTCCCTCTTCGGGTTCTATCAAATCGATCACGGGCTTTGTTACATCCCCTTTTTCATCATTATCACACGCAGGCAGACAAACAGAGCATATAGCCAAAAGGCTGATTACAAGAAAATAAAAATTTTGTTTTCATTTTAATAATTGTTTAAATGGTACTTTAATCGAAATCTGAAAGCTTCTTCCCGGTTCAGGGATTTCCACTTTCCTATAAAAACTCAAATGATTGTAATATTTCACATCCGACAAATTACGAATGCCCAAAGATATTTCAATATCCGCCTTGGCCATAGGTATATGAATACTCCCACCCAGATGAATCAAACAAGCTCCGGGTGTGCGGTCTTCATTCCTCGCTATACGGTTCTGCGAAGCTATACTTTGAAGTTCAGCATACAACTGAAAATCCTTTTTTATTCCATGTCAGAATATTACGCATGGATACAGGAGGTGAAAAACTTAAAGCCGTATGTTCGTCACGATTATAAGTATAGACATACTCACCGACTAAACGATAATTAAAATGGCGTAGAAAATCCATATTGAAATTTATCTCACCACCCATGAACAAAGCACGTGCGCCACTATATTGATAAATCTGTCCAGCATGGGGCAATACAGACCATTCTCCCATAGGGCGCAAATAAATATAATTATCAAACCAACTGGCAAAAGATGAAACAACCAGTTCCATTTTTTTTATAAGCAAGGTATAGGAAGCATCAATCTGCCATCCTTGTTCCGAAGAAAGAGTGGCATCCCCTTTTTCATGACGGAAAGTTCCGTGATGCACTCCGTTGGATGCTAATTCATTGACTCCCGGCAAACGGAAGCTACGTCCCACATTCATCTTCAGAAGATGACCGGCAGCGGGTGTCCACACTACTCCCGCCGAACAGGAGTAATTACCATAAGCCCTGTCCACCGGATAACTTCGCCAACGATATGCCTGTATTACCTCTTCTTCATATCCCTGTCTGTGCAGATACTCCACCAAATAAGGATCTTCGAATGCCGTTATATCAATCCTTCCCCGATCATAACGTATCCCACCAGTTACAGACAACTGATTATCCAATCGGAAAGTCGTCAGCCAAAAAGCTCCGGTAGTAAAACGCTTGTATTCCGGTAGCAGAAAAGAATATCCGCCAATCGCATTTTTCTGTATCTGCATATTCCACCCTGCCATATGCTCCCAGGAAGAAGAACTGGACAACCGCAGCTTCAAAGAGGAGCTGAATGTATGCAGTTTGAACACCAGTTCCCTATCCGGATCCTTTGCAGGCATCACCTGAGTGTCATAATGGGTATGGAAAGCACTCCATTCCTCCCGATGATTGAACTGATAGCCGAAATCACCTGAAAGTTGTATCCCATTCCAAAGATACTGTTGATGCGTGGTTACTTTAAGATGGTTCACTTTGCTATAAGGCAATTCAATATTACGGCTGTTCTCATCATCCTCCAAACGGGAAATATCAGGAATGCCATGAGCACCGGGAAAGAAGCCCATCTTCTGATAAACATTGCTCACAGCAATATTCATCTGATAAAACCTCTTTCTATAATCTCCCATGACAGAAACATTGCGCTCGAACCCAGCGGTGTTTTTCAGCTTACGACCGTAAACAGGCACCAACTGGGTAAGATATACAATGGTATCGACCGGTACATGATAATCTCCATAGTGCTGTTCTGAAAAAACGTACTCTGACCAGCCATGCATTCTTCTCAATACCTAGCATCAGTGAACCGCCCACAGTGCCGTTCACTGATTTTCCCAATAAGGCAGCCTCACCAAAAAATCGGTTCTCTTTTTGTGGAAGCAAAGGAAGGATTTCGAATGACACCTCCCATCGCATCACTGCCGTAGAGCAGTGAAGACGGACCTTTCAGAATCCGTACCTCGTCTACATTAAAAGCATCAATTTCCAGTCCATGGTCGGCCCCCCATTGTTGCCCCTCTTGTTTTATTCCATTTTCGGATACGGCAATACGGTTGAATCCCAAACCACGAATCATAGGTTTGGAGAATCCCGCACCAATATCCATCGAGTGTACACCGGGAACATTTTTCAAAGTCTGTACCAAATTACCGGTAAAATGCCGGTTCAAATAATCTTTCTGAAACAACTCGAGTGTCAGGGTAGTCTTTTTCTCCTGAGCATGTCGGTAAGATCCAGTCACCACCACTTCGGATAAATCCACACTTTTAATCGTATCAGAAACTACCTGTGCATTTGAAAACAAGGTAAAAAACATTCCCAGCGTACCCGAAACATATCTGATACGCATAAATTACAATCATTTGATGTTGTGAATAAAATAAAAGATACTATGTGAATCAGCAAACGGGAGGTGCACGCAGATAATAAGGATAAGATTTAACCTGGCAAACCTTATCCACTGTTATTTTCGGCTGATAATCAAAAACCGGAAGAACAATATGAAGTTGTAATGTTTCAACTTGTGTAAAAGGTGAAAGTGTGAAATTGCACACGGGACACTGATGAGAGGAATCATGAGAATTCCCACTATCAGAATGGCAAACGGCATCTTCTTCATGGTGGTGAAAAGTCTTCACCATGAAAAATGGCATAAGCGTCATTAACAACAGCCATGCTATAAAAAATCCTGCCTTTTGCGTTTTCTCTCATTTTTGTGTTCAGTAAGACCACTACAAAAATAGAAACAAATAACAAACTCACAATTAACATTTTATATTTTATTATTAGTTTCATCCACTTTTTACCTACAAATGGGTATGTATACAAAACCGAGGTAACTTCCCAGTCACCTCGGTCACGACAGATCTTTATTTTCTAGAACAGCCTACAATCCGGTCATTCTAAAAAAGAGTAACCACTCCGTAAATAACAGCGGCCAATATTCCACTGACAGGAATAGTCAACACCCAAGCGTCATCAGGCTTCTTGTTATTCCCCATCGGACGGCTGAAAGACGCTTAGTAGCACCCACTCCGATAATAGCTCCTGTAATGGTGTGGGTTGTACTTACAGGTATTTTCAAATATTCTGTCAGATACAATGTAAATGCGCCAGCAGTTTCCGCAACAACTCCCTCCAAAGGAGTTACTTTGGTAATCTTAGTTCCCATGGTTTTCACAATCTTCCATCCGCCTGACATTGTTCCTAAAGAAATGGCAGTAAAACAAGAAAATGCCACCCAATCCGGCAAATCATTGATACTATTTATTCCCATTCCTAACCCTTCCGAATGAGCGGCGATCATGGCAGCAGCAATAATACCCATTACCTTCTGGGAATCATTCAACCCATGACCAATACTGAACAAAGCCGAAGAAACAAGCTGCAATTTCTTAAACCACATCTCAGCCGTATGCGGATGTGCACGACGACAAATGTGGAGGACAAGCAACGTGAATCCAAAGGCAACAACCATCCCTATAAATGGTGCCAAAAAGATAAAAGCAGCAATCTTCAATATAATATTGAGCTGAATGGCATCAAAACCATGAGCCATAATAGCAGCACCAGCAAAACCTCCAATCAGCGTATGCGAAGAAGAAGAAGGAATCCCCTTCCACCATGTAAACAGATTCCATACAATAGCTGCAATAACCCCTGAAAGAATAATCGGCAAGGAAATATACTGTTCCACTACTGTCTTGGATACAGTATTGGCTATTCCGAATCCTCCGATTATACATTTAGCAATAAAGAACGCAACAAAATTAAAAAAATGCCGCCCATATCACCGCTTGGAACGGAGTAAGAACCTTGGTTGACACAATGGTGGCTATTGAATTGGCTGCATCATGAAATCCGTTAATATAGTCAAAAATCAAAGCCAAAGTAATAATAATCACTAATAATTCCATATTGTACCTTCTGCTTTTATGCGTATTTCACAATCAGGTTTCTCAAGTATTTTCCTACCCGTTCTGCCGCATTCGGTCGTTTTCTCCAATTCATGCATTATCTCCTTGATCTTAATCAGTTCTATGCAATCCTTTTCTTCCTCAAATAGTTTCTTAACAAAGAGTTCATATACATCATCCGCCTGATTCTCTATGTCATGCAATTTTGTACAACATGCTCTTAATTCAGTAGGCTTTTTACGGAAAATTTCCAATTCGTCCATTGCCTTACTTATATAAACAGCCGCTTGCTGTATCAACAAACTCAACTCTTTTCCACTATTAGCAATGGGATGGGGATTATAGATCGTGATACGTTTGGCGCAACTGTTAATCCCATCTATTACATCATCCATAGTTGATGCCAAATCGTGAATATCCTCACGATCAAAAGGGGTTATGAAAGTTTTTCCCAATTCGTCAAAAATTAAATGAGTCTGCTTGTCACCTTCACGTTCCATATCTTTGATGCGTTTGTAATATGTCTTCTCTCTCTTCCGGCTTATCATGCTGCATGCTTTCTACCAATAAATCCGATGATGAGGTCAGGATTTCAGACAAACGTTTCAACATAGGGAAAAACTTAGGTTCTTGAGGTGTAAATCGACTAAAAAAAGAATTTTTCATAAATGTAATTTGAATAAATTGTTTTTGATATGTTTGATTTTAGTAATGGCGAGTTTTCCACTTATTCCTGCCTACTTCTATAACGGCAGGCAATATAGAAACGACAATAATAGCCACAATCAGCAATTTCAGATTTTTCTGTACAAATGGAAGATCACCGAAAAAATAAACCGGCATAACAGAAAATACCAACCCACAAAGCTCCCCCTATCAGATTATACACCATAAAATAATAATAATGCATTTTGCCCATACCTGCTACAAAAGGAGCAAATGTACGGACTATAGGTACAAAACGGGCAATAATGATTGGTCTTTCCTCCGTATTTTTTATAAAAATTCATGTGTTTTTTCCAAATGACTTTGCTTAAATATACGGGAATCGGGATTATTGAAAAGTTTATTTCCAAAAAAGTGTCCTATCATATAATTACAGGAATCGCCCAGCACAGCTGAAAGAAATAAAACCAAAGCGAGAATATTAACTTCCAAAGGCATATCGGGCAAAGCCGAAATAGCTCCCGCGACAAAAAAGCAAAGAATCTCCGGGGAGGAATGGAGTGACAACCAATCCCGTTTCGCAAAAAATGATTATAAACAGTATGACATAAGCCCAAGTATGATATTCTTGAACAATATCTATCATATATTGGTCAATGTGAAGTATAAAGTCCAATAAAAATTCCATTATACATTAGTTATTAATACATTAACATATAACACCATTCATAAAAGGAACAAGCATCCACCCCAGTTCCCATTATGAAAATATAAAAACAAAAGAAATATAAGGCATAAAAAAATAGGCCTTGCCGAAAAGAAAAATAAGCTAAATAAGAATACGCCTCAACTGATAAATATAGTATTCACTGGAATATTGGGTAAAATAAAGAATAGGTGAAAAAGAAATTTGCTTTTCTTCAGGAAGAAGTACTTTCAAGAATCTGGCCAACTTGGCTATGACGGAAGCAGAGGAATGAGTTCGCAGAATTTTAGAAGAGCACAAGGTGCGAAAAGAAAAAGAGGTAGCTGTACCGCCGATACCGACTTTATAAAATGGTAGCTTTCATTATTTATCTCTTTTTTTCCTGCCCGTTATTGCTTTCAGATATGTTGCACAGCGCCACCGCACTGTTTTCCAAACCAACTGTACGAACTACATCGTGCTCCTGTCCGCTATCAAATGCGGAACCAAAGCCCGCCAACAGGCATACACCTAACAAGATATAAAAAAGATATATATACTTTGTCATAGCAACTGCAAAGATAAAAAAGTATTTTTGAGAGATAAAATCATTCTGCCCTTTTCTTGCATTCTCCGGCAAAAAAAGAATATAACCCTGTACTACATTTCCCGAAAATTCTCCGGAATCTAAAATAAATGCAATATATTTGTATTAACAGATATGAACCTCTTGAAAAAATATTATTCTATGAGTACTTTAGAGAAACTTGACAAAGTAGATTTGCAGATACTACGTACCTTGCAAGAAAATACCCGACTGACCACCAAAGAACTGGCTGCACGGGTAAGCCTTTCCTCCACTCCGGTGTTCGAACGCCTCAAAACGATTGGAAAAATGAGGAGATATATAAAAAAATATATCGCTGTATTGGACGCTGAGAAACTAAACCAAGGCTTCGTGGTATTTTGCAGTGTCAAGCTAAGAAGACTGAACCGGGACATTGCTGCGGAATTTACACGGATAATTCAGGATATCCCTGAAGTAACAGAGTGCTATAACATATCAGGCAGTTATGACTATTTGCTTAAAATACACTCCCCTAATATGAAGTATTATCAGGAATTTATCCTCAATGTCTTGGGCACGATTGACAGTTTGGGTTCACTGGAAAGCACCTTTGTAATGAATGAAGTAAAACATGAATATGGGATTCACATTTAAGTAAATCCCATCCATCCTCTCTCATCAATACCATTTTTTTACGCTTAAAAATAGAAGTAGATAACTGCTACTAGTATCAACATCAATGTCCATGCAAATACATAGCCATACCGCCATCCCAGTTCAGGCATCCATTGGAAATTCATTCCCCAGATTCCTGCCAGAAAAGTCAACGGAATAAATATAGTAGAAACAACAGTCAGCTGTTTCATGATGCTGTTCATCCGTCGGTCATTATTGGAAAGGTAAATATCTACCAAAGCTGAAATCATGTCACGGCAACCATCTAAAGTTTGCAATACAAACTGCAAATGATCATTGACATCATTAAAGAAAGGACGGCTTGCTTTGTGCAACAAATCATTATGATCGGATGCAACAACTTGCTGATTTCCTCCTTTTAATGGTAAAATACATTTCTTTTATTACACGAAAATTACGACGGTATTGCTGTATATTTTCAATACCGAGCATATCAGCCCTGTTCCGGCGAAAGCAATTGCTCTTCTAAATCCTCTAATCCGTCTTCC
>ENA-OQAR01000512-OQAR01000512.1-human-gut-metagenome-genome-assembly--contig:-NODE-512-length-11770-cov-2.525552_pt1 | contig 11770 bp, 17 predicted proteins | sample MGYA00242738_ERZ504533 | MGnify/ENA primary metagenome ERZ504533 (study PRJEB26092, sample SAMD00036276) | human gut metagenome | host: Homo sapiens | study: EMG produced TPA metagenomics assembly of... | reverse complement strand
CATTTTTTTTTCTCTTTCACAGGATTTTCACTGATTTTTGCTTTCGTATAAAAAAACAAAGAGGTCAAAAAGATACTAATCTTTTCAACCTCTTTGTTTTCCGATTATTTTTTTGCTTTATCAATTTAACTCAATAATATAGTAATTTTGATATATTTGCAATTTCAATATTACGCAAACGTTTTGATTTACCATATAGTGATTTACGCTTTTTTACAGCGTTCAAAACCACATTTGCCACACCACACAAAACCATTGCCAATATAGGATTTATTTAAATTTACGAAGCAGCACCAATGCGACCACAAAAATATGATCATTCCACACATACATTCTGGCGTATAAGATTTACAGTACCATCAATGAAAAATGCAGAAATTAAAATCGTTACCCCTGCTTTGGCGATCATCGATACAACTGCCGGTCTGAGAGATGCCAGTGTTCCCTGAAGTAAAGACATATTCCGATACTTCATATAAACATATGCCAGCAAGGTTACAATAATACAGGAGGGAAGAATACATCCCAATGTAGCAATTATTGCACCTAAGATTCCCGCTATCTGCATCCCTACAAAAGTAGCAGAGTTTACTGCAATCGGTCCCGGCGTCATTTCAGCGATCGTTATCAGATTCGTAAATTCGCTCATTGAAAGCCAGCTGTGCAGATTCACCACCTGTTCCTGTATCAGCGGCATTGCGGCATATCCTCCTCCAAAACTCAATGCCCCGACCTGGAGGAAACTTAAAAAAAGCTGAATATAGATCATTTTTCCCTGCCTCCTTTTACTATTGTCCGTACCATTCCAAATACAGCTACCAAAAGTATTATATAGATAATGTTAACATTCAGGAAATAGCTGAGACAAAAACTGATGATCATTATCACCACATTCACCCAGTCCTTTGACTTTACAACATTTTTCCCCATATCATACACTACGGACATAATAACTGCCCCAACTCCCGCAGTCATTCCTTTTAATAATGCCGCAATATAATAATTGGAACAAAACGCATCATAAAATACAGAAATAACAGATAAGATCACCATCGGAGGAATGATCGCTCCAATGACAGATACCAGCATTCCCGGTATGCCGGCAAGCTTATACCCCACAATAATCGCTCCGTTTACTGCAATCGCTCCAGGTGAAGACTGGGCGATCGCAACCAGATCCAGCATTTCATCTTCTTCGATCCAGTGATAATGATCCACAAATTTTTTCTTTCAGCAAAGTAACAATTACATAACCGCCGCCGAAAGTAAATGTGCTGAGATACAGACATGCAAAAAATAAATTTTCGCAGTACATATCCTTTTACTTTTTTGTTTTTTTCTTTCCATTTTTATTTCCCCCATTTTTTTTTAATGCATTCTATAGATTCTATATTTTATCTTATCATGTACTAAAAAAAAATCACTTCATTTATCAGCAAACGTTTGCTTTATATTTTCATACATTTCTTATATTGCATCTGTATTTTTGTCTTTGAATCAACTATACTTGTGTTAACAATATAGCTGTAAATTCATACAGCAATCTGACATCCTGGTTCTGACATAAGTATCATAAAACACTGCACCCCAAGAAAGGAGGTCTCCTATGACGCTGAGAGAAATTGCAGCAGAAGCAGGCGTATCGATTTCAACAGTCTCACGTGTAATCAATCAAAGTACTAATAGCCCCGTGAGCAGGGAAGTTCAAGACCGTATATGGGAAATAGCCAAACGTACCAATATATTCCAAGACATTCAAAAAAATACTGTAGAACCTGATTCATCTTCCACAGAACCATTTCGTTCTATTGCCTGTCTCTTTGCACGGGTTCCGGATGGAGCATCTGATTATTTCTTCTCTACATTGGCCAAAAATATTGAACAGGAAGCATTCCGTCATAACTATATTTTAAAGTACACATTTTCTGCTTTTGATATCGATGATCCTTTTACTCTACAGTTAATTGCCAGCAATGATATTGACGCATTGCCGTTTTGGGTCGTTGTGATAAAGAGCTTTTGAAATTTCTGAAAAAACATTTTCCAGTAATGTTGTTTATTCCGGTCTGAATAATCTGGATGCAAAATATGATCAGATTATCTGTGATGGAACACAAATCAGTTATGATGTCGTAACCCGCCTTATAGAACAGGGTCATAGAAAAATCGCTTACATCGGCGAAACACAGAATGAAAACCGGTATGTTGGATACTGTTCTGCATTGACAGATGCAGATATTTCTGTCAGTCCCAAATACGTCTCTAACATTGTTCATTCCACAGAAGAGGGATACAAAGGTGTCTGCCATCTTCTTAAAAGCGGCTGTGATGCAACTGCTTTCTTCTGTGCTGATGATATTACGGCAATCGGTGCAATGAAAGCTATCAAGGAATACGGTCTTCGCATTCCCGAAGATGTATCCGTTGCCAGCATTGATGATATCGATACAGCACAATATCTGATTCCCTCATTAACAACAGCACACATTCCTCTTGATGAAATGGGAAAAATGGCAGCCAAAATACTGATTGACCGTATTGAGGGCGGTCATGAAAAGCATTTAAAAATATTATTTCCTTATGATATCATCGAACGTAAGAGTACTGCTGCCTTCCGTAAAATCCATGGCAACCCTCAAAAATAATTTGCTTATAGCAATCCTCGTAAATAATGTATCTTAATCCAATTAATTCTGCAGTGGATGAACGCAAAAAAAGAAGGTGCAAACCACATTTCTATGATTTGCACCTTCTCTTATTCTATATCAGTAGTTCAATCTCAGATAAAACTCTTTCAGCAATCAGTCTTATCAGCCTTCCTGTGATGACTGTCAGTTCTGTGACTCACGCCTTTCTCTACTCATATTTTCGTCATCCAGACTTTTAACTCTATTTATGATAACTTACTCATAACAACAGACCTTACAAATGACATCACTTTCCACAGCACTCCACAATAGTTTTCTCCACATCTTCTATCTGGAAAGGTTTTGCCAGGTGTGCAGTCATGCCGGCTGCGAGACATCTTTTGGCATCTTCCTCAAATGCATTTGCAGTCATTGCAATGATCGGAATTGTTTTTGCATCTGCCTGTCCATGGCACGTATGGCTTTGTTGCTGCAATTACCATCCATAACAGGCATCATGACATCCATCAATATGGCATCAAAGGTTCCCGGAGGATTATTTTCGAAGTGCTCCACCGCCTGTCTGCCGTTTTTTGCAACTGTAACCTTCGCACCGTCATCTGTCAGCAGCATTTCTATGACTTCAGCATTAAGCTCATTATCCTCAGCTGCCAGCAGATGCAGTCCACAAAATATCATATTTCTCAGCAATTTCCTCATCCTTTTTTCTGTTCCTGGGCAATCTCAAAGGGAATGGTAATGACAAACACAGATCCAACTCCCACCTGACTTGTCACTTCAATACTTCCATTCATCTGCTCAATCAAGCCTTTAGTGATCGCCATTCCCAGACCGGTTCCCTGATAAACACTACGGGCATCTGTTTTTTCCTGTGAGAACGGATCAAAAATGCGGCTCAGGAACTCTGCACTCATCCCTATACCTGTATCAGAAATCGTCCATCTGTATGTACAGATCCCATCATGTACATCTATAGCCTCCATTACCGTAGTAATCTTTCCTCCCGGCCGGTTATACTTAATACAGTTTCCATAGATATTCAGAAAAATCTGGCGAAGATGCAGTGAACTTCCATAGACATAAGGATAGGGAATATCCTCCTTATTTTTCTCATAAATCCACTGAATGTCCTCATCAGCTGCCCTGTGAGTGATAATGCTCTCAATCTCACAGACCAGATCTTTAAGACAGATATATTCATGAGTCAGAACAATATGACCTTCCTCTATTTTGCTCATCTGCAGAATATCATTGATAAGGGAAAGCAAATAATCCGCTGCTGTCTTCATCTTTTTATGATTTTCCTGTATCAGTGCCTTATCCTCAAAATGAGTCTCATCAATCTTTAACAGACCAATAATACCATTCAAAGGTGTCCTGATATCATGGCTCATACGGCTGAGGAAATTCGTTTTCGCCCTGCTCTCGGCACGCATCTCATTGAAGGCTGCCTGAGGCGCGCCTGTTCCTGCTCATCCCGTTCATGTCTCTGTGTGGTATCCTGCAACAGAATGATCGCATAAATCATAGGCACCTCCGCAAGGATTTCTGTATCAAACACCACCATCCTGGTCATAAGAACTGTTTTCTGTACCCAGCGGATACTTCCATCATCTTCGCGGGCACAATATTCCACAGACATATTTGTTTCTCCGTTCTCAAACCTCTTACGAAGCTTTTCACAGTTATCTGTCATGCAGTAACCGGCAATTGTTTCCTGGGTGATTTTTTCTCATATTCCCAGCAATAATCCCGATAAGAACATGGAAGCGGGTAGTCCATAAAAAGTTCCCGGCTCTTCTGTTCTTTTCCATTCAGTACGACCCTTCTTTCCAGAGCATCCTTTGTCAGATTTACTGTATAGATCACATCTGACAATTCCAGAAGCGCATCCACATAGCTGTCATTTTCCAGGATTGACTGTTTCAGTTGTTCATAATAGAGCTGAAGCTGCTCTTTTGCACCTGTCTGACCTTCAGAAGTCTTTCGGATGGTTTCAAATGCCAGAAGAAAATGATGCAGCTTTTTGTCTTCATCCCAGTCCACCGGAATCAGTGTAAAGCGGTTATATGCCCCCTGTTTTCCGATATTATACTCATATTCCAGAACATCTTTCTTCGTATGCATCTTCTTTTGAAGTTCCGAAATCTGCAGTCCTTCGCGGATATCTGCCTGACTGGATTTTTCAACCTGTTCCTCTATGATCTGTTCCACTGCTCCGGAATATGCACCATCAGAGGCCAGGAAAAAATTTTCACTGGAACGAATCGCCCGATAGGTATCCATCCTGGCATCACAATACAGACAGTCTGAGAAATTACTGCCATGCTGATTAAGCAGCTTTAACAGCTGATATCCCTGATGCTTTTCTGCAGCAGCTTCTTCCCTTTTTACATGATTCTTATTGATATACATGTTTTTGTCTGCGCAATTAAACAGCTCTCTCATTGTACTTCCGGGAAAATCGCTGGCCAGTGCAAAGCCTGCTGCATAGCTCAGGGGAGTATCCGGATACACTTTGGATTCCTCTCTCATATCTCTGCGCACCTTTTCAAGGCACTGTGTCATCTGTTCCCTGTCCAGTCCATGGGTAACTGCAAGAAACTCATCTCCACCTGCTCTTCCCACAAACTGCTCTGCCGGCATGGAAGCCCGCAGACAGATGGCAAATCTACGGATATAGGCATCACCGGCTTCATGTCCTCTGCTGTCATTAATACGCCGGAGATTATTAAGATCAAAACTGCAGACACCGGTATCTGCATCCGGTTCTGTCTCACTCAGCAATTCTTCACATTTATTTTTGTTCGGAAGTCCCGTCGCATCATCCAGATATACCTTTCGCTGCAGTAAACGGTTCATTGCAGCATATTGTATTGCTTTTATGAGCTCATATCCGATCAACAGCATCAGCACAACTATATCTGCTGTGATATATTTCTCAAGCAATGATAAGGAAGTGGCTTTTTTCTGTGAATATTTTTCGGCCAGACCTGTTGCTTCATCACAGATCACAAAAAACTTCTCACTTTCCGGAATAATATCTGTGTTCCTGGCCCCTTTGAACCTCACAAGATGAATTTTCTTATACAGGTCAGAGAATTTATCATCCAGTTCCTGCATTTTATTCTGAAAATCAACATCATCGAGACGCACAAGATTTAATTCATCATCTCCGTTTCGCAAACCGTCAATAAAAGTTCTTATCTCACGGATCATCTCATTTTCCTGCTGCGTGGAAAGCTCGAGTTTTATGAGTCTCTGTGTCTCTCCCCTGACTAAACCGGTATAATTTACAATACGGGCCGTTCCCTGAATATCTGAGACAATTCCCATCATTATGATAATAAGGATAGCCAGAATAACTGCCAGAACACCAATACTGACCTGAATAATACTTGATTTCTTTTTCTTATTCTTTACTTCAGACATGGCCCTCCCCCTTTTGTTTTATTTTGGAAATACTTTCTGCATTCTAACTATTTTACCGTACTTTTTCCGTTATGCCTACCACAAATTTTATTAATACTATATCGATTCCATAAAATAATGCTACCTTTTCGGAACCATATGGTTCTGTATAGTTGCAGTAATGCATATTAATCAAGAAGCTTGCTATAAATTTCCAAACAGGCATCAAAAACACCCGGCAAAATTACTTTTCATAATCTGCCGGGTGTTCTCTTTCGCCCTCTCTGTATAGATTATTAATAATGTCTTCCAGACGGTCGAAGTTATATTTTTCTTTTTCAGTTTTTATTTGACTGCTCCGGTAATACCTTCTGCAAACTGTTTCTGTAATACAAAGAATACGATCATTGTGGGAATAGAACAGAACAATACACCGCACATCAGCATACCATAATCTGTCACATAGCCTGTGATCAGGTTGGCGATCAGCATTGGCATGGTCATTGCCTTGTTGTCTGTCATGATTACCTTTGGCCACAGATAAGAGTTCCATGCATTCATAAAGGTAATAACAGCAGCTGCCGCATATGTAGATTTCATTGTAGGAATGAACATCTGGAAGAAAATCCTTACTTCATTGAGTCCGTCAATACGTGCAGCTTCAATAATATCAACCGGGAATGATCTGGCATTCTGACGGAACATCATGATCATAAACGGCGTGGAAATAATCGGAAGGATAAAACCTACTGCTGTATTCAAAAAGTCCTGCCTTGGAGAACATTTTGAATAACGGAACCATAGTTGCAACCTGCGGAACCATCATAGCCAGAAGCAGGATTGAAAATACTCTGTCTTTCCACTTATCATGGTAAACTTCAAATCCGTAACCTGCGATAGAGCAGACCAGAAGACAGATCACTGTAGTAAGGATTGCATAAAAGAAAGAGTTTCCAAGTGCTCTCCACAGTGCTGCTGGGATGTAAGATTACGGAAGTTTTCCATAAAATAGCTTCCCGGAATAATTCGTCCACGTGATACATCTGTGGATGTATTAGTTGCGGCTGAAATCATCCAGTATAACGGGAATACTGAAATAAATGACACGATGATCAGAAAAATATAGGTTGGAATCAATCTTCTCTGAATGGCTGATTTGTTTTTCTTAGTCACGTGTATCACCTACTTTCAAATTAATAAATGCAAGTACAGCTACCATAATGAATATGATAAATGACATTGCTGCTGCATATCCAAAGTTTGGTACGTTAATAAAACATGTATTGTAAATATAGTGGGACATTGTGATTGTTGAGTTTGCCGGTCCACCCTTTGTCAGGTTGACAGACTCATCGAACAACTGCAGTGTACCATTAATTGACATGATGAATGTCATGATAATTGTCGGTTTCAGAAGCGGAACTGTAATCTTCCAGAAAGTCTTCCAGCCATTGGCACCATCGATTTTGGCTGCTTCATATACAGAATATTCAATATTCTGAAGTCCTGCCAGATAGAATACCATATTATATCCTGTCCATCTCCAGATCAGCGCAAGGATAATTACAATCTTGGCACTGGCGGAATTCCCCAGGAAATTATAGCCGGTAGATAAGATTCCAAGTTTGATCAGAATACTGTTGATCAGACCATCTGTAGCAAACATGGAACGGAAGATCAATGAATAGGATACCAGGGATGTCGCACATGGAAGAAATACACAAGTACGGAAAAATCCCTTAAATTTCAAATCTTTGTTATTCAGAAGCTGTGCCAGAAGAATTGCCAGTATCAGCATGATCGGCACCTGAATGATCAGATACAGGAATGTATTTGCAATAGACTGCTGAAATACCTTGTCTGCCAGAATACGTTTATAGTTGCTGAAGATCGGATCTGCAAATCTCATATTTGCTCCGGCTCCGGTCTGCAGGGAAATGATAAATGCACGTATCATTGGATAAAAGCTCATGATCGCGATCATGATAGTTGCAGGAGCCAGGAACGTCCATCCTGCTGCCCTCTGCTTGCCAAGCAGAGACATACCTTTTTTTCTTAGAATTCACGTGAACTCCTCCTTTCAAAAACTCTGTAACTGTTCAGCATTTTGCCGGACAATTACCAACTCTTTGCAGTAAGATGGGGGACTGCTGGCAGTCCCCCGCACTTACCTGTTTTCATTCACTTAATCACTGTCTACAGATTGCTTCACAGTTTCACTGTTCCCGCAATCCTGACATCATCTGATCCTGCGATCAGAATTTATTCAGTCATCTTGAATGCCAGAGTATCCTGAGCTTCCTGAAGGGCATCTTCTACAGGTGTGCCGTTTACGATATTTACAACTGCTGTGTTGACGCATTCTCTTGATTCATAATGATACGGTGTTTTTGTGAACTCCGGAATATGAGAAGAGTATTCTACAATTGTGGAGAAGATTGGCTGTCCACCAAAGAATTCATTTGGCTCGTTGTAAACCTTAGATTCACCTGCCGGCAGATAACAGGAGATTGCACCTGCTTCCGGAAGGATTGCATCATAGAACTCTGTGCTGGAACCAAATGTACTTGCAAGGAAATCTTCTGCAAGTTCTACATTCTGGCAGTTGGATGTAACATACCAGGAAGATCCACCATTGTTTGCATAGTTTGTAGCTGTATCAACATCGTCTACTTTAGGCATTGTTGTGATCTGCCACAGACCCTTCTGATCTTCTGTAGACATCAGAGTAGCTGTGATCCAGTTACCATTTACAATACCTGCTGCCTCACCGCCTGTAATAGTAGCGATATATTCATCCCAGTTATTTACAAGTTTAACAACGTCATTCTTAACCAGATCTACATAAAAGATTGATGCATTTCTCTGCAACTTCATTGCCTACGATGTAGCTTCGCCATCTTCGTTTACGAAGTTAGCTCCGCAGGACTGCATCATCATCATCAGAGTATCGCCACCTGTAGCTTCACTTGTAAGAAGATATTTTCCGGTTTTTTCATGAACATCTTTACCGATTTCCATGAACTTGGACCATGTGATATCTGTCAGATCATCAATAGTATATCCTGCCTCGTCAAGGATATCTGTACGATAGCATGCAATAACAGCACCATTATCAAACGGAACACCATAGTGTGTATCATCTACCATGGAATAGGACTGTTTCAGTTTACCAAAATCATCCCAGTTAATGTTGATATCTTTCAGATCTGTGAATGCATCCGGATAGCTCTTCAGATATTTCTGATAGCTGTTGTCCTGCATAAGAACGATATCAGGAAGTGTGCTGTAATCGCCTGCATTTGCTGCTGTTGTCAGTTTAGTCTGGCAGTCATCAGAAGATGTCTCTACGATATCTACAGAAAATCCCTCATGATCTTTTGCATACTGATCTGCTGCGATCTGCATGGATTTGATGTTGAAGTTCTGATCCCACGCCCATACAGTTAACTTGTTGTCATCATCAGATTTCGCAAAAACAGCTGTAGCTGATCCTGCAAAGGATGCTACCATAGCACCGGTCATTAATACTGCGAGTAATTTTTTTTCTCATATTATATCCTCCTTTATTAAGCTTATTTCTTTCTTCCGAATTGCTTGTAAGCTGATTATAGCATCCGATTTTCAGGTATAGTTTGCATAACCGCACACATAATGTGCAATTTCGACCATTTTATGTATTTTGCACTATTAAAAATATTTAAAAATATATTTTTTGTTCACTTTCTCATTTACTATGTTTTTACTATATAATTTTAATAACGAAGGCCACTTTCATGGACAAAAAAATATATATTTTTGTCTTTAAAAATGGCTTTTGTTCTTATTTCATAAATTTTCCGTTCAATTTTTGTACATATTTTACAGTTTTTAATTTATTTTATGCAAAATAGACTTTTTCAGGATATTGTGTTTTCATCGCATGAAGCAGTTCCTCATTAAGATCAAGAAGCAGTTTTATTTTGTGCCCGTCTTCCCGGATGATCATTGTATAATAAGGAGTATCTTCATCATAAGAGGTATAATCGTATTTTTTCAGCTTCTCCGTTCCACCATTCTTTTTGTACCTTGCAACACTTTCATGCCAGTGCGGTGCCACTGTCTCCAGATTACTCAGTTCCAGTATATGAGCTGTTTTGCGATACTTCTTGCCATAGATCACATCTATTTCAAACTGACCGTTTCCATCATGTATTCATAATCCTTCTGACTGAATATATCAAAGACAAAATACAGCCCTGCAAGCAGAAAATCCCGGAAGCATAAAATGCCTGGGAAATCGTGATTCCCATAACCACAAAAAGCACTGCAAAATAATCATTACCACACGCAGGACTCCGGACATACTCTTTTTCTTTCTTGATACCTGCTCCACAATCTTATAGTTCATAACTTTTTTTTACCATCCTCCTCTGAATGAATATAGAAATCCAAAAGCTGCTGTTCATAATTCTCCGGCCGCTTTCTCCATTCAACCGGAGTCACTCCCATTATCTGTCTGAAGTTCCTGTTAAACGTTGAATTGGTCGTGAAACCACATTTGTGCGCAATATCTGCCACCGGTGTATCTGTTTTCTGCAGAAATTCACAGGCAGTATGAATCCGCACAGAATTAATATACTCCAGAGGACTTACCTTCATATGCGATGTAAACACTCTTCTGAAATGAGTTTCACTGATATGGCAGATCTTCGCCAGATCCTCTATCCGGATATCCTCCATATAGTGATAAGAAACAAAATCCAGTACGCGGGTAATCATATTTGTAAGTTTCCCTGTTTCCTCTTCCACCCTGTCTTCCGGTGAAGCCCGGTTCAGTCTGGCAATTTCTACTAGTAATGCCGCAAGAACTCCACTGGATTCTTCAATATAAAATTCTTCTCCCTCACGCATGATATTCATGATCTTAAGAATTTTTGCAGCTATAGAGGGGAACTCATTCTCTTTCAGAAATAAAGCCTTAGAATATATTCTCTGAATCATTTTTTCAGCCTTTACCGGATTGTTCAGAAATTTTTTCATGAAACCTTCCACATCTATGAAAAGATACTCCCATTTACTGACCGTACCCGGATCACTGTTAGTCGTATGAGCATAATTGGGTGGAATCACCGTAAATTCTCTTCCCGAAAACCGCATTTTAGCCTCACCAAACGCCATAACTCCATCCCCTTCGTAACAGAAACCAATCTCCAGATAATTATGAAAATGAAGATAATCCACATCATTTCCATAATTCTGAACCCACTTCTGTCCCAGAAGAGCCAGGATCGGACTTCCGGCAGGCATCTGATAATAACGGAATTCCATCTTCGGTTTTTTCTCTTCTTTGCCATACAGTCACCTCATTTTCTGTTCTGTATTTTCACAATATGATTTTACCAGTTTTTTTATATATTTTTCGAATATTTTTGTACATTTTTCAATAAAAACATACAAAAAAATACCTGGCAGACTACTTTTTTATAATCTGCCAGGTATCCCTTTTCCATATCTGTTGTTATCAATCTTTTTTATTCACAGGCTCATGGCTGAACCCGAATAATTTTGACTGATAGCAGTTCTATACATACCTCTAGTACAGCGTTTCGTAAATAACTATACCAATCGCGTAGGATGCGGATTCGAGTGTGCTGGTATAAAAAACGCAGGCGTAGCGGGCTACGCTGAGGCTTTTAGACCTGTGCAATCGGATTCGCAGACAAGTGAGT
>ENA-OQAR01000511-OQAR01000511.1-human-gut-metagenome-genome-assembly--contig:-NODE-511-length-11770-cov-2.727390_pt1 | contig 11770 bp, 12 predicted proteins | sample MGYA00242738_ERZ504533 | MGnify/ENA primary metagenome ERZ504533 (study PRJEB26092, sample SAMD00036276) | human gut metagenome | host: Homo sapiens | study: EMG produced TPA metagenomics assembly of... | reverse complement strand
TGCCATTTTAACAAAAAGGAGTACCTTTGTAGCCATAAAAGGGCCTTGTAGTTCAACGGATAGAATAGAAGTTTCCTAAACTTTAGATAGGGGTTCGATTCCCCTCGGGGCTACAAAAGCAGTAAACAATTACTATACAATCATTTACTGCTTTTATTTTATCTAGAAATTCTTTAGATTACTTATTTAATCACCCCAAGTTTTTTACCCACTTTAATAAATGCAGCAATTGCCTTATCCAAATGTGCCTTTTCATGACCGGCAGACAATTGGACGCGGATACGTGCCTGCCCTTTCGGAACAACCGGATAATAGAAACCAGTTACATATATGCCTTCTTCCTGCATCTTGGCAGCAAAATCCTGAGACAGTTTCGCATCATAAAGCATCACAGCACAAATCGCGCTCTGAGTTGGTTTGATGTCAAAACCAGCAGCCAGCATCCTGTCACGGAAATAATTCACATTATCCATCAACTTAGTATGCAAGGCATCACTTTCCTTCAACATCTTAAACATTTCCAAGCTAGCACCGATAATGGCAGGAGCTACAGAATTAGAGAATAAATAAGGACGTGAACGCTGGCGCAACATATCAATAATTTCTTTCTTACCGGTGGTAAATCCTCCCATTGCCCCACCAAATGCTTTACCTAATGTACCAGTAAAAATATCCACACGCCCGTATGCATTAAACTGTTCTGCCACGCCATGCCCTGTAGGACCTACTACACCGGCCGAATGAGATTCATCCACCATAACCAACGCGTCATACTTTTCCGCCAGTTCACAAATCTTATCCAATGGAGCCACATTACCATCCATCGAGAATACACCATCTGTAGCAATAATACGATGACGCTGTGCCTGCGCTTCCTGCAAGCAACGTTCCAAGTCAGCCATATCAGCATTGGCATAACGATAGCGTTTTGCCTTACACAAGCGTACACCATCTATAATAGATGCATGATTCAACGCATCTGAAATAATAGCGTCTTCTTCTGTAAACAGCGGTTCGAACAAACCACCGTTAGCATCAAAACAAGCTGCATAAAGTATAGTATCTTCTGTTTTAAAATAATCAGAAATGGCAGCTTCCAGCTGTTTGTGCAAATCCTGAGTTCCACAGATAAAGCGTACGGAAGACATACCGAAGCCATGTGTGTCCATCGCCTCTTTGGCAGCATTGATCAAGCGTTGATTATCTGACAAACCTAAATAATTGTTGGCACAAAAAGTTCAACACATCTTCTCCGTCATTCACCTTGATGTCCGCACGCTGAGGTGTGGTAATTATACGTTCATTTTTATACAATCCGGCTGCCTTAATATCAGCCAGTTCCTTCGCAAGGAACTCCTTCATTTTACCATACATAGCTTTGTTTTTTTATTAAGTATATAGTTTAAGTTTAAAAATCAGTCTGACTTGACAAAGTTCTTATTTTTTTTTGATATCCAATTAAAATTTATAGAGAAAATTTTTGATAAAAATATGCAGTTTTTCTATCTATCTTTGCTTCCAAAAGGAAACTTAAAGCAAATAGCAAACTATGAAAAATGTATTAATTATCGGCTCCACCGGTCAGATCGGTTCGGAACTAACCATGAAATTGAGAAGTATTTACAATGGTAATATCGTAGCCGGATATATTCCCGGTGCCGAGCCTAAAGGGGAATTAAAAGAATCAGGCCCTTCTGCATCGTAGATATCACCAATGAACAACAAATTGCCGAAACTGTATCAAAGTACAACATCGACACCATTTACAATCTGGCAGCCTTACTCTCGGCTGTAGCAGAAGCCAAACCTCAACTAGCATGGAAAATAGGCATGGGAGGCCTGTTTAATGTATTGGAAGTAGCACGCGAAATGGGTTGTGCCGTATTTACCCCAAGTTCTATCGGTGTCTTCGGTAACAACACCCCTAAAGACAAGACTCCACAAGACACTATCCGTAATCCGCGTACCATGTATGGCGTTACAAAAGTATCAGGAGAATTACTGAGCGATTATTACCATATCCGTTTTGGCGTAGATACCCGCTCCGTTCGTTTCCCCGGATTAATTTCGTATGTCACACCTCCGGGTGGCGGGACTACCGATTATGCTGTAGACATCTATTATTCGGCTGTAAAAGGTGAAAAAATTTGAATGTCCTATTGCAGCCGGTACATTCATGGATATGATGTATATGCCTGACGGTTTACGTGCAGCCATTGAAATCATGGAAGCGAATCCCGACAAACTAATTCATCGCAATTCGTTCAACATTGCTTCAATGAGTTTTGATCCGGAAATTATTTATAACAATATAAAGAAGTATATGCCCGACTTCCATATGGAGTACAAAGTAGATCCACTACGTCAAGCTATCGCCGAATCATGGCCGAACTCACTGGACGACACTTGTGCCCGTGAGGAATGGGGATGGAAACCGGAATATGATCTAGACAGCATGACACAGGATATGCTTGCCAAACTAAAAATACGATTCAATAAATAAACCACTAATATTGAATAAATAAAATAGCCTTCTCTATTCTATATGGAAAAGATAGAGAAGGCTATTTTTATACATTTCTTGCACTTATATAAAATTTTGATCGTATCTTCGTGCAAATTAACATACTGATTAAAAACATACTATGAATACAAGAGCTATTACCCAGAACAAGAAAGTCGTTACATTCGGAGAAGTAATGCTAAGGCTGACCGCCCCCAATTTCCAGCGCTTTTCCCAAACAAACGAGTTTATTGCTACTTATGGAGGAAGTGAAGCGAATGTAGCCATATCACTGGTCAACTTCGGCATCCCCACAGAATTCGTTACCAGACTTCCCGAGAATGCAATGGCACAAGCCTGCGTAAACTCACTCCAAGCTTACGGATTAGGTACAGACGGCATTATTTATGGTGGGAAACGCATGGGATTATACTTTCTGGAAAGCGGTGCAGCATTTCGTAACTCCAATGTAGTATATGACCGTGAAGGCTCTTCCTTTGCCACTTTACGTCCCGGCATGATAGACTGGGAAAAGATTCTTTCCGATGCAGGCTGGTTCCACTGGTCGGGTATAGCAGCGTCCCTGTCACAGGAAGGAGCAGATGCCTGCCTGGAAGCACTGCAAACAGCAGACCGCCTGGGATTAACAATCTCATGCGACTTAAATTTCCGCAAAAAATTATGGAATTACGGTAAATCCGCATCAGAGGTAATGCTCCCCCTTGTTCAATATAGTGATGTCATTTTTGGTGCAGAACCCGAATACAAAGAAATTTTCGGCATTCCCCCGGTAGGTTTTAAAGCTGTAGACACCTCATATCCATTAGATTTGTCCGGTTTCAAAGTATTCGGTCAAAAAGTATCAGAACAAGCTCCCCCGATGCCAGAAAAATGTTTCTGGAGTTGCGTAATACCATCACTTCCAATCACAATCTGCTGGCAGCCATACTTTATTCTAAAGGAACATTAAGGCATACCGGCATTTACGATATTGTCCATGAAGTAGACCGTGTGGGTGCAGGAGATGCATTTGTAGGCGGCATGATTTATGGTTTGCTGACCTACCCCGACAATGACCAAAAAACATTGGAATTCGCCCTTGCCGCATCTGCATTGAAAAATACCATATATGGAGATTTCAATCAAGTAACAGTAGAAGAAGTGGAAGAGTTAATGCAAGGAAACACTTCAGGAAGAGTAGTCAGATAACTATTTTCACGATTATAGCCAAACAGAATTGATCTGCAAGATACAGCGTAAAAAAGCAAGTTAACTTCATGGGACAAGCAAGTTAAGTTGAAATGCCAAGTAAGCTAAGTTACTTACCCAATGTACTTAAGTTAATTTTTGAAGCCACAGAAGATTCATCTACCCTTTTTCCACAAACCAATTCCAATCGACCATTATAAAAAGAGGAGGATGCTCATGAATGAGCATCCTCCTCTTTTTATTTATTTCTTAAAAGAAACCTTCTTATGCCTTTGTTTCTTCCGGCATCTTGTTACCCATAGTCAGGTAAGCGATAGGAGCAGCAATGAAGATAGAAGACAATGTACCGATCACAACGCCCAAAATCATTGCAAAGGCGAAGCTGCGGATACTGTCACCACCCAGCACGAAGATACACAACAATACGATCAATGTACTTAATGAAGTATTGATGGTACGAGCCAAAGTAGTATTCAATGAATCATTAAACAACTGCATACGGTTACGTTTCGGATACAGACCGAAGAACTCACGGATACGGTCAAAGATAACCACCTTGTCATTGATAGAATAACCGATAGCGGTCAAAATAGCGCCAATAAAAAGTCTGATCAATTTCCAATGAGAACGGAACCCATCCATAACATAACGAGTATGCACCGATGATCAAAATAGTATCGACAGCCAATGCAACAGTCGCACCCACACTATAAGCTACATTGCGGAAACGCAGCAAGATATACAAACCGATAGCCACCAATGCAAACAATACAGACCAGACAGCCGAAGTCTTGATATCATCAGCGATACTAGGACCTACTTTCTGAGAACTGATGATAGAACCACCGACACGATTATCACGGTCAATAAAGATTTCCAATGTAGTACCTTCGCCCAGCAAGTTACCATCTTTCAAAGACTGATACAAGAACTCTTCAATTTCAGAGTCGATAGTAGGAGAATCTTCATTAATACGGTAATTGGTTGTAATACGGATTGTCTTCTTGTCTGTACCCAAAGCAATAGCCTGTACATTATCTTCTGTGATTTTCTTCTTCAACAGGTCACGCACTGTTTCAGGTTCAACCTGCTGTTCAAACTGAACTACGAAGTTACGTCCACCGGTAAAGTCAATACTCTGCGCCAAACCACGGATAAAGAATGAAATGATACAGATAACGATAATCGCTCCGAATACCGTGAATGAACGTTTCATCATTCCCATAAAGTTGTAATTCACGTTCTGCATCAGATTCTTGGAGATCCCTGTAGTGAATGTCAAGTTCAACCACTTGTCTTTATTCATAAAGTGCTCATAAACAATACGGGTCAAGAATACTGCTGTAAAGAATGAGCAGAGGATACCGATAATCAACGTAGTGGCAAAACCACGGATCGGCCCCGTACCGAAATAGAACAGAATGATACCAGTGATAATTGATGTCAAGTTTGAGTCAAAAATAGCAGAGAATGCGTTAGAATAACCGTCTGCTAAAGCAGCCTTAACAGTTTTACCGGCTCTCAATTCTTCTTTTGTACGTTCATAAATCAACACGTTAGCATCTACAGCCATACCCAATGACAACACCATACCGGCAATACCAGACATGGTCAGTGCAGCTTGGAACGAGGTAAGGATTCCTAATGTGAAGAAGAAGTTAACAACCAATGCGCAGTTGGCAACCATACCCGGAATCAATCCGTACATAGCGCACATATAGATCATCAACAGAATCAACGCAACAACAAATGAAATAATACCTTGATTGATAGATCCTGACCCAATGACGGACCAACAATATCCTCCTGAACGATACGTGCAGGAGCAGGCATCTTACCAGACTTCAATACGTTAGCCAAGTCTTTTGTCACCTCCGGAGTAAAGTTACCGGTAATCTGAGAGTGTCCCCCCGTAATTTCACCGTTTACATTCGGAGCGCTGTATACGTAACCATCCAGTACGATAGCGATAGCCTTGCCTACATTGTTCTTTGTCAGAACAGCCCAGCGGCGTGCGCCGTCAGTGTTCATAGACATACTGACACAAGGCTTGTTGAACTGGTCATATTCATCTTTAGCATCAGTGATCACATCACCTTCCAACGGAGCACGTCCGTTACGTTCAGTAGACTTGATAGCATACAATTCAAAAATACGTCCCTGCTTGTCAAAGTCAGCAGCCTTTACACCCCATTCAAACGAAGATCTTTCGGCAACATTTCTTTCACTTCTTTCATAGCAAGGTACTGGTTTACCTGAGCAGTATCTTTATAATCGGCATAACCTACCACCGACCCGTAACCATTCGGATTTAATTGAAGAACAGAAGCCAACGGATGTTCTTTCTTCATCTGCTCCATTGCGGCAGAGTTACTTGCCGTTTCGCCTTTCAATGCGGCTGCAAGACTGTCGGCAGCAGAAATTGCAGAAGCCTGTGCGACAGCAACAGTATCAGTAGCTACAGAATCAGCAGAAGCAGCACCACTTTCAACGGCAAGAATATCACGCAGTCTGTTATCTACAGAAGAAAGATAAGGAACTATTTCTTTTGCGTCGAAAGTTTCCCAGAATTCCAAGTTAGCAGATCCCTGCAACAGTTTTCTGACACGTTCCGGTTCTTTGATACCCGGCAGTTCCACCATGATACGGCCCATCTTTCCTTCCAACGCCTGAATGTTAGGCTGTGCCACACCAAAGCGGTCAATACGTGTACGTAATACATTATAAGAGTTGTCGATAGCAGCCTTTACCTCTTCGCGCAATACTTTTTCAACTTCACTGTCGGAACTGCGGGTGGTTACTTTGTCTTTCAACTGCTGAGTAGCAAATAATTCAGCCAATTTGCCATTGGGAGCTTGTTTCTTATACTCTTTTACAAAAAGAGTGATAAAGTCATCCTGACTAGTGATAGATTGTTTTGATGCTTCTGCAACCGCTTTGTTAAAAGCTTCATCAGTCTTGTTGTCAGCCAAAGCCTTCACTACATCCGGTACAGAAACTTCAAGGATAACGTTCATACCACCTTTCAGGTCCAGACCCAGACCAATCTCCATCTCGCGACACTGTTTCAGCGTATAACTACCCAAATAAACTTTTTCATTCTGCATAGAATCAAGGTAATGTGCTTCACCTTTCGGGTCTTGTGCCGCTTTGTCCATGTGATAGCGGGTCACAAAAGAGAAAGAAAGATAAAACACACATACAAGGGTGAGTAATACCGCAAAAACCTTTACAAATCCTTTGTTTTGCATGTTACTTTGAAATTTATTATTTTTACTTTTTGATTAATTCTTAGTTTATACAAGGTTGCAAATATAGTTTTTTTTTCACATTCGCACGGCATGAAACACAAATATTTGAATTTCAAATAAGAAAAAAGGCTGCAAAAGTATATTTCGCAGCCTAATTTGTTCTATTTCATAGGGTATTTTATTTCAGCCCTCTGTTTTTAAGCAACGGTTCCAAGCTCGGTTCGGCACCGCGAAACGCCTTGTAAAGCACCATAGGATCCTCTGTCCCACCCTTTTCCAGAACATTCCGGCGGAAAGAGTCGGCAGTATTTTTATCGAACAGTCCATGTTCTTTGAAAGCTTCAAAAGCATCAGCATCCAATACTTCCGCCCACAGATAACTGTAATATCCGGCAGCATAACCGCTAAGGATATGATTAAAATAAGTGGCACGGTAACGAGGAGCGATTTCAGGAATCAAACCCAATTTGTCCATCACCGCCTTTTCAAAGGCCACCACATCCAGATTTGCGGTGTCGGTCAGATTGTGCAATTCCATATCGAGCAATGCAGCAGCCAACAGTTCGGTTGTCATAAATCCCTGATTGAAGGTATTTTGGTCTTGTATCTTCCGAATCAATTCATCGGGAATCACCTCACCGGTCTTATAGTGCTTGGCATATACCTTCAGTACTTCCGGTTCCACCGCCCAATGTTCCATTATCTGAGAAGGAAGTTCCACAAAATCCTGTGCCACATTCGTACCCGATACTCCCAAATAGTTACATTTGGTCAGCATTCCGTGAAGAGCATGTCCGAATTCATGAAACATTGTTTCCACTTCATCCAGTGTCAGTAACGAAGGCATATCACCTGCAGCTTCGTAAAACTGGCTACATTATAGATAAGCGGTCTCACATCGCCTGCCTGTTCACGGAAGTTGCTCATCCATGCCCCTCCGCGTTTTACCGGTACGGGGAAAATAATCGGCATAAAAACAAGCCCAGATAAGCGCCATCGGCATCTTTCACCTCATAAACCTTCACATCCGGTTCGTAAACAGATACATTATTCAGTTCGGTCAAGGTAATACCGTACAATTTATTGGCAACATAATACTAAACCGTTTCGCACTGATTCCAAGCTAAAGTAAGGCTTAATCTCATCCTCATTCAGATTATATTTTTGCTGACGAAGTTTTTCGGTATAATACCACCAATCCCATGCGGCAAGCTTCTCTCCTTTTCCTTCTTTATCCATCATTTTTGTAATTCGGCAGCTTCCGTCTTTGCGTTTTTCAAAGAATAACCCCACAGATTATGCAGAAAATCCATAACCGTCTCGGAATTCTTTGCCATATTTTCATCCAACACAAAATTGGAATAACAGTCAAAGCCCAGCAAATTGGCTTTTTCCAGACGCAAAGAAATGATTTTCTTCAAAATCTCTTTATTATCATTGGCGTCTCCGTTATTACCACGATTGATATAAGCTTCATAGATATCCTTTCTCAACTCACGGTTGTCGGCATATTGCAGCAGCGGCAAACGGCTTGAGTTCTGCAAGGTAAACAGCCACTTGCCTTCTTTTCCGACAGCCTTCGCCTCTTCCGCCGCACCTGTTTTCACCCATTCCGGCAATCCTGCCAGTTCTGCTTCATTGTCTATAACCAGCCGGTAAGCATTATTTTCATTCAAAACATGGTCGCTGAAAGTAATAGCCAATGTAGACAATTCTTTATTTATCTCCCTAAGGCGGTTTTGCTTCCCGGCATCCAGTCCTGCCCCCGAACGGATAAACGCCTTATAATATTTATCCAAAAGACGATGCTGCTCTGTGGTCAGCGTTATTTTGCCTTCTTGCTCCTGTTGCCACACAGCAGCCACACGCTTATATAAATCCTGATTCAGATAAATATTATCGTTATGTTCGGAAAGCACAGGAGCAATCTTTTCGCTCAATGCGCTCATCTCATCATTCGTATCAGCCTCCGTCAATGCATAAAAAGACACCCTTGACACGTGCCAGTGTCCTTCCGCTATTATCCAGTGCCACAATCGTATTTTCAAATCCGGGAGTTTTCCCGGCTCTCCACAATTGCTTTTATTTCGGCATTCTGTTCTTCTATGCCTTTCAAAAACGCAGGTTCATAGTGTTCTATCTTGATTTTATCAAAATCAGGAGCACCATACTCTGTCCGGAACTCCGTAAAGAACGGGTTCGTTTCGGTTTTCTGTTCACATGCACACATGATACAACAAGTCGCTAACGTAAATACTAGTTTCTTCATACTTATATTAAATTAAAGGTCTGCTAATTATTTCTTCGCCACAAAACACCAGATGGGATAATGATCCGAACTCTTTATGGTTTTGTCTACCGTACATTGATAAGATTCCAGATTTTTACTCAATAGGATATGATCGATACGGAAATAAAAATGATTCTGATTATAAGATATCCCGAATCCGTTGCCCGACTGTACAAAAGCATCATCCAGTTCCTTCCCGATTACCCGGTGAGCATAAGACAAAGGAGAATCGTTAAAATCGCCGCAGACAATCACTCCTCCACCCTAAAACCGGCAACCAACTTTGCTATGGAATCGGCTTGCGAAGCACGGATAGCCGAAGCCTCCGCCAGTTTGCCTATCAATATGCGGGCCCCTTCCGACACTTTAACCTTATCCGGGTCTTTATCATCTCCCGATAGACAGCCTTATCTTTCTCTGTCAGTTTATTGGATTCCAAATGGTTATTGACCACCAACAAAGTATCCCCCTTCACATTTATTGTATAAGCAACAGAGCCATTGTTTCGGCTGTCATACTCAACAGGATGCGCCGACAGGATAGGATAGCGGGAGTAGCACCCCAGTCCATTCGCACCGGTCAATTTATAATAATGCTTATAGGGATAGTTTCTCAGGGCATAATCCACATCCTTTTTTAGCCAGCCGATTGCTCAATATATATTCTTGCAAACAAATAATATCCGCATTGCTGTTCCGCAGGTATTCCAATACCGAATTAGGGTTGTCCTTCAAAATTAGGATGTCCTTGTTCAAAAAGCCATCGTATTGTAAGACAATACTTTGACGGCATCCCCGGGAGGTTCTTTCTCGAACAGATTGATAGGCATATAAGTACGGATGGCACCAAAGCAGCAGAAAAAAAGTCAGGAGAGACACCAAAGCATACCTGCGATATACCACCAACCAAAAGAAAAAAATAAAACATTCGTTATCAGAAAAGCCGGAAACGCAAGACCGGCACACGACCACGCAGGATGCGCCACCGGATTGATATAAGAACTATATGCACAGATCAGCAATAACACCGCCATGCATATATTTATCCCCAATAATATCCAACCTAAAACCCGACCGATATATTTCATATTCTATTTTTCACTTGCATCAAACAAGCTTTTCTTCTCATCCGACGTGAGACTGTCATAACCGGACTTCCTCAGTTTGTCCAATATGCGGTCTATCTCGTCACTATTCTGCTTCTTACGGGCATTATATTCATAGTCTTTCGCCTTATCGCCATAATGCACTTTCATTTTGGGCTTCTTCGGAGAACGGTGTACCGTAAATCCGCTTGCTACCCAATCGATAAAACGGTTAATCCACGCCGTTGCATCATGCCCGCGAGTCAATCCGGAAGCAAACCACCATCCGGCCAATGCCCCTCCCAAGTGTGCGATATGTCCGCCGGCATTGCCCGAAGTCATAAAAAGCAAATCGGTCACCACCATAAACAGGGCTACATATTTCAACCGCACCGTTCCGATAAACATGAAATGTACCGGATAGTCAGGCTCGCGGACAGCGTTGCCACCACAATGGCCAACACAGAGGCCGAAGCCCCCAATAAATAAGAATAATAAAGCGAATCACTGAAATATGGAAATACATTGTAAGCCAGCATATAAAGCAAACCGCCACAAAACCCACCTAAGATATACACCCCACGGAAATGCTTGGCCGAGAAAAAGAAGAAACAACTGCCCGAACCAATAGAGCCACAGCATATTAAACAACAAGTGAAGCACTCCGGCATGCATAAACATATAAGTAAACAGAGACCACGGCTGCTTGATAAACTGTACCGTCCATGCAGGTAACTCCAAATATTGCAGAATAAATGCACCGTTACGGTTAAACAACATCCACAGAATTCCCAACAGGGATGTCAGGACAAACACTCCGACATTGATATATATAAACTGGATATATATATTACCCCTGTTAAAACTATTCTTTAAATCAGTAATAAAACTGCCCATTGTTATTCTTTTTTCTCCAATACATTATTAATATAAAGCCAAATATCATTCCTCCCAAGTGAGCGAAATGAGCAATACCGTCAGCCGAGCTGCCGAAGCCCAAATAAATCTCCAATGCTGCATACCCCATTACAAAATACTTCGCCTTAATAGGAAACGGAATCGGGAATACAAACATCTGACTATTGGGGAACAACATACCGAAAGCCAGCAAGATAGCATATACGGCCCCCGATGCCCCTACCGTAGTCATCAGATTGAGATATTCCGCCATCGGAATCACGGCAACTCCCGTATTAACCCCCTCATAATTGACCAATTCGGTGACATACTGAATATATTGCACTCCCTCCTGTACCAAACCTGCACCGATACCGCACAATATATAATAAAAACAGAAAACGTTTCGATCCCCAAACCTGTTCAAGCGTACGCCCGAACATCCACACTGCAAACATGTTAAAAAAATATGTGCTGAAAACCAGCGTGCATAAACATAATATGTAATCAACTGTGCCGGATTAAAAATCGGAAGC